>Ga0316622_100000026_pt1 | contig 57631 bp, 52 predicted proteins | sample OWC_Aug_OW2_C1_D_FD_207646 | JGI IMG/M metagenome (GOLD analysis project Ga0316622, IMG submission 207646) | Wetland soil microbial communities from Old Woman Creek delta, Ohio, United States - OWC_Aug_OW2_C1_D5_C | ecosystem: Environmental > Terrestrial > Soil > Wetlands | place: USA: Ohio... | reverse complement strand
CGAACTTGGCCTTCAGCAGCGGCTGCCCGAGAAATCGGTGCAAAGGCTAGGCAAGTTTTGCGATTGGCTGAAAGAGACGGCGATCAAGATCGAGCGCGAGGATACTTTTGTGGTGATCAACAAGATGATAGACGAAATCAATTATTCGGCCTGGCTACAGGAGAACAGCAAAACCCCGGCCTCGGCCGAGCGCAAGTTGAAAAACGTCTATGAGTTGATTGAGTGGCTGCAACGTATTGCCACCAAGGAGCAAGGCGCCGAGCAATCGCTAGCGGATGTGATCGCCAAGGTGATGCTGCTGGATATTCTGGATCGCAATCAGGAGGACGAAGCCGGCGATCAGGTCAGCTTGATGACTTTACACGCCGCCAAGGGCCTGGAGTTTCCGCATGTGTTTCTGATTGGCATGGAGGAAAATCTGTTGCCGCATCAGAACAGCATCGAAACCGACAATATCGAGGAAGAGCGGCGGCTGGCCTATGTCGGCATCACCCGCGCGCAACGAACACTGACCTTCAGTTACTGCACCCACCGCAAACGTTACGGTGAACTGGCGGAATGCGAACCCAGCCGGTTCTTGAATGAGCTGCCGGAAGACGATCTGGAATGGGCCAACAAGAAGCAGCTGGAGCCGGAAGAAATCAAGCAGCGCGGCAAGGAAAGTCTGGCCGCTTTGAAGTCGATGCTGGCCTGAGCGAGCCAGCATCGACTTATCGCTATTGCAATACCACGAAAAACGCTTCGCCGCCGCGCTGCAGATTCACCAGCAGCGGCGCATTGGGGTTGACTACCTGTTTGATTTCGTCCAGGTTTCTGACCCGGTAGCGGTTGGCGGTGACGATGATGTCGCCCGGACGCAAGCCGGTTTTCCAGGCTTTGGAGTTCTGGTCGACTTTTTCGATCAGTATGCCTTCGACCTGATCCTTGGGGGTGACGCCTAGCATTGCGCCGCTCAATAAGGGGTGTAGTTTGTCGCCGGCCAATTGCGGGCGTTTCGGCTTGCCTATCGTGGCTTGCAAAGTCTTGCGCTCTTCGCCGCGCATAACTTCGAGTGTGGCGGTATCGCCGATTTGTAGCAAGCTGATCGCGGTGCGAATCTGGCTGCTGCCGTTTTTGATTTCCTGACCGTTCACGCCGACGATGATGTCGCCCGGTTCCAGGCCGGCTTTTTCGGCGGGCGAGCCGGCTTCAACCTGGCTGACTACCGCGCCGTGCTGGTTCTTTAAGTTAAAGGCTTTTACCAGTTCCGAGGTAAGGTCTTGAGTGGTCACGCCGAGCAGGCCGCGGCGGACTTCACCGTGTTGTACCAGCGATTCCATCAGGCGTATTGCCATGTTGGCGGGAATGGCGAAACCGATGCCGATGTTGCCGCCGCTGGGCGCCAAAATCGCGGTATTCATGCCGACGAATTCGCCACGCAAATTGACCAATGCGCCACCGGAGTTGCCGGGGTTGATCGAGGCGTCGGTTTGAATGAAATCCTCATAGCCTTCGATACCTAGTCCGGAGCGGCCCAGGGCACTGACGATGCCGGAGGTGACGGTTTGTCCTAGGCCGAACGGGTTGCCGATCGCGACCACGAAATCGCCGACTTTAAGCTGGCTGGAGTCGGCGACTTTCAGCGCGGTCAGGTTGTCGGCCGGAATCTGGATCACCGCGACGTCGGCTTCCGGGTCGGTGCCTAGCAGTTTGGCGTTGAGTTGCCGTCCGTCGCTGAGCGTGACGGTAATCTTGTCGGCCTTGTCGATGACGTGGTTATTGGTCAGCACATAACCCTGGTCCTTGTCGATGATCACGCCGGAACCGAGGCTGTTTTTCTGTTGTTGGCGCGGATTGTTGGGGATGTTGAAAAAACGGCGGAACACCGGATCGTTCATCAACGGATTTTCCTGTATCCGCACGTTAGTGGAGGTGGAGATGTTAACTACCGCCGGCATGCTTTGTTCCAGCATTGGTGCCAGCGAGGGTAAAGGCGCGCCCTCAACTTGAGGTGGCAAGGCCGCATTGGCCGATAGGCCGGTCAGGCCGAGGGTGAAAATCAGCAGTAGTTTGGTTGTTTTGGTCATTGTGTGGTTCTTCCCGCAGTTAAGGTGCCGAGATGGACAAGCCGACGTGAAAAATGTTTCCGTAAAATATTAGCGCATAATGAACTATCATAACGCCTGTTTTTCAGTGCCATTCAACTCACTTTCAATCCGCAATCAACTTCATGGCTGTCGATATTCAATCTGAAGAAGGTCGTGTTATCCGGCAATTGATTCCGTTGGCGACATTGCCATTCAGTCGATTTGAAGCGTTGTGCGCCCAATTTGTGGTCGAAGAAGCCGAGGACGGACAGTTTTTATTCAAACGCGGCGATTCCGATGCCGATCTGTTTTATCTGCTGCAAGGCGCGGTACTCTTGAAGACCGAGGCGCTTAACATCGAAACCATTACGGCGGGTAGCAATTCCGCGCGCTTTGCGTTAGCGCATCAGATTCCGAGAAAAGTGAATGCGGTCGCGAATGGCAAAATTCGGTTTTTGCGATTGAATGCTGATATGATCAAATCAGTACAAGATACACCCTATGAAGAGAGCGAAAGCTATATGATAGTCGACGAGTCGACAGATGATGACGATTGGATGACGACCTTGCTGAAGTCACCCATTTTCAGGGTGCTTCCGCCTTCCAATCTGCAAAAAATCCTGATGGGCTTGCAGGAGGTGCGCTTTGACGCCGGCGAGGTCATTATTTCGCAGGGCGATCCGGGCGATTTTTATTACATAATCAAGAAAGGCCAATGCCTGATCAGCAGAAAACCCACGCCCAATGCCAAGGAAGTCAGATTGGGGCAGTTGACGGATCAGGATACCTTCGGCGAGGATTCGCTAATTTCCGGTGAGCCCAGGAATGTGACCATTACGGCCCTGACCGATGTGTCGCTGTTGCGTTTGAGCAAGGAGCAGTTTGTCAATCTGATCAAGCGGCCGGTTTTGAAGTACGTCAGCTATCCCGAGGTACAGGAGTTGGTGTCCAAGGGGGCGGATCTGATCGATGTCAGGGCGCCGGACGAATACCAGAAAAATCACCTTGCCCGTAGCATCAATCTGCCTTTTTTTTCCTTACGCATGCAATTGAAAAGCCTGAATCGGCATCATCCTATCATCGTGGTTTGCAGGAATGGCAAGGCCAGCGAGACGGCGGCATTTTTCTTGTTGCGGCACAAATTCAACGCCCTGATCCTGAAAGGAGGCATGGAAAGTATTGAGATCGAAGTGACCGCGCCAGCCTCTTTTGTGATCGACGATGGTGTCGAAACCGGCAATTACATCGAATCCGTCAGCGAGACTGGTTCACAGCCGATATCCGAACCGTTGGTTGCTCAGGATGATGCGGACAAGCTGCGGCAAATTATTCAAGGATTAAAAGCCCAATGCAGCACGTTACAGGCCGAAAAAAAGGCCTTGGAACAACAGTGCTTGGCGCTCGTTAAGCAAATTGAAGCGCTAAAGGCGGCAAAAAAATGACAGGCTGTTTAAGGCTAGCCGAGTCGTTGAGTCTCGGCTAACCTTAATCGAGATTACTTGATTTTTGCTTCTTTGTAGATCACATGTCTGCGAACCACGGGATCAAATTTCTTGATCTCCATTTTTTCAGGCATGGTTTTTTTGTTTTTGGTGGTGGTGTAGAAATGGCCGGTGCCTTCGCTAGATACCAATTTGATTTTGTCTCGCATGATTGTTCTCCTTAAACTTGTTCGCCGCGGCTACGCATGTCGGCCAATACGGCATCGATACCATTTTTGTCGATGATACGCATGCCTTTGGACGATACTCTCAAACGAACCCAACGGTTTTCGCTTTCGACCCAAAATCTGTGGTGGTGCAGATTAGGCGTAAAACGTCTTTTGGTTCTATTCATTGCGTGTGAAACGTTGTGCCCGGTGACGGGGCGTTTACCTGTTACTTGGCATACTCTGGACATGACTACCTCAATGCGAGCTTTTAATTCAAAATAGCCGCGCTTTATACCAAAAATTCTTTTTCCGGTAAACAACCGGCTGAAAAATAAATTTGGTAGAATTTGGCTATTCTCTTTCGATCTCAAGTTAAACAGGACTTTAATGGCTATCAAACTCGGCATGGTCATGGACCCCATCGGCCAAATCAATATCAAAAAAGATACCAGCTTCGCGATGTTGCTGGAAGCGCAATCCCGTGGCTGGGAATTGCACTATATGGAACTGGGCGATCTGTTTTTGCACAATGGCGAGACGTTTGCCCGTACCCGTATCCTCAAGGTTCAGCGCGACGAAAACCAATGGCATCATTTTCTAGGCGAGCAGGAGATTCACCTCGGCGAGCTGGATGTCATCATGATGCGCAAGGATCCGCCCTTCAACCAGGAATACATTTACGCGACCTACATGCTGGAACAGGCCGAACGGCAAGGCGTCTATGTCGTCAATAAGCCACAGTCACTTCGGGATGCCAACGAGAAGATGTACACGGCCTGGTTTCCACAATGCTGCACCGATACGCTGGTGGCCCGCGATCCGAAAAAGATTCGCGCCTTCCTCTATGAACACAAGGAAATTATCCTCAAGCCGTTGGACGGTATGGGCGGAGCGTCGATCTTTCATGTGCGCGAGAACGACCCCAACCTCAGCGTGATTTTGGAAACGATGACCGAACACTGTCAACGCTTCATCATGGCGCAAAAATACCTGCCGGAAATCAAATACGGCGACAAGCGGATTTTGATGGTCAACGGTGAGCCGGTACCTTATTGCCTGGCGAGAATTCCGGCCGGCGGCGAAAGCCGGGGCAATCTGGCCGCCGGCGGGCGCGGCGAAGGCCGGCCGTTGAGTGACCGGGATCGCTGGATCGCCGAACAGGTCGGGCCGACGCTCCGGGAAAAAGGTCTGGTATTCGTCGGCATCGATGTGATCGGCGATCATCTCACCGAAGTCAACGTCACCAGTCCGACTTGCGTGCAGGAGCTGGATAAACAATTCGGCATCAATATCAGCGGGCAATTGATGGACCATATTCAGGCCAGGTTGCAGGCATGACGGACACGCATGTGCCTGAATTGAATCATTTTTCGCTGAAGAACGGCGATACCCTGCTGGCGGCGGTGTTTATCGCCGCCGTGGTACATGCCTTGATTTTGCTGGGCATCAATTTCAGCGTACCCAAGCCGCCCAAGGTCAGTAAATCGATGGAGATTACGCTGTCGCACGCTCCCTTGAAGAAGGCGCCGACCGAGGCTAAATATGTGGCTGCCGATCATCAGCTCGGGGCCGGGGACGACACCCGAAAACCCGAGCCGCTCAAGGAAAATTTGCCTAGCCCGAGCCAGGAGGCGACACCAGTCAAGAAAGTGGTTCGGGAAACCGTGGTTGCTCCCAAAAAGCCGGTCATGGAGAAAATCATCACTCAAAAGCAGGCGCCGGTAAAAGTGGCGACGCCGATCACTGAAGAACCGGTTCAGGCCGAACAACCGGATGAAATCGCCGAAGAAAAGCCTTCGCTGTCCGCCGAAGCCCTGCAACAGCAGATTGCCCAATTGGGTGAGCGCATACGCAACACCCAGCGAAGCTCGGAGAATACCAAGATCAAGTTCGTCAATTCGATCAGCACTCACAAATATCTGGCCGCGCAATATGTGAAGGATTGGGAGGACAAGGTTGAGCGCACCGGTAATCTGAATTATCCTGAAGCCGCGCGCAAACCGGGGGCGTCGCAAACCCTGACCATGGATGTCGGCATCAAGGCGGACGGCAGTATTTACAGCATAAGCATCGTCAACTCCTCCGGCAATCCGGCATTGGACGAAGCCGCCAAGCGTATCGTCAAGATGAGTGCGCCGTTTGCCGCGTTGCCGGATGATTTGCTGCGCGAAGTGAACGTTTTGGTCATTACCCGGGTCTGGAAGTTTTCCGATGAAACCGGCATGACCGCCCGCTAGAACAATCTGGTATCAACATGATCCAAACTACCTATCTGAATAATCAGTTTCTTATCGCGATGCCAAGCTTGGCCGATCCGCATTTTTTTCATACCGTGACTTACCTGTGCCAGCACAATAAAGAGGGGGCATTGGGTATCGTCATCAACCGGCCTACCGGCATGAAGCTGGCGGATATTTTTCAACAGATGGGTATCAAGACCGAACTGCAAGAAGTGTTGAATACGCCGGTATTTTCCGGAGGTCCGGTGCAGCAGGAGCGTGGTTTCGTGATTCACAGCCCTTGCGAACAGCATTGGGATTCCAGCATCTCCACCGCCGATAACATTACCCTGACCAGTTCCCGAGATGTGCTGGAAGCCATCGCTCAGGGTAAGGGGCCCAGTCATTTTCTGATCGCCCTCGGTTATGCCGGCTGGGGCAGCGGCCAGTTGGAAAAGGAAATGGTCGAGAATGCCTGGCTTAGTACGCCTTGCGGCGAAGCGATCATCTATGAAACGCCGATCAGCCAACGCTGGAACGCGGCGGCAAGCCAGCTCGGTATCGACATCAATCGCCTGACGACACCGGCGGGTCATGGTTAGAGTCGATCCATTGGCGGCCAAATTAAGCAGCGACACCTATCTTGGCTTCGATTTCGGCAATAAAAAGATCGGCGTGGCGGTCGGTCATGCTAGTACCGGCATCGCCAGTCCGCTGCAAACCATCCGCTCCCTCAATCAGGTTCCGGATTGGACTCTGATTGGCAAATTGATAGACGAATGGCGGCCGATCGGCCTGGTGGTCGGTATCTCCAGGCAGCAGGACGGTTCCGACAACATCATCACACCGAGGATGGAAAAATTCTGCCGGCAACTAAACGGCCGATTCAATCTGCCCATCCATCGGATCGACGAAACGCTGACCACCTTCGCCGCCAAACAGCTGTTATTTGATGACCTGAAAGTCAGTGCTGGTAAACTATGGGCCGTGCAAGATCAACTCGCCGCCCAGATAATCCTGCAAAGCTGGTTTGATGACAAGGAACAAGCTGCAAGGAGCCAGGAGCAAGGTTCAATACACCGTTAGCTTTAAATTCCTTTTATCTTGTACCTTGAACCTTGTGTTTAACTTTTATTCGCACTCATGCCACTAAAAAACCTAAACATCGCCGAGTTGCTCGACAGTCTCGAAGCTGCCATCCGCCGGCAAATCGCCGAACGTAAGCTCAACCATCCGCTACTAATCGGTATTCACAGTGGCGGTGCCTGGATTGCTGAGCAGATACATCAGCGGCTCGGCTGTGACGAACCCTTGGGCTTGCTGGACATCACTTTTTATCGCGACGATTTTTCCCAAATCGGCATGCATCCCAAGGTCAGAACCAGTTCCGTGCCGCCGCATCTGGAAGGCCGGGACATCATCTTGATCGATGACGTGTTTTACACCGGCCGCACCATTCGCGCCGCGCTGAACGAGATTTTCGACTACGGCCGCCCCAATCAGGTGGTGTTGGCGGTGCTGATCGAGCGCGATGGGCGGCAGATTCCCTTGCAACCGGATTGCTACGGTACCCGGATGGCATTGCCTAAAGGCCAACGCATCAAGCTCACGGGTCCCGAGCCGCTGGGCATACACATTCAGAACTTTGACATGGTCGCGGCCTGACGATGAGTTCACATATACAACTTACCGATCAAGGCAAGCTCAAGCACTTTCTGACCATTGAAGGCTTGAATAGAGAGTTGCTGACAGAAATTCTCGACACCGCCGAATCGTTTGCCGGCATGTCCGAACATCAGGTCAAGAAAGTGCCGTTGCTGCGCGGAAAGACCATCGTCAACCTGTTTTTCGAAAACAGTACCCGTACTCGGGCCACGTTCGAATTGGCGGCCACTCGGCTGTCCGCCGACGTAATGAACATGAATATTGCCACTTCGTCCACCGCCAAGGGCGAGAGCCTGCTGGATACCATACACAACCTGGAATCCATGCATGTCGATATGTTCGTGGTCCGCCATGCGCTAAGCGGGGCCGCCCATTTCATCGCTCAACATGTCGCGCCTCACATCAGCGTGATCAACGCCGGCGATGGCCAGCATGCGCACCCGACCCAGGCAATGCTGGACATGTTCACGATACGCCAGCATAAGAAACGCTTCGAAGGACTGAAGGTCGCCATCGTTGGCGACATCCTGCATTCGCGGGTGGCGCGGTCTCAGATTGTGGCCCTTAATGCCCTGGGCGTGGACGAAGTACGGGTGATTGCACCGAAGACTTTGTTGCCGGCCCATGTCAAAACCATGGGTGTGATTCCGCTGCACGATATGGATGAAGGCTTGAGCGATGCCGACGTCGTCATCATGCTGAGACTGCAAAAAGAGCGCATGAATTCGGCGTTTCTGCCCAGCGAAAGCGAATTTTTCCGTTGCTTCGGTTTGACCGAAGCCAAACTCAAGCGCGCCAAGTCCGATGCGATCGTGATGCATCCGGGGCCGATCAACCGAGGGGTGGAAATCGCTTCCAGCGTCGCCGATGGTCCGCAATCGGTGATACTGCAACAAGTCAGCAACGGGGTCGCGGTGCGAATGGCGATCATGACGATGACCATGCGCAGCCTGGGAGGTATGGCATGACCAGGATTCTGATCAAAAATGGCCGGATTATCGATCCGGCCAATGGCATCGATGCGGTTGGTTCGCTATATATTGGCGACGGCAAGATCGTATCGGTGATCAGCGCGCCCGCCGATTTTCAGGTCGATCAAGTCATCGATGCCGAAGGGCAGATCGTCTGTCCGGGGTTTGTCGATTTGAGCGCACGGTTGCGCGAGCCGGGACACGGCCAAAAAGGCAGTATCCTTAGCGAAACCCTTGCCGCGGCCAGTGCCGGGGTCACCAGTCTGTGCCTGCCGCCGGACACCAAGCCCTGTATCGACAGTCCGGCGGTGGTGGAATACATCAAGGATAAGGCCGAAAACGCCGGTTATCCCAAGGTTTACACGATCGGCGCCTTGACTCAGCGCCTGGATGGCAACGAACTCAGTGCGATGTTCGCGTTGAAGCAGGCCGGCTGCATCGCGGTCAGCAATGCACGGGCGCCGCTGGGTAATTTGCTGATTTTGCGTCGGGCGATGGAATACGCCAGCACCCACGATTTGTTATTGATGTATCGTGCCAACGAAGCCTCGCTGAGCGGCGCGGGGTGTGCCCACGAAGGCGCGGTGGCCAGCCGTTACGGCTTGCCCGGCATTCCGGAGGCCGCCGAATCGATCGCGCTGGCGCAAGCCTTGGAACTGGCGCAATTGACCGGCTGCCGCATCCACATCAGTCAGATCAGTTGTAAACAGTCGGTGATCAAGATCCAACAGGCCAAGAAATACGGCCTCAATGTCACCGCCGATGTGGCGATTCATCAATTGCATCTGACTGAAAACGACATAGAACCGTTCGACAGCAATTATCACGTGATTCCGCCGCTCCGCGGCGAGGTCGACCGCCAATATCTGCGCGACGGTCTGGCCAATGGCACCATCGACGCCATTTGCTCGGATCATCAGCCGCACGATCTCGATGCCAAACTCGGCGCGTTTCCAGAGACCGAGCCCGGTGTGGCGTCGCTGGAAACCTTGCTGCCGTTGACGCTAAAGTTAGCTCAGCAGCATCGCATTAGCCTGTCGCAAGCCATGGCGGCGTTGACGCAAAAACCGGCGTCGATACTGGGCTTGTCCGGCGGCGCCTTGACGCCGGGCTATTCCGCGGACGTCTGTATCTTCGACCCGGAGATGAGCTGGCGGGTCGATCGTCAAAACTGGCGGAGTGCCGGCCACAACACACCCTATTGGGGGCAAAGCCTGCGTGGCCGGGTGACTAACACTCTGCAGGCCGGCCGCATTATTTATACCTTACAGGAATCTTCATGACCCAAGCCCCATTCATTCTGGCCGCCATGGGCTTGCTGGCGGGCTGTTCTCGCGAATATGCGCCCGATAGTCAGGCTACCGGTGAACAGATTTTTCAGTCCGCTTGCCTGGAATGCCACAAGCCGGCCACCAACGGTAGTATTTATACCTTGAAAGCTCGGAACGCCAATGTCGCCTTTATTGCCGATAAGGTTCACGGCGGTTCGCTATTGATGCCATCTTTTCCCAACATGAAGGCCGACGACCTGACCAAGGTCAGTACCTATGCGTTGGAACACAGCGCCGTTGCGGGGGAATAAGTGATGGGGCGTATCAAAAAGCCGCGCGGTTCGGGCAGTGGCAGTATTATCGATGACCTGAAGGGCGATCAGTCCTGGCGGATTTTTCGCATTATCAGCGAGTTTACCGAGGGTTTCGACGAACTTTCGGAACTAAGCGACGCCATTTCCATTTTCGGTTCGGCGCGACTCAATACCGAGCATCCCTATTACCAAAAAACCGTGGAATTGGCCGAGTTACTCAGCCAAAACGATTTTGCGATCATCAGCGGCGGCGGCCCAGGGGTGATGGAGGCGGCCAACCGGGGGGCGCATTTGCAGAATAGCGATTCGATTGGCCTGAACATCGAATTGCCGATGGAGCAAAAACCCAATCCCTATCAAAGCATCTCCCTGAATTTTCGCTACTTTTTCGTGCGCAAGGTGATGTTCGTTCGCTATTCGATGGGATACGTCTGTATGCCTGGTGGCTTTGGCACGCTGGACGAGTTTTTCGAGGCGCTGACGCTAATGCAGACTCACAAGATCTACCCCATTCCACTGGTGTTGTTCGGCACCGATTTTTGGGGCGGCTTGGTGGAGTGGCTGAAAACCAAGATGGTCGAATACGGAACCATCGATCTCGCGGAGATGGATTTGATTACGGTGACCGACGATCCGCATGAGGTAGTCAGGATCATGGTCAAGCATCGGCAGTGGAAAAACCGCCAGCGGGGCAGGGAGTAGGGATTGGAGAGTGGTTAGTAGGAACTAGGGAGTAGGGAGTAGTTTTTGGCTCCCCACTCCCCACTTTCCACTGACCATAATTGTCAGTTTACCGAATATGGAAAGGCTATCGTACTCTGCCGGTTCCTCGCATCCATAGCCAGCAATTTTCCGAAATCCTCTCTGGGCATGGGCCTGGAGTAGAGGTAGCCTTGACCGAAATCACAGCCTATGCCGGTGAGTATGTCATTTTGTGCCTGGTTTTCGACGCCCTCGGCAATCACTTTCAAACCCAGTTTGTGAGCCATCATCACCATCGCCTCGCAAAGGGCTAGATCTTCGGACTGTTGAGCGAGTCCACGGGTAAATGACTGATCGATCTTAAGGTAGTCGATGTCGAATTTTTTCAAATAGGACAAGGCCGAGTAACCGGTACCGAAATCATCGATGGCAACCTGGAAGCCGGCATCGCGGAAGGCTAGCAACCGGTCGGTAACCTTCGAACTGGCATCCAGCAGCAGGTTTTCGGTAATTTCCACCACCACGCTGTGTTCCGGTAAATCCATTCTCAGCAAATATTCAAACCAGTCATCATGATCGATATGGTTGCCGACGAACTGGGCGGGTGATTTATTGATGCTGATTTGTAGCGGCATATCGTAACGCTCCCGCCATTGGGCTAGCTGCTGGACGGCCTCGTGAAACACCCAGTCGCCGATCTCATGAATGAGGCCGGTTTCCTCGGCCAGTGGAATAAAATCGGCCGGACTGATCAGACCACGAGTGGGGTGTCGCCACCGCACTAAGGCTTCGGCCTTGCGAACATTGCCCGAGGACAAATCGATGATAGGTTGATAATAGACCTCGAATTGCTTGCGCAATTGGGCGACTCGCAGGTCGCTGATCAGTTGCATTCTGTTCCGCGCCGTTTCCTGCATACTGGCCGTAAAATAACGGTAAGCGTTGCGGCCTTGGTTTTTGGCGGCATACATGGCCTGATCGGCGTTTTTAATCAGCGTATCGATGTCGTAGGCATCATTGGGGTAAAACGTCAGGCCGATACTGGCTGAAATATAAACCGTCTCGTCGGCCAGCGAATAGGGCTCGGCCAGGCTATGCAGCACGGACTGGGCGATATGTTCGGCGGTGTCCAGATGCTCCAGTTCTTCGAGGATCACGGTAAATTCATCGCCGCCCAGTCGAGCCACGGTGTCGGATTCACGTATGCAGCGTTGTAGGCGCAGGGCGGTTTCCCGCAGCAACTTGTCGCCAATTTCATGGCCGAAGCTATCGTTGATTTCCTTGAAATGGTCGAGATCGAGGAATATCAGCGCCATGCGTTGCTGATTGCGATGGGCCTTTCGGAGTGCTTGCGATAACCGCTCGCGGAACATGTGGCGATTGATCAGGCCGGTCAAAGGGTCGAAATTGGTTTGACGCCAGATCATTTCGTCGGCTTGTTTTTTTAGCGTGATGTCGGCAAACAGTGCCACATAAAGTCTTACCGAACCGTCGTCGCGATAAACGGTGTTGATGCTAAGCAATTCGACGTATTCGCTGCCGTTTTTACGACGGTTCCATATTTCGCCGCTCCAATTGCCCTTGGTATTCAGGCTGTGCCACATGGCTCGATAAAACTCGGTACTCTGCCGGCCGGAGCTGAGGATGCTGGGTTTTTTGCCGATGACCTCGGTTGCCCTGTAACCTGTCAGGCGAGTAAATGCCGGGTTGACGGCGACAATGGTATTATCGGCATCGGTCAGCATCATGCCTTCCCGGACGTTGTTATATACCAAGCCGGCAACCTGCAATTCCTCGAATGCCGCGGAGCGATTCCGAGCTTCCTGCTGCAGGCGGATATGGTGAGCTATGCGTGCCCTGGTAATGGAAATGGAGAAAGGTTTGGTAATATAGTCGGCCGCACCCAAGCCGAGGCCGAATGCTTCATCGTTTTCATCGTTCTCCTCGGTGATAAACAATACGGGTATACCCTGGGTCTTGGGGTTTTGTTTCAATTTCCGGCAGACTTCGAATCCATTCATCGCCGGCATCGCCACGTCTAGCAAGATCAGATCGGGTTGCGGCGAGGCATCGGCAATCGCCAGCGCCGAAAGGCCGTTATCCGCGATTTTGATACCATAGTCGGCATCGAGAAATTTCGTCAGCAGGTTTGCATTCGGCAAATAATCATCGACGATCAGGATTAACGGTTGGCGCATTCGTTTCTTGTGGGCTTGGTAAAGATAGATGGCCTGGAAGGTTTTCGTAAGCTTTTCATCAATATTGTAGGCTCGAATCATCAATACGGCAATTAACCTATTTTTGATGAGATAATTTATGTCTCACGCGCTTTAGGTGCCGATGGCCTTTCCGGTTCTGTTGGCTAATACCAAGGCTATAAAATGTGCAACTATTTTTGGCGGGCTTGGTCGTAAGCCGCTTTAACACCGAGGAAACCCAAAGGACAATGACGACTGCAACGAATCTTTCCCCCGCGCAATCCGCCTTGCAACGGCTCAGTCAGCGGATCAACACCCTCATCATAGGCCAGGACGTATTGGTCGAGCGCATGCTGATCGCCTTGTTGGCCGATGGCCATTTGTTGGTGGAAGGCGCGCCGGGTCTGGCGAAAACTCGGGCCATCAACGTGTTGAGCCAGGGCATAGAGGCGGATTTTCACCGCGTTCAGTTTACTCCCGATCTATTGCCGGCCGACTTGACCGGCACCGATATTTACCGCCCTCAGCAAGGTGTTTTCGAATTCCAGAAGGGACCGCTGTTCCATAATCTGATCTTGGCAGACGAAATCAATCGTGCGCCGGCCAAGGTGCAGGCGGCGTTGCTGGAGGCGATGGCCGAGCGGCAAATTACGGTCGGCAAGGCCAGTTATCCCTTGCCTCCCTTGTTCATGGTGATGGCAACCCAGAATCCGATCGAACAGGAAGGCACTTATCCGTTGCCTGAAGCGCAGCTGGATAGATTTTTACTGCACGTCAAAATCGATTATCCCAATGCCGCTCACGAGCAAGCCATTCTGCATCTGGCCCGCAACGAGGCCAAGGGCGCCTTGCAAGCCGCCGTTAACGATTTCGAGAAAATCAGCCGGCAAAGCATCTTCGAAGCCCGCAATGAAGTGTTGAATATTTATATGGCGGAGAGCCTCGAACAATACCTATTGCAAATCGTGTTGGCGACGCGTAATCCCGGTGTGTACGGTCAGGATCTGGCCGGCTGGATACAGTATGGCGCCAGCCCACGCGCCAGCATTGCCCTGGACCGTTGTGCTCGTGCCAAGGCCTGGCTGCAGCAAAGAGATTTCGTCGATCCCGGCGATATTCAGGACATCGCCTATGATGTATTGCGTCACCGGCTGATTTTATCTTACGAAGCCGAAGCCGAGGGCATTACCAGCGACGACGTCATCAAACAGTTGATCGCCCGGATTGCGGTGCCTTAGATTATGGGGAGTGGAAAGTAGGAATTGGTGAGTGGGGGGGGGCAGCGTTTCATTCATTTCCTGCTTCTTATTCCCCACTTCCCACTATCAACTCCCTACTTACAGCTACTTACCGATGAATGCCCAACTACCCTTGCCTCCCAACGAACGGGTTGCCATCAGCTTAAAAAATCTGCTCGATCTTGCCAAGCCTGCGACGGCGCTGAATTTGCGTTACCGCAACGTTCGGGCCGCGCAAAGCGGTAATTATCTGTCTCATCTCAAGGGCAGGGGCATGGCCTTCGATGAAACCCGTTTATATCAACCTGGCGACGATGTTCGCCGTATCGATTGGCGCGTCACGGCGCGCACCGACAAGCCGCACAGCAAGGTTTTCAGGGAAGAAAAGGAAAGGCCATTGTTTATTTCGGTCGATTATCGTTCCACCATGGCATTCGCCACGCGCGGCGTCTTCAAGTCGGTACAGGCGGCCAGGTTGGCGGGTTTATTGGCTTGGGCGGCCTTGAGCCAGGGTGATCGTATTGGTGGGCAGATTTTCGGCGATGCCGGTTGCCAGGAACTGAAACCCCGCACCGGTAAAATAGCCTTGCTGCGCTTTTTTAATGCCTTGGTCAAGCCGGCGTATAACGCAGTGGAGGTCAATCGTCTTGACCAGATTCTGGCGAGATTGCTGCATCATGCCCATCCCGGTAGCCTGGTTTTCATTCTTAGCGATTTCCGAGGCATGAACGCGGCGGCGGAAAATCATCTCGCCAATCTGGCGCGTCATTGCGATGTGGTGTTGGTACAGATTGTTGATCCGCTGGAAAGTCAATTGCCCACCAAGGGGCGTTATCGTTTTACGGACGACAGCCGTGAAGTCATGATAGACAGCGCGGACAAACGGCGGCTGTTGGAGTACCAGCAGCGTTTCCAGAACCGGCAAGACTATTTGCGGCAGCTCTGCCGTAAGCTACGCTTGAGTTGGTTACCCTGCGCTACCACCCGGCAGCCTATAGAGGCGTTGTTGTCATTTCACGGCAGGGTTTTAGACAAATCAAGCACTTGATTCATCGTGGCGAGATTATCCTGTAAACTCGTGAGGCATTTTGTTTCCGTGATGCCATAAAAATTTACTCCAACCATCATGCCATTTCCTGTTTTTCGTATTTTTGTTCTCGGCCTAGCCGTATTTGCCGGGGGCTGGCTGGGCATGAAAATGGCGGTACCGCCGGGTTACTCCAGCCCGCTTTGGCCGCCGGCCGGAGTTGCATTGGCCGGGCTGCTGATCGGAGGGCGTCGTCTTTGGCCGGGAGTGTGGCTGGGTGCGCTCGCCAATCAGTTTTTAGCGGTTGCCGATTTTGCCGGAGATATGACTTTCGCCAGCATGACGTCTTCCCTACTGATTGCTACCGGCAGTACCTTGCAGGCGCTGACGGCGGTCTGGCTGTCCGCCAAGTGGCTGGGGCCGGGCTTGCCTAAGCTGGATGGTCCGCGTTCGATTTTGATTTTTTTCGGGCTTACGGCGCCCGTGGCCAGCTTGATCGCGCCTAGCATCGGCATAGTTGTATTGCGGTTGCTGGATGTCATGCCTTTAAGTTTGGTTGGCAGTTCATGGTGGAACTGGTGGATAGGCGATAGCCTGGGAGTTTTGGTTATTTCGCCACTGTTGTTTTGTTTGTTCGGCAAGCCTCGTGAGCTTTGGGGATCTCGGCGTCTCAGCGTCGCGTTGCCGCTGCTGGGCACCTTGTTGACGCTGATCACGGTATTCGGGCTGGTTTTCCGGTCCGAACAGTCGCGAATTCAGCAGGCCTTCGATAGCCAGGCTTCCGCCGTCGACCGCTTGCTGGTCGAGTATGCCGACAATGTCATCGACAGCACCTTGGTTTTGCGGGATTTGTACAGTGCCTCCGGTAATGTCGACAGGCGAGAGTTTGGTGCGTTTGCGCAACGCTTGCTGGCGCGGCATCCCGAGATCCAAGCTCTGGAATGGCTGCCGCGGGTCTCTTATGACGCCTTGCCGGCTTTCGAAAAATCGGTGCGGGACGAAGGCTACCCAGGCTTCAAAGTGATCGAACGCGATTCGGACGGTCAGCCGGTGCCGGTGGGTAAGCGGGAGGAATATTTTCCCATCCTGTTTGTCGAGCCGATGTTGGGTAATGAAAAGGCTTTCGGCCTCGATTCAACCGCCAAACCTTTGAGCCGTGAATCGAAACAAATGGCTCGCGACAGCGGCAAAGCCGCCGCATCGCAACGCTTGATGCTCATGCAGCGCAACGACCTCGAACCCGGCGTACTGGTATCCATTCCGGTTTATATCAATTCTCAAGTTGTCGATCCCAAGGCTTTGGCCGGTTTCGTTTCGGCCGTGGTGCTGCCGGCTCGTTTGGCCGATGTCGCCGTTCGGGGGCTGAACACAGATATATTCGGCATTACCCTGCTGGATATAGACGCGCCGGCCGGACAGGACTTGCTTTATTCGAAACCGGTAATGAGTCCGCTGGGGCAAAATTATCGTCTGAAAGTTTGGCAGCGTGATTTTTCTTTCGCCGATCGGACATGGCGGATCATCATCGATCCGGATAACAGTTTCATGGTCGAGCATGGTTCGTCGCTGCCCTGGATTACCTTGGTCGGCGGTTTATTTTTTACCAGTCTGCTGAGCGTTTTTCTGCTGACCATAAGCGGTAGGACGGCGCACGTCGAAGCGCTGGTGGACGACAGAACTCTGGAGCTGGCCAAGGCCAACGCCGAGCTCGAAGCTTCGGAAAGGGCGGCTAGGAATTCGGCGCTAATGCTGCGGACGCTGGTCGAATCGCAGCCCGAATGCGTAAAACTACTGGCACGGAACGGTTCGCTGCTGCAAATGAATCGGGCCGGCCTCGATATGATAGAGGCCGACAGTCTCGATCAGGTCGTCGGCAAGCAATTGGATGAACTGGTTTTACCGAAGTACCGGAATGCCTTTAATACCATTACCCGTCGAGTATTTGAAGGCGAATCGGGTAGGCTGGAATTTGAACTCCAGGGTTTCAAGGGTGGGCATCGCTGGCTCGACACCCATGCGGTACCGATGCGCGATGCGGCGGGCAATATCGCGGCATTGCTGGCCGTGACCCGCGATATTACCGAACGCAAGCAGTCCGAGGAGCATCTCAAACGTGCCGCCCGGGTTTTCAGCGAAGCTCACGAGGGCATTTTGATTACCGATGCCGATGCCGTGATTATCGATGTCAATCCGACTTTCAGCGAAATTACCGGCTACAGCCGGGAAGAGATCATCGGCCAAAATCCCCGGGTGCTACACTCCGGCAAACACAGCCCCGAATTTTATCTAGATATGTGGAAGAGTTTGGCGGAAACCAATCATTGGCAGGGCGAAGTCTGGAACCGCAAGAAGGACGGCGAATTGTATGCGGAACTGTTGACCATCTCCGCGCTTTGCGATGAAGACGGCCATGCCAGCCATTATGTTGGCCTTTTTTCCGACATCACCCAGGCCAAACAGCAGCAGCAATTATTGGAATTGATGGCGCACTACGATCCCTTGACCCGTTTGCCGAACCGCATTTTGTTCGCCGATCGTTTGACCCAAGCCATCGCCCGCAGCAAGCGCGAAAAAACCTTGCTGGCTATCTGTTTTCTGGATCTGGACGGCTTTAAGCCGGTTAACGACCAGTTCGGGCATGACGCCGGCGATCAGGTGTTGGTGGAAGTGGCTGAAAGAATTAAAAACAGCGTCCGTGAAGAAGATAGCGTTTCCCGCCACGGAGGCGACGAATTTGCGTTGTTATTGGGGGATATTCACACGACTGAACAGTGTGAGCAGGCCATAGAACGTATTCATCGGGCCATCGCCCAGCCGTATTTGATCGACGGGCAGGCCGTGATCATCGGTGCCAGCAGCGGCATCACGCTTTATCCGCTGGACGATGCCGATCCCGATACCTTGTTGCGCCACGCCGATCACGCCATGTATCAGGCCAAGCTGGCCGGTAAAAATTGCCATCATTTATTCGACGTCAACGAGGATCAGCAGATTATCGATCGCAACAAACAATTGCGCGATATAGAAGCCGCATTCCTCGGTAATCAGATGAGTCTGTATTATCAGCCCAAGGTGAACATCAAGACTGGCCAGGTGGTCGGCGTCGAAGCCTTGATACGTTGGTTACATCCGGAGCGTGGCATCATCTCGCCATTGGAGTTTTTGCCCGTCATCGCCTCGACCGAATTGGAAATCCGCATCGGCAACTGGGTCATAGAGCAGGCCTGGCGGCAATTGGTTGCGTGGCATGGGCAGGGGCTGCGGCTGGAAGTCAGCATCAATATCTCGTCCTATCATCTGCTGTGGTCGGGGTTTTTTGCCCGCATCGAGGCCGTCTTGCATGATGATCCGACCATAGCCTCCAAATTCCTGCAACTGGAAATCCTGGAAAGCACGGCATTGGACGATTTGGCGGCGGTCAACCGCATCATCAAGACCTGTCGCGACGCATTGGGAATCCGCATCGCGCTGGACGATTTCGGGACCGGCTATTCGTCGCTGACCCACTTGCGGCATCTGTCGGTCGACACCGTCAAGATCGATCAGAGTTTCGTGCGCGACATGCTGGACGATCCGGACGATTACGCGATCATCGAGAGCGTGATCGGCTTGAGTCATGCTTTCCGCCGTGAAGTCGTCGCCGAGGGCGTGGAGAGCAAGGAGCAGGGCATCGTGCTGCTGTTACTGGGCTGCCACCTGCTGCAAGGCTATTCGATAGCGCGGCCCATGCCGGCGGAGGCGTTTGCGAATTGGGTAAAAGCCTATCGGCCTTATGCCGACTGGCGGTTTTATGCCGATGCCGAATTGACGCCGGAGCAGACCATGATGGCGATACGCAGGATAGACACCCGGCAATGGCTGTTGCGCATCAGGGATTGTCTGTATCCCGAGGCCGATGTCGTGCCGCACTGGCCGATCATGGCGCCTGGCAAATGTCATCTCGGGCGCTGGCTCAAACAGGCCAGACAAAATCGCCAATTCAGCGATGCCTGGATCGAACGCATCGAACAGCTGAACCGGGAACTGCACGAGCAGGCCACGGTCATCATGCATCTGGTTGGTGACGGTCAACTGGATGCGGCGCAAGCAAGATTCGCGCAAATGCAAACGCTTCAACAGTGGCTGGATGACTGTTTTGCGCGGTATAGTGCGGAGGGCTTCAGGCCTTAGGATCGACAAACTGAAATCATGGAACAATTGCCTTTAAAAGACATTCACTTACCGGATCCGATCAACTGGTGGCCACCCGCCATCGGTTGGTGGTTGCTAGCGGTGATAGTGCCGCTACTAATCGTTGCGGGCATCTTTCTATACAAACGCCTGAGAAGGCAAACCGCGCTGAAAACCGCGAGCAAGCTGTTGACTACTCTGCGGCGGGACCAGAATCGCGACGGTTTGCAGATACTTGTCGAGCTATCGGCCTTGCTGCGGCGGGTTGCGATCAGTATCGCGCCCCGCGCGGATGTGGCTGCCTTGAGCGGAGAAGCCTGGTTGGCCTATCTGGATGCTTCGTTTCCGGATGCGCCGTTCAGCCGGGGGGCGGGGCGTTGTCTGGCGGACGTTCAATATCGGCAGGCAGCGCCGGAAGACCTCGATCTTGACGCCTTGTTCGCACTCTGCGAGCAATGGCTCAAACGGCAGCGGAAAACCCCCTCAGGTAAAAGCGGGTTTTATCCCCTCTCCCGCCGGGAGAGGGCTAGGGTGAGGGGCGTGCGATGATCCATCTCTACTGGCCCTGGTTATTGTTATTGCTGCCCTTGCCTATGCTCTTGCGTTGGCTGTTGCCGGCCAGGCCGCGTCTGGAGCAGGCCGCACTGAAAGTGCCGTTTCTGGAAGATTTCGGCGAAGGCGAAAACCTTGTGCTGAGCGCGGAGCGGCGCTGGCCTCTGTGGCTGGCGGGCATAGCCTGGTGCTGCTTGGTCCTGGCCGCCGCAAGGCCGCAATGGCTGGGCGAGCCGCTGGAGCAGTCGGTGAGTGGCCGAGATCTGATGCTGGCGGTCGATGTTTCCGGCAGCATGGAGGAGAGGGATTTCATCATCGACAAGCAGCGCGTCGACCGTCTGACGGCCATCAAGCAGGTCGCCGGCGAATTCATCCGGCGCCGAGTCGGCGACAGGTTGGGTCTGATATTGTTCGGTACCACGGCCTATCTGCATGTGCCGCTGACCTTCGACCGCAAGACCGTGCAGACGCTGCTGAACGAAGCCTTCATAGGCATCACCGACGACGAGCCACAGACCTCGATAGGTGACGCGATCGGTCTGGCGATCAAGCGCTTGCAGGATCAGAAAACCGACAGCCGGGTATTAATCTTGCTGACCGACGGCGCCAACACCGCCGGCGAGTTGGCACCGCTGAAAGCCGCCGAAATCGCCGCCGAACAAAAATTGAAAATTTACACCATAGGCATAGGCGCCGATGAAATGCTGGTGCGCAGCCTATTCGGCACCCGTAGAGTCAATCCTTCCGCCGATCTGGACGAAAAAACCCTGACCGCCATCGCCGATGCCACCGGCGGCCGCTACTTCCGCGCCCGAAACAGCGAGGAGCTGGAACACATTTATTTCATACTCGACCAATTGGAACCGGTCGAGAAAGACAAGCAATATTTTCGTCCCCGCAGCGAGCTGTTTCATTGGCCGCTGGGCGTGGCGCTGCTGTTGACCGGCGCACTGGTGACGAGTCGTTTGAGGTGGTCATGAATCTCGCCGAATTTCATTTCCTGCGCCCAGAGTGGTTTCTGGCCTTGCTGCCGGCGGCCTTGTTATTGGTGCTGCTGATCAAACACCGGCAAAGCCGAGGCAGTTGGACGGAGGTTTGCGATGCCGAGTTGCTGCCCTTCATCCTGGATGACAAGCCGGTCGAAAAGCGAAGCGGCGGCTTGATCGCGGGGGCTTTGGCTTGTCTGTTGACGATTATCGCCTTGGCAGGTCCGACCTGGGAACGCTTGCCTAGTCCGGCGTTCAGAAACGATGCGGCGCTGGTGATCGCGCTGGATTTGTCCGTGTCGATGGATGCCGCCGACATCAAGCCCAGCCGTCTGGTCAAGGCCCGCTACAAGATCGCCGATCTACTGAAACAGCGCAAGGATGGCCAGACCGCGCTCTTGGTCTATGGCGGCGATGCCTTCACCGTTACGCCCTTGACCGGCGATACCGCCACCATTGCCAGCCAGCTCGAAGCTCTGAACACCGACATCATGCCCAGCCCCGGCACCAATACCGGCGTCGCCATTCAAAAGGCCGTGGACTTGTTGCGGCAAGCCGGTTTGGCGAAGGGCCATATTTTGTTGGTGACCGATGGGGTCGATGCCGATAGCGCGGCCTTGGCGGACAGTTGGTTGGGCGATTACCGACTGTCGGTGCTGGCGGTGGGGACGCCGGAAGGCGCGCCGATTCAGAAAACCGGCGGCTTTGTGAAAGACGTCAAGGGCAACATCGTCGTCGCTGGCCTCGATGCCGAAGCCTTGGCGGAGTTGGCTAGGAAAGGCCGGGGTGTTTATCAGCCGGTGACGGCCGGCGACGACGATGTCGACACTCTAGGCCGGGTTTTCAATGCCGCTTCCGCCGACGGCGAAAATCGGGACGGCAATCTGCTGCTCCAGCAATGGGATGAAAAAGGGCCGTGGTTGCTGTTGCCGGTATTACCCTGGGCGGCATTGCGATTCAGGAAGGGCTTGTTGCTTTTTGGATTGCTGTGCCTGTTGCCCTTGCCCAGGGATAGCCAGGCGCTGGATTGGCAAAGCCTCTGGCAAACACCGAATCAACAGGCCAGGCAGGCATTCGACCAGCAGCAATATCAGCAGGCCGCCGAGCAATTCGATTCCCCGGACTGGCGGGCCGCCGCTCAGTATAAGGCAGGCCAATATCAGGAGGCCGCCGAAACCCTGAAAGACACCCAAACCGCGGACAGCCATTACAACCGTGGCAATGCGCTGGCTCAGACCGGCCAGTTGCAGGAAGCTTTGCAAGCTTACCAGCAAGCCTTGAAACTCGAACCGGGCCATCAGGATGCCCAGTACAACAAGGAACTGGTCGAGAAGAAACTCAAGGAAAACCAGCAACAGCAAGACAAGGACCAAAACCAGCAGCAAGATCAGAAGCAGTCGCCTGAACAGCAGAAAGACCAGGGGCAACAGAAACAGAACCAGGATAGTCAGTCCGGACAATCTGAAGCCGACAAGCAGAACCAGCAACAGCCGGACGGTAACGATCAATCGCAAGCCAAACCCGATGCCAAGCAACAGGCAGGCGACAAAGAAAAAAACGAGTCTAAAGCCGGCGACAAACAGCAGGCCGACGAGGGCCAGCAACCCAAACCGGAACCCGCCGACGACGCGCAAACCTCCCGGCAGCAAGCGGCCAACATCGTTGAAAAACAGGAAGCCGAGCGGGCCAACGAACAACTGCTGAAACGCATTCCCGACGAACCGACCGGTTTGTTAAAACGCAAATTCAAATATCAATACGGGCAACGCGCCCCGCCTTCTCAAAACGGCCCAGACTGGTAAAACCCCAGGTCTTGCAGCGAGGCGTGTCGAGTCGCAATTGCCGGTCGGCATAGCCTTTGCTTTAAGAATGATCGATAAGTTTTTATCGCTTCGATTCCGGGCCATACCCGAAATTTTTGTGACAAATGGCCACAGATGCGGCATTAAACCTGCCGCCATGGTCAGCCCTCATCTGCCCGGCGGGCAGTGACTAACAAATGGAAATTCCTTTGGTTAACGACTCTATGAAACATTCGATGTCTTTTAAGTTTTCGCGACGGCCGATTGCCAGATATTGGTGCGCCTTGCTGCTCTGCCTTACCTTTTCGGTGCGGGCCGAGGTATTACCTGGTCTGGAAGCTTCGCCGGCGCTGCTGAAGCTGTTGACTGTAGACGAAGTAAAACCCAGTGAAGTGCGTGAGACCTTGGGCTTGTCGGCGCGGGTGGAATTGGATCAACAGCATGTGGCGCGTATCGGCGCATCGGTCACCGGCCGGATCACCGAAATCAACGCCATGCTCGGCCAGGCCGTCAAGAAAGGCGAACGCCTGGCCTTGCTGAACAGCACCGAGCTTAGCCAGGCTCAATCCGATTATTTAAAGGCTGCTTCCCAGGTAAATCTGCGCCGGCTGACCGTTAAGCGTGCCGAGCGTTTGCTGGAAAGCGGCGTGCTGGCCGAGGCCGAATTGCAGGAGCGGCAAGGCGTGTTGACCGAAGCGGAAGTGGATCTGCGTGCCGCGACCGACCGTTTACGGGTGATGGGCATGAACGAAGCGGATTTGCAGCGTCTGGCTAAGGAACGCAGCATACATTCTTTCTCGCCGGTGACGGCCAGCATAGCCGGGGTGGTGATCGAGCGCAACGTCGCTATCGGCCAAGTGGTGCAACCGGCCGATGCCCTGTATACCGTCGCCGATTTATCGCAGCTATGGTTGGTGGCGGAAGTACCGGAACAGCAGGCGCACTGGGCGCGTCAAGGCGACGAGGTTCGCGCCGAGGTACCGGCCTTGCCGGGCCAGGAGGTCAGCGGTAAGCTGATTTATGTCGCCGACATGGTCGATCCGGAAACTCGCACCGTGACGGTGCGGATGGCGCTGGCCAATCCGAACCGTTTGTTCAAGCCGCAAATGTTGGCGACCCTGAAGATCAGCAAGCCGGGCTCTCAAACCCTGGTGGTTCCCAGCCGGGCCGTGGTCAGGGAAGGCAACAATGATTACGTATTCGTGCAAACCGCGGCCAACCATTTCGAAATGAGGCCGGTGCACCTGGGGCGAGAGGAATCGCAATTGTGTCCGTTATTGGATGGTTTGAAGGCTGGCGATCGAATTGTGGTTGGCGGCGCCTTTCACCTGAATAACGAACGCCTGCGTAGCACGCTGGAGTAAGCCATGATCAACCGCTTAATCGAAACGGCGCTGAATCAGCGGATTCTGGTCGCCGTGCTGGCGGTAGGCATCACCTTGTTCGGCGTGCGCGCCGTACAGCATTTATCGGTCGATGCCTTTCCCGATGTGACCAATATACAGGTGCAAATCGCTACCGAAGCCGCCGGGCGTTCGCCGGACGAGGTGGAACGTCTAGTGACCGTGCCGCTGGAAATCGCGATGGCGGGCCTTCCCGGCCTGGAGGAAATGCGCTCGCTGAATAAAAACGGCTTGTCGTTGATCACGCTGATTTTCACCGACAGCACCGATGTGTATTTCGCCCGGCAACTGGTCATGGAAAGGCTGATCGAGGTCAAGCAGCAGATGCCGGATGGCGTCAATCCCGTGCTGGGTCCGGTCTCGACCGGCCTGGGCGAGGTCTATCAATACACGCTGGATAGAGACGACGACGGCCAGCGGCCTTTGACTCAGGAAGAGCTGCTGGAACGCCGCGAGGTTCAGGATTGGGTGGTGAGGCCCTTGCTGCGCGGAATTTCCGGGGTTGCCGAAATCAATTCCCAGGGCGGTTACGTCAAACAATACCAGGTGCTGGTCAATCCAGATCGCCTGCATCATTACCGGATTTCGCTGAACGAGGTGTTCGATGCGCTGGCGCGCAATAACGCCAACAGCGGCGGCGGGGTGTTGCCGCATTATGCGGAACAATATCTGATTCGCGGCGTGGGACTGATCAATGACGTCAACGACATCGGCAACATCGTGTTGAAGGAAGAAAACAGCGTGCCGGTGCACATGCATGACGTTGCCGATGTCAAGATCGGCCATGAGGTGCGTGGCGGCGCGGTGATCAAGAACGGTTATACCGAGTCGGTGGGAGGCATCGTGATGATGCTGCGCGGCGGCAACGCCAAGCAAGTGGTGAGCCGGATCAAGGAAAGAGTCGCCGAGATCAACGCCAAGGCTATGTTGCCGGGTGGTCTGAAGATCGTTTCCTACTACGACCGCAGTGATCTGGTCGATGCCGCCTTACATACCGTCACCAAGGTGTTGCTGGAAGGCATCGTGTTGGTGGTGATCGTACTGTTCCTGTTTCTGGGGGATGTCCGTTCCAGCCTGATCGTGGTTGGCACCTTGATTGTCACGCCGCTGGTGACCTTTATCGCGATGAATCAACTGGGGCTTTCCGCCAATCTGATGTCACTCGGGGGGCTTGCGATCGCGATCGGCTTGATGGTCGACGGCTCGGTGGTGGTGGTGGAAAACGCCTTTCGCCTGTTGGGGGAGCGCAAAGGCAAGGCTACCAGCCGGGTGAAGGTGGTGATGCTCGCCGCTCAGGAAGTGGCGACGCCGGTATTGTTCGGGGTCGGCATCATCGTGTTGGTGTTCCTGCCGCTGATGACGCTGGAAGGTATGGAGGGCAAGATGTTCGCGCCGCTGGCCTACACTATCGCGATCGCACTATTGGTTTCGCTGGTCGTGTCGCTGACGTTGTCGCCGGTGCTGTGTGCCTTCATGCTGGAAGGCCATGAGGGCGAACACGATACCCGGCTGATTGCCTTCATCAAGCGATATTATCTGCGCTTGCTGGACTGGTCCATGGCCCACCGGTTGAAGGTAGTCGGGGGCGCGGTGGCGGTTTTTATTGCCGCAATGGCCTTGTTACCCTTGCTGGGTACTTCTTTCATCCCGGAAATGAAGGAAGGCTCCATCGTGCCTGGCATCAACCGAGTGCCGAACATTTCCCTCGATGAAAGTATCGATGTCGAGATGCGGGCCATGAAGATGGTGATGGAGATACCCGGCGTCAAGAACGTGGTGAGCGGTCTTGGACGGGGCGAAAGCCCGGCCGATCCGCAGAGCCAGAACGAATCGACGCCTATTGTCACCTTGAAACCCAGGGAGGAATGGCCGAAAGGCTGGAACCAGGACAATATCGCCGATGCCATGCAGGAAAAACTCGTCGCGAATCTGCCCGGCATGCAGGTGGTGATGGCCCAGCCGATTTCCGACCGGGTCGATGAAATGGTCACCGGCGTGCGTTCCGACGTGGCGGTGAAGGTGTTCGGCGACGATCTGGCGGAATTAAAACGGATGGCCGATGAGATAGCGTCAGTAGCCAAGGACATTACAGGTGCCAGAGACATCCGGGTGGAACGCCTGACCGGCCAGCAATACCTAAATATCACGGTCGATAGACAGGCCATCGCCCGCCACGGCCTGAATGCCGCCGACATTCACGACGTGATCGAAACCGCGATCGCCGGCAAGGTCGCTACCGAGATTTATCAGGGCGAGCGCCGGTTTTCGGCGGCGGTACGCCTGCCGGAAGCCTTCCGCAACAATATCGCCGCCATTGGTAACATAATGCTGACTTCGGCAAACGGCGCACGGGTGCCGCTGAACAATGTCGCCAAGATCAGTCTCAACGATGGTCCGGCGCAAATCAGCCGGGAAATGGGCAAGCGGCGCATCGTGGTCGGAATCAACGTCCGCGACCGCGATTTGGGCAGTTTCGTCGCCGAGTTGCAGCAGACCGTCGGAAAGAAAGTGCAACTGCCGGAAGGCTATTATCTGCAATGGGGCGGCCAGTTCCAGAACATGGAGCGGGCGCTGGGGCACTTAAAAATGATCATCCCGGTGACCATCGCCGCGATTTTCTTTTTATTGTTCATGTTGTTTAATTCGTTGCGTTTTGCGGCCTTGATCATCCTGGTGCTGCCGTTCGCGTCCATAGGCGGCATCGTCACGCTGTTTGCGAGCGGTGAATACCTGTCGGTGCCGGCCTCGGTGGGTTTTATTGCCTTGTGGGGGATCGCGGTATTGAACGGCGTGGTGCTGGTGTCATATATTCGCGGCCTGCGCGCCAGCGGCATGACCCAAGCGCATGCCATACGCCAAGGCTGCGAGCAGCGTTTTAGGCCGGTGATGATGACCGCCACGGTGGCCCTGCTGGGCTTGGTACCGTTTCTGTTCGCCATCGGCCCCGGCTCGGAAGTGCAGAAACCGCTGGCAATCGTGGTGATCGGTGGCTTGATCAGTTCGACGCTATTGACTTTGGTGGTACTTCCCGTGTTGTACGCTTGGTTCGATGTTCGTTCCGACACCCATAAACCCTTTTCGATGACGAAATAGAGAGAGGGGAGTAGGAAGTCGGAAGTAGTGAGTGGGAAGTTAAAAAAGCACTCTCCATTTCCTACTGACGACTTCCCAAATTTAAGAGACACTATGCACGATGAATAGAATTTATTGCTTACAAATCCTGCTGTCTTGCGTATTGCTGTTGGCGGCAGGGCTGGCAAATGCGGCGGAGATTCAAGTGGCCGTCGACCGCAATCCGGTCGCCCTCAACGACTCCTTCCAGATCACCTTTACGGCCAGCGAGGAGCCCGACGGCAGCCCCGATTTTTCGCCATTGCAGCAGAATTTCGAGATTCTCAACCAGCAGCGTAGCAGCAATTCGTCGTGGGTCAACGGTCAAAGTAGCCGTACCGAACAATGGACTATCAGCGTGATGGCCAAGCAGGCCGGCGAAGTACTGATTCCGCCCATCGCCTTCGGTGCCGACAGCAGCAAGCCCTTGAAAGTCACCGTCAGTGAAAGCCAGGATGCGCCACAAGGCAGTGATGACCTGTTTCTGGACGTGGCCGCGACGCCCGAACAACCTTATGTGCAGTCGCAAGTGCTATACACACTGAAACTGTACCGCCGGGTGCACATTACCCAGGCCAGCCTCAACGAGCCGGAAATCAAGGATGCCATCGTCGAGAAGTTGGGCGAGGATAGTAACTACACCACTCAAATCAATGGCGTCGATTATTGGGTGACGGAACGCAAGTATGCGATTTTTCCGCAGCAAAGCGGCGTATTCACCATTGCGCCGTTGATGCTGAATGCCGAAGTCGTCAATTCCCGGCAGCCGCGTTTCAACGGCTTTTTCAACCGGCAAACCACGGAAACCCGCCGGGTTTCCTCTAAAGCCATTACCTTGAATGTGCAAGCCGTTCCGGCCAGCTTCAAAGGCGCGGCCTGGCTAAGTGCCGAGTCGGTGGAACTAAAGGAGCAATGGTCCGATGCCGGCCTACAAGCCAAGGTTGGCGAACCCTTGACCCGGACGCTGACACTTTCGGCGAAAGGTACTACCGTCGGACAATTGCCGGAGCTGTTCGGGCAGACGGTTATCGACGGTGTCAAGGCCTATCCCGATCAGCCGGTGCTGAAGGAGGACAAGCAAAGTGACGGTCTGAGCGCGATGCGGGAAGAGAAGGTCGCATTGATACCTTCCAAGCCGGGCGATTATACCTTGCCGGCGCTGGAAATTATCTGGTTCAACACCAAGACCCAGCAGTTGGAAGTGGCGCGTTTGCCGGCCGTGACTGTCAAGGCGCTGGCAAGTAATGAAGCAAGCACCACGCCGCCGGTATTATCCACCGAAGGTCCGATCGAGCAAAAAACGGTTTCCTCATCGCCGGCCGCGGGTCGCGATGTGCGCCTTTGGCAATGGCTGTCGGCCGCTCTGGCCCTGGGCTGGGTGTTGACCTTGATCCGGCTTTACCGGCGACCGGCCGCATCGACAAAAGCCGAGCAAACCGATAAACCACTGCCCCATGCGGCCACGGAAAAGAACTTGAAACGTGCCTGCTGGGAAAACAATCCCCTGGCCGCCAAGCAGGCTTTATTGCAATGGGGGAGGGCACGTTTTGGTGCCGATAGTCTGGGGAGTATTGCTCGGCATTGTGCCGTACCACTGAGCGATGAAATTATGGCGTTGAGCCGGCATCTTTACTCCGGTCGCCAGCAGGATTGGAGCGGCAAGGATTTGTGGCAGGCATTCACCGAAACCGATACCGCGCAAAGTGCCAAATCGAGTCCTGGTGATAGCCTGGAGCCACTATTCAAACTGTAAACCGATGCGAGATTTGGACGAAGTTTTTACATGCTTGGCAAAATCAGCTTTCCGCGCCAAGTTTCATTTGCATGGCAAGGATCTCGATTATTTGCGCAGCAAGGGTTTGGAGGCCATTGTCGAGCATGGGCGGGACTTTGTCGACAAGCGTCTGGCGGCGGCGCAACCCAAAAACGATGGCAAGCAAACCCCTTTTCGCGGCCACCCGGTGTTCGTCGCCCAACATGCCACCGCCTGTTGCTGCCGGGGTTGTCTGGAACAATGGCACGGCATTCGCCAGGGCGTGGCGCTGACGGCGGAGCAGGAAGATTACATCTGCAAAGTACTGGAACGCTGGTTGAAGAGAGAATTGGGGTAGGGTGCTAGCGAATGCGTAATGCACCGAATGTCTAAATTCCGCGCAAATACTCGGCAGTTAGATATAGGGCCGCAATCGAACGCGCCTCGCTGCACTCACCTGTTGCCAGCAGTGAATCTATGCGCCTTATATCCCAGGGCACGACCTCCAGTTCTTCCGGTTCGTCACCTTGCAGTTTTTCCGGATATAAGTCTTCGGCCAGGATGATGTCTATGGTATGTTCCAGATAGGACGGTGCCAGCGATACGGTGTGGAGATGGCGCAGGTTTTTGGCGCCATAACCGACTTCTTCCTTCAGTTCCCGGTTGGCCGCGGTCAGAGCGTCTTCGCCGGCGTCGATCTTGCCTTTCGGGAGTCCCAGTTCATAGCGGTGCAAGCCGGCGGCGTATTCCCTGACCAGTAGCACCGTATCGGCGTCCAGCATCGGCACTATCAGAACCGCGCCCATCGAGGCGTTGCGGGCCAATCGTTCGTATTGGCGAAGTTCACCACTGCTAAATTCCAGTTCCAGGGTTTCGATGCGGAATTGCCGGGTTTGGGCAATCACGGTTTTGTTGAGAATGGTCGGCGTTTTTCTGGACATGGCTGGCAACGCGTTATGGTAGATTCGGGTAGTCGAATCGTAACAGAGTCGTCATGGCGACGCGTCGGGTTTTTCGTTACCATCTATCCACTTTGGATAATCTCGCGCTGCGATGAAAGGATGGACCGTGATGCTCGACTGGCAAAAAATCGATACGGTGTTGCTGGATATGGACGGCACCTTGCTGGACCTGAACTTCGATAACCACTTCTGGCAGGAGTTTGTGCCGTTGCGTTTCGCCGAGTTACATGGCTTGTCGCTCGAAGAGTCAAAACGTCAACTCAAACCGCGTTTCAAGGCCATGGAAGGCAGGCTGGAGTGGTATTGCTTGGATTATTGGAGTGCCGAGTTACAGTTGAACATAGCCGGATTGAAGCAGGAACTGGCCGGCTTGATTGCTGTGCATCCCCATGTTACCGAATTTCTGGACGCGGTACGCGGCAGTGGTCGGCGTTTATTATTGGTCACCAACGCGCATCGGGACAGCTTGAGCCTGAAAATGGATAAAACCTGTTTGCACGAGTTTTTCGACGAAATCGTTTCTTCGCATGATTTCGGCCTGGCCAAGGAGCAGCAGGGCTTTTGGCAAACTCTTCAGGATAGGCATGTGTTTGAAAAACATAGCACCTTGCTGGTCGACGATAGCCAGACGGTGTTGCGTTCGGCCCGGGCCTTCGGCATCGCTCATCTGGTTTCGATCAGCAAGCCGGATAGCCAAAGGCCGAAAAATCACATCACTGAATTTCCAGCGGTTGAGGATTTTCGGGCGCTGATGCCGGGCTTGTAGGCTGGCGCGGTGTTCGGTGTTCCCGGGGTTTGTGTTCCGAGCGCGGCGGACGCTTACCGTGCGGAACTACTCGTTCGCGCGGTTCCCGGCGTTCGGGCTTGATCACCTCTTCCACCAGCAAGTCCGGGGTGATTTGCTGAACGGGGACTTTTTCGCCGATGTAGTCTTCGATGTCCGGCATCGAATAGGCGTATTCCTCGCAGATGAAGCTGATAGCCTCGCCGCTGGCGCCGAAGCGGGCGGTACGGCCGATGCGGTGCACGTAATCCTCGACATCCTGCGGCAAGTCGTAGTTGAAGACATGCGAAACGTCCGGAATATGCAGGCCACGCGCCGCGACGTCGGTGGCAATCAACAGCGTGACCCGATTTTCCTGGAAATCGTTGAGCAGGCGCTGGCGTTTTTCCTGCGGTACGTCGCCGCTGAGCATCGCGGTCTTGTGGCCGTTGGCTTGCAGATAATCGTCCAGTTGTTCCGCGCAACGCTTGGTGTTGACGAACACGATGCTGCGCTGCGGCTGGTGATGTTTCAGCAAGCCCAGCAATAGCGGAATTTTTTGGTCGTTGGCAGGGCAATAGGCGACCTGATTGATGGCCTTGGAGGTGACTTCCTCCGACTCGATGCGAATCAGCACCGGGTTATTCATGTGTTCGTAAGCCAGTTCGGTGACCTTGTATGACAAGGTCGCGGAAAACAACAGATTCAGGCGTGTTTCCGGCGGCGGCATGCGGCGCAACAAAAAGCGGATATCCTTGATGAAACCCAGGTCGAACATGCGGTCGGCTTCGTCCATCACGGTGACCTGGATGTTGTCCAGCGTGAAGGCGCCTTGCCGGTAAAAGTCGATGATGCGGCCGGGGGTGCCGATGATGATGTCGACGTTGGTTTTGAGTTTGTCCAACTGTTTCTGGTAATCGGTGCCGCCGTAAATCAAGGCAAATTTCAGGTTGACATATTTGCCGAGCACCAGCGCGTCCTTGTGGATCTGAATCGCCAGTTCGCGGGTTGGCGCCAATATCAAGGCCCTTGGGTTCTTGATTTTTTCGCTTTCATCGTTGATCAGGCGCTGAAAGGTCGCCAACAAAAAGCTGGCGGTTTTGCCAGTGCCTGTCTGGGCCTGACCTGCAACGTCTTTATCCCGCAGCGCCAAGGGCAATGACTTATCCTGAATCGGTGTGCAGTTGATGAATCCCGCTTCCTTCAGGCCTTTGATAATGGAGTCGGATAGCTCCAGATTGCTAAAACGCGTTTCCGTTAGATGTGTTTTTTTCATATGGAGATAGGATAACGTAAAAACGCCAGGGATCTGGTAAAAAATAACTTTCCGAAATCAACTTAATTTGCGGTTTTGTCCGATAGTTCCAGCAAGGAAGATAGGTAGCAAGGACATTCTTTAGTCATTACTTTGATATGCATCACAAGTTAATTTTGCTTTATGCTTCAATTTTCTGATTCAAATTCTGGGGGGGAATTTTAACCAAATCTTAAGGTTGAAATCGATTGACAATTCGATTGTGGCGAAACTATAGTTTCTCCTTTGTAAACTATTGGAGAATGGCGTGAGTGATTTAGTTCTGCATGTGTCTGATGCTGATTTTAATGACACTGTTATAAAGTCCGGTGTACCGGTTTTGGTGGATTACTGGGCGGAGTGGTGCGGCCCTTGTAAAATGATTGCCCCCGTTTTGGACGAAGTGTCGGCCGAGTACGAAGGCAAGCTGGCCGTTGTTAAGTTGAACATCGACGAAAACCCTAAAACGCCTCAACATTACGGCGTACGCGGCATTCCCACGCTGATGATTTTCAAAAACGGTGAAGTGGAAGCGACTAAAGTCGGCGCATTGACCAAGTCACAACTGACCGCTTTTATCGATAGCAATATCTAAATCGATTCGTGTAAACCGGATTTGTCATAAAAGGTTTTGATAAGTCCGGTTATTGCGCTAAAATCATCCGCGCTTGCTTCTTTGCATCCATATCGTCTGTAGTTTATCCATCATCATCTTCTGCTGTAAACGGCTTTCTGCCGCTTTGCGTTTCTTTCATTTCTCTTATACAACATGAATCTTACCGAGTTAAAACTTAAACAAGTCAGTGAAATTATCGCCATTGCCGAGTCCTTGGGTCTGGAAAATATCGACAGAGCCAGAAAACAGGAATTGATTTTCGGCATCTTGAAAAAGCAGGCGAAGAGCGGTGAGGATATATTCGGCGACGGAGTTTTGGAGATATTGCAAGACGGTTTTGGATTTTTACGTACCCCCGGTGCTTCCTATCTTGCCGGTCCCGACGATATTTACGTGTCGCCCAGTCAGATTCGGCGATTCGGTTTGCGCACCGGCGATACCGTCAGCGGCAAGATCAGGCCGCCCAAGGAAGGCGAACGTTATTTCGCTATGCTCAAGGTCGAAAGCATCAATTTCGAATCTCCCGAGCAGTCCAAGAACAAGATTTCATTTTCCAACCTCACGCCGCTGTTTGCCAACAAGCGTTTCCGCCTGGAGCAGGGTAACGGCACCAGCGAGGACTTAACCGCCCGCATCATCGACTTGATCGCGCCGATAGGCAAAGGCCAACGTGGCCTGATCGTTTCACCGCCCAAGGCCGGTAAAACCATGATCATGCAGAGCATCGCCCATGCGATTGCCGAGAATAATCCCGAGTGTTATCTGATCGTGCTGTTGATCGACGAACGTCCGGAAGAGGTGACGGAAATGGAGCGTTGCGTGCGCGGCGAGGTGGTGTCCAGTACCTTCGACGAACCCGCTACCCGTCACGTCCAGGTGGCCGACATGGTCATTGAAAAAGCCCGGCGTCTGGTCGAGCATAAACACGACGTGGTCATCTTGTTAGACTCCATCACCCGCTTGGCGAGAGCCTATAACATGGTGGTGCCGTCTTCGGGCAAACTGTTGTCGGGTGGTGTCGATGCCAACGCCTTGGAAAAACCCAAGCGTTTCTTTGGTGCCGCTCGGAATATCGAGGAAGGCGGTAGCTTGACGATCATCGCCACCGCCTTGGTCGAAACCGGCTCGCGTATGGACGAGGTGATTTTCGAGGAATTCAAGGGTACCGGTAACATGGAACTGCATCTGGAACGTAAGATCGCCGAGAAGAGGGTTTATCCCGCCATCAACATCAATCGATCCGGTACTCGCCGCGAGGAATATCTGGTCGAGCCCGACGAGCTGCAAAAAACCTGGATTCTGCGCAAAATCCTGCAGCCCATGGACGAACTGGCTGCATCTGAATTCTTGCTGGGCAAGTTGAAAGACTTCAAAACCAATGCCGAATTTTTTAACTCGATGAAACGATAGTCAGCCGGCTCGATGGGTGGCGAGCGATTTGGAGTCGTTCGTCGCCATGCCGTATTCAAGTCCACTTTCTCCGATTCCCCGCCGCGAGTTTTGCCATCAATTACGTCCCTGCCATCGTCTGGATGCGTAGCGGCCGTCAGCAAGACACATTTGATGGTTATAAATGTGTTTAAGTTTGATATATTGCGCCTCGACCTTAAACGAGGAGTATGGCCTTGCGAAACACAAGCAGATTTTTTATCCAGTTCATCCGTTTGGCGGGACCCTTCTGGAATTCTGAAAACAAAACGACCATTCGCAGTCTGTCGTTGGCGCTGGTGGCGCTGACCGTATTGCAGATTGCGGTTTCGGTCATCATCACCGAATGGAGCGCCGATCTGTTTGATGCGTTGGAGCAACGCTCGATGTCGGGGCTGTTTACCCAGATTGGTCTCATCATATTGATTTTCATCGCCAACATGGCGATTACCGCTACCCACCTGACGGTCAAGCGCCGCCTGCAACTGGATTGGCGAGGCTGGTTGACGGATAAGCTGATCGGACAGTGGATGCACGATGGCCGCCACTATCTGGTGACCCATATTGCCGGGGGACAGCATGACAATCCGGACGGACGGATCGCCGAAGATATTCGGATTTCCACCGAATTTGCCATCGATCTGTTGCATACTCTGTTTTTTTGCATCTTATTGCTAGTCAGCTTTACCAAGATACTCTGGACATTGTCCGGTACCGTGACGCTGAACCTCGGGCTGTTTGAGTTTTCCATACAAGGGCATCTGGTTTGGTTGGCGTTTATTTATGCCGCCAGTGCCTCCATGTTGGGATGGTGGATAGGTAGGCCCTTGACCACGGCAACCGATAATCGGCAAACCATGGAGGCCAATTTCCGTTTTGCGTTGGTCAAGGCCCGCGAAAATGCGCAGGCCATTGCCTTGATACACGGCGAGCGTCACGAAAACCCCCATTTTCACCAATTATTCGGCGGCATCATCGCTGCCTGGGATCAGCAAACCAAGGCCTGGGGTAAGATCATCATGTTCAGTTCCGGCTATTCGGTATTGTCGATGGCGTTTCCGATCCTGGTATCGGCTCCCCGCTTTATCCTGGGTACTATCACGCTGGGCGCGTTGATGCAGTCCGCGCAGGCGTTTCAACAATTGGTGTCTTCCTTGTCCTGGCCGGTCGACAACATGGGCAAGGTGGCGGAATGGCGCGCCTCGGTAGAGCGGGTTTTAGGCTTGACCAAGGCCTTGGATCAACTGGAACGAGAAATCGCTAGGCCCGACCCGCATCGTATACGCTTGGAAAAAATCGATGAGTCGGTGTTGCGTTTTCGCGATCTCTGCATTACCCGTTTGGACGGCATCGTCTGCGTTTCCTGTCTTAACGAAGAAATTAAGGCTGGGGAAAGGGTCTTGATTGCGGGTAATGCGTTTACCGGCAATAAGCTATTCAAGGCGGTAGCCGGTCTCTGGCCGTGGGGCGAGGGTGTCGTTGAATTGCCCGACAACGAAGCCTTATTCTTCATGCCGCCGCGCCCCTACTTGCCGACCGGTACCTTGCGTGCCGCAATTTGCTACCCTTCCGATCCTTCTTCTTTCGAGCTGGAGGCCTTAGAGGCTGCGCTTGATTTGGCGGGATTGAAGGATTTGACCGAGCAGCTCGATCAGGTCGGCGACTGGGAAAAAAACCTCGAACGTGAACAGCAGGAGAGATTGGGATTTGTGCGCTTGATGTTGCACAAACCTAAATGGATATTGATGCAGGAAGCCTTCGCCTCGCTCGAGCCCGAAGGCGAGGTGGAAATGGTTAAGCTGATTCATAGAATGCTTCCTAACTCGGCAATGTTGACCATTACCAAGCAGCCAGCCATACAAGCGATGCATAAGCGCAGCATCACCTTGTGTTGAGCAACTGTTGGTAATTCAGAGCGGGGACACGTGGCGTGAAGCGGGTATTCGTCGGTAAGCGCGGCAGAAAGGTTCGTGGCGTCAATCTAGGCGGCTGGCTGGTGTTGGAAAAATGGATGACTCCCAGCTTGTTTGCCGGCTTAAAGGCCGAGGATGAAACCGCCTGGTGCATCGAACAAGGGGATGAGGCGGAGCGGATTCTGAAACAACACTGGAACACATTCATCGGTCGCGACGACTTTGCCTGGTTGGCCGCAATCGGGATCAATTCAGTCAGGATTCCGGTCGGCCATTGGTTGTTTGGACCGGACTACCCCTATCATCGCAGTTACGGCGATGTTAGGTATCCTTTCGTAAGCGGCGGCGTTGCGGTGCTTGATCGTGCCTTCGATTGGGCCGAGGAATTGGGTTTGCTGGTGGTGTTGGATTTACACGCCGCGCCCGGTTGCCAGAACGGTTTCGACAATGGCGGCATCAAGGATGTCTGCGAATGGCATACCGAGCAGGAGTATATCGATCACTCGTTGACCGTGCTGGAGCGCCTCGCGGAACGTTATCATGGTCGTCCGGCCTTGCATGCGATCGAGGTGTTGAACGAGCCGCGGTGGGATATTCCCACCGAATTATTGGCCCGCTATACGGCCGATGCTTATGGCAAAATCCGCAAATATTGCCGGGCCGAAGAGGTAGCCGTGGTGTTTCATGATGGCTTTCGTTCCTATCGGGAATATGTCGGTGTTCTGCAAGGTTCGGAGTATGACAACATGGTATTCGACATTCATCGTTATCAGTGCTTCGTTCAGGAAGATAAGGATACCGATGTCTACGGGCATATTAAGAAGTCCGCTATCGACTGGAAAAATGAAGCCGACGAGATCATCCAAAATTCAGGGCGGTGGACGTATGTCGGCGAATGGAGTCTGGGGCTGGACCCAAAAATGATGGCTATGTGGGAGCAACAGGCGTTCGATCATGATCAGCCTCGTATGGACGTCTTCCAACAGGATATTGCCTATCGCGCCTACGCCGCAGCGCAACTCGCCAGTTTCGAGAAGTATCTCGGCTGGTTCTTCTGGAGTTACAAAACCGAAACCATGCCGCACTGGAGCTTTCGCGACTGTGTCGAGCATGGCTGGCTACCCGATCGCTATGCCTGAAAATCAAACCAAACTCTAGGCTTGTTGCGCATAGCATATCTGTTAGATAATGGCGCCTGGAATTTTTTCTTAGGAAATGTGGGGGAATTGACGTGCTGAAACGTCTTAAGGGATAGAGGTCCCGTAATTCTCTATACGGGGGTACCATCAGCATTGTGTGGCATACAGCAACAACTTCGGGCGCATCATGAAAACAAACTCCGAAACAACTTTCTTGGATAGCCAACTCGTTTCATCGAAAGAACCGGGTTTTCCCACGGTACGCTATTTCCAGATCCACTTTGAACATTTGCATGAATTGATCGACGATTTGAGAATGCAGATCCAACAAGCGAATCAGCAGATTGCCGAGTTACAGCAGCAATTGCATGGTAGGTCGACATTAGCGCGGATCGGCCCGGAAGGATATGGTAATGAGCGTAAGGCACCGCCGACTAATTTGGGTTGACGCCTAGTCGATCCGATGAGGGCGCTTTTGTGACGGCAGCTATTTCGATTGATAGCCTTTGCTGTTATTCTCCACCCAGCGCGCCTGCCCCGAGACTAACGTCTCTTTTTTCCAGAATGGTGCCCGGCTTTTCAAGGCTTCCATGATGAATCGGCAGGCATCGAATGCATCGCCGCGATGGACAGCCCAAGCCGCCACCAGTACCAGCGTGTCGTCGGGATTCACCGCGCCGATGCGGTGCAATACCAGCGTGTCCAACAGCGACCATTGCCGTTCGGCCTGCTCGACAATGTGCTGTAACTGTTTCTCGGTCATGCCAGGGTAATGCTCCAGGAACATGCTCCGGACGCCGTCGCCCTGATTAAAGTCACGCATGGTGCCGACGAACACGGCGGTGGCGCCGTGCTTGCCGGCGAGTTCGGCGGTTTGCGTCTGGTAGGCTTCGATTTCCTTCCAGGGGTTAAAAGCCTGTTCGCAGAGTTTTATCGGCATGTCAGCCTCCGGTGACCGGCGGAAAAAATGCCAGTTCATCGCCCTCGTCGACGTTCGCGTCCAGGCTAACATAGTCCATGTTGATGGCGGCCAGTAGAGTCTCGGGCATCGCCAAATCGGGATTGAGCTGTCGCCAGATGTCTCGGACAGACAGTGGAGCGATAGACTCGAGTTCGTCTTCGCTTCGACCAACAGTTTCTTTTAAACTGGCAAAATAGCGGACTTTAATCGACATAATTATTGACCCGGTAATACAATGTGCGGCCCTTATAGCCGTCAGATTTCGTTATGTCCAGTTCACCGCTCACCCATTTTAACTCAGCCGGAGAAGCCCATATGGTGGATGTCGGCGACAAGCCTCTCACCCAGCGCGTCGCGGTATGTGAGGGCTACATAGAGATGAAGCCGGGAACACTGGCGCTGATTATGGCAGGAACTCACAAGAAAGGCGATGTGCTGGGTGTGGCTCGCATCGCCGGCATCATGGCCAGCAAAAAAACCGCCGACCTTATTCCCTTATGCCATCCTTTGCCTATTAACCACGTCGAAATTCGCCTTGAGCCGCAGACCGACCAGCAGCGAGTCCATTGTCTGACGACGGTTAAAACGGCCGGCCAAACCGGTGTGGAAATGGAGGCGTTGATGGCTACCCAAATCGCCCTGCTGACGATTTACGATATGTGCAAGGCGGTCGATCACGGCATGGTGATTCAATCCGTACGCTTGCTGGAAAAAAGTGGCGGTAAATCGGGGCACTGGCGGAGGGAAGAAAATTCAAATACTCAGTCGTAATTTGCTTCTTGGTCCACGCAAAATCTTGTTGTTAAATTCAGCTTGATTCTACTGGAAATACACGCTTGACCCAATTTTGTCCAAATCAGGTATGGATGAGTCAGTACTTCGATAGGCATAAAAAAGCCCACATATAGTGGGCTTCGTCCGGTTTTGTTTTTATGTTTTAATGTGGACGCCTACCATTCAAAATGGCAGTTTAATAGCTCGCGTTTATTATTATTGTTGTTCTACCGTGTTACCGGTCGCTTTCCTCCCCCATTGAAAGATTACGATTCTTTCGAGTCGCTTCTACCTCGTTCAAGGAGGAAGCATTCTATTAAATAAAAAACCATCTGTCCAGTAAAAGTGCGACAATTTGTCGCGTATCGACCTGCGTTGGATTTCCAGAAAAAACAGCGGAAAATCTGAGCGCAGAGCGTTTCGTCATTTGTCTGTATTACGAACCACTGTTGTCCCTGTTAATGACTTTTTCCTGTAGAACCTGGTGCAAGCGTTTGATTAACTCGTCCGAAGCATCGTGGGCGCTTTCCTGAGTCTCGCCGTTTGCGGTTTTTTGGGCGAGTTTTGCGCTGACCTCGATACCGGAAGTGGCTTCTTTTAAGCTGAGCGCATAGTTGGCAGCGTCGTACTGGTTACTGAAAAAGTTTAGCAAACCGCGAGCATCCGGATCGTAGTTGACCTGAAAGCTTAGGTCGTTACGGTTTTTATCCAAAATTTCGATGTCGGCCAGCTTGAGCGCGGTTTCGGTCAGATCCCAGGCTCTATCCAGGCGCGTGTTGATCTGCAAGATCGGTTTGCCATCCTTTTCGGCTAATTGCTCAATACCCTCCAATATCGATTTTTTCTTAGTGGCCTTGCCGCTAATGGTTTCGGTTGGGGTATCACTGGTTTCGGTCGGCGCACTGGCGGTATGCTCGATGATCAGCGTCGGCGGCATTTCCAGATGTTGGATGTCGCGATATTTATCGGAAGTATCCGCACAGGCGGCCAGCAATACGCAGGGCAGACTGTATATCAACTTTCTAGGCATGGGTGTACTCTCAAAAATAGCGGCGGTGTTCCAGAACCGGAAACGACGCGCGGGTTTTTTCCAAGCGGCCTTTATCGATGTTGGCGCTAACGAAACCGGCACCGGTCTTATAACAATCCAGCACCACGCCCCAGGGATCGATGATCATGCTGTGGCCGTAGGTCTGGCGGCCATTCTTGTGAAAACCACCCTGATTCGGCGCAATCACATAACATAAATTTTCGATGGCTCGGGCACGCAGCAGGACTTCCCAATGCGCGGCGCCGGTTTTGGCGGTGAACGCCGAGGGAATGACGATGATGTCCAAGTTGCGCTGGCTCATCGGCCGGAAAAATTCCGGGAAACGCAAGTCGTAGCACACGGCGATGCCCAGCTTACCGAATGGGGTGTCGATTACGCAGGAATCGTCGCCGGCCTCGACCGAATCCGATTCCCGATATTCCTCGCTGGTGTCCGGGACGCTGACGTCAAACAGATGTACCTTGTCGTAACGGGCCACGCGTTTACCTTGGTCGTCGTAAATCAGGCAGGCCGCGCGGACTTTGTTGGGGTCACTGGCAACCAAGGGAATGGTGCCGCCGACTACCCAGACGCCGTGTTTTTTAGCAACCGACGAAAGGAATTCCTGAATCTGGCCGCTATCATCCGGCTCGCGCACTTTCACCTTATCCTGCTCGTGCATGCCCATGATCGCAAAGTTTTCCGGCAGTGCCACCAGTTTTGCGCCGGCCTTGGCGGCTTCGGCGATCAGCTTTTCAGCTTCGAGGAGATTGGAACTTACTTGCGGGCCGGAAGCCATCTGGATGGCGGCACATAGGGTCATGGTTGATCTCTTGATTGTTAAACGATAATTTTAGGTACAAGGTGGAGGCAAACTCGCTGTTTTGTACACTGCAGCTTGAACCTTGTTACTCCAGCCAGCCGAAATCGGTCAGGCCATGCCAGGTTTTGTTCAGCAGGCCACCTTGGTCGTGTACCGGTGTGACTTCGACATTGCCCCAGGGACCGGCCACCTTATATTCCGAGCCGAAAAAATAGCCTTCTTGGTAATTATTGGTGACGACTTCGGTAATGATTGCCACAATTCCACCGACGATTGTACCAGCAATAGGCACCGCACCGGAACTCTTGGGAATGACGGCCACCCGGTGATCCAGTATCTTGTCGACCAGATTGGCGGTGCCGACGATCTTCATTTTCGCGGAGACGGCATCGATCAACAAGTCGTCGGTATAAGCCACGCCGTTGGTCAGCCTGAAATTGCCGAAAATCTTGTCGAAAGCCAGTCCTTGCCGGTATATGTCGCTGAAATCCAGACTCAGACGCTTGGCCCATTGCTCCATTGCGATCAGGCCCAGCAGGCGTCCGAAGCCTGGCTCGATGCTGGAAATACGGCCATCGCTGAGTTTGACCTGCAGTTGGCCGTTGAGCTGGGCAAGTGAAAATTGGTGAGGGGCTCCGCTCCAGCCGCCGGTAAAGCTGATATCGGCATGGGTTTCCTTGAAATCATCGCTGATACCCAATTTCGCCAGAAACGATCCGAAATCATCCGTGCTCAAACTGCCGTTGATCAGAGTGGAACTGCCGTTTGGCTGCTTGATCCAGTCGGCGGTGAAATCGATGTTTTTATCGGCGCCGCCGAGTTTTATTTTCTTGAAATGGACGCCGCTATTCAGGCGGTCGGTCTGCAGCTTCAGCTTACCGAGATCGACCGAGCGCCACAAAAGCTGCCGGCTGTCGATGTCGATCAGCGGCAATACCGTCACGGCTTCCTCGGCGGCATCGAAATTCAATTCGCTCATCGCCGTCAGGTTCAGATAATCCATGTCCAGCTTGATGGGTTCCTTGCCGCTACGTTGATCCGGAATGCTTAACGAGCCTTTGGCCATCGCGCTGTCGATCGTGCCTTGCCAGGCTTGATTGCCATGTTGGAAATGACAGCGTATCGCGCCGAGATTGTGGCCTTGCCAGATCAATTGATCGGTGTCGAGCAGTATTTCCCTCAGGGCTGGCCCACGCCCCTCGGTGGCGCTCAATGCGCCGACTGCTTGCGACAGCTTGAAACTCGGTTGCCGGATTTCGACTTTCAGTCCTGCTTGCCGTGGGGTATTCGCCGGGCCACCGCCGAGGACGATATGGCTGGAAAATAGGCGGCTCTGGGCATTATCGATCAAGAGTGCGGCATTCAGCTCCGCGCCGTAGCTTAGTTGCATAGGTACCAAGGGCTGGTCGTCGAATTGAAAATCCAGGCGCAGCGCTCGCTGTTCATCGGCTGTTTTCCCCAATGCATCTTCGCCGCTAATGCTGACGCCTTGCAGGTTACTGGATATGCTTAAGGTTGTCGGCTGGCTAGCGGCATAGGGCAGGGTTAATTCGGCCCGATAGCTAAAGTTGCCATCGGCAATGTCGTTTTGCAGAAAGCTAAATTGCTTTTCCAAATTGGCGACACTGGTGGCGCCCTCGATACGCAAACGGGTGGCGCTATCGTCGCTGCCCAACAGGGCTTTAATCGGGAAACCTAGCGTTGCCCCGGTTAACGGTTCGCTGCTGATGCGGTCTTCGGTAAAATGCAGGATACCGTTGATCTTGTCGACGGCCAGGTCAACCGGTTTCAAGGTCAAACGGGCGTCATGGAGATGAGCGTCGACACGGGCTCGAACCGGTTTGGTTTCGTAATAGGGAATGTTGAGATCAAGATCGACATGCGTATTGCTGTCGCTGGCGAGTATCTTGGGCAGGTCATCGACATGGGGGTGCAAGGGGGTTTTCTGCAAATAGGACAAAGCATTCTGCACCGAGCCTTGTACCCGGCCCTTGACCTCGACGTGATCACTGTTGGCTAGGTTAGTGATGGTGACGACCGCTTGATCGATGCCGATATTTTCGCTACGGCCGTCGCTGATCGCGACCTTTAAGTCCTCGCCGAGAAACTGCACGTCGGCGGTCAGTTCACGCAAATGCGGCCAGTCCGCGTTGAATTGCAGATCGCCGTTTTCGACGCTGAATAAGGTTTCGAAGCGGCCTTGCCCGTTGGTGAATGGGAATTGGTCGAGATTTCCGCGAATCGTCAATTCTCCCTGAGTAATTTGTCCGCCAAAAAAGGCGTGATCCAGCCAGTCGACGGCGTCATTGCCCATCACCTTGGCCGGCAAATAGCCGGGTACCTTGCTCATGTCGGCGAAGTGTCCGAAGCGGGTATTGAGATCCAGGTTGGCAGCCGTTTTATCCTTGGGCAAAATCAGGTCGAAATCGGTTTCGGTTTCAAAATCGGGGGTGTCGAGTGTCAGGCCTCGGCTAATGACTCGCCAATTTTCGGTTTCCTGGTGCCAGTCCATGCGGCCTGTCAGTCTTTTGACCGCCAGGGTATTCCTGAATAAATCAGGCGCGTCGAACAAGGCATTTTCGCTGTAAAATTCGATTTGTCCGCCGCTATCGGTGCCGCTGATGTGGCCGGTCAAGCCCTGTAGGCGCGGCAAGGCGTTCACGGCGGCATTGCCTAACTGGCTGAAATGGCCGCTCAAGGCATAATGCTGCCAGTCGCCTTGAGCATAGAGCGCAAAGTCATTGAGTATACCGGTGGGATTCAACTCCGGCCAGTCGCCATACTCATGGTCGGCGGGTATGAACAACGGCGCGATATATGCCAGTGCCTGCAGATGCATGTGCTTGATCAAGCCCGACCAGTTGCCTTGGTTACCCTGTTGCAGATAAAACTCACCGTCCGGCCAGTGCCGACGGAAGGTGGCAAGGGTTCCAGCCCCTTCGCTGCACTCGGCAACTGCTCCCGGCGTTGCCCTACCTCCTCCATCCCTGGAGTCGTTCCGCCATCCCTGGCAGTCGGCGACGATATCGACATCGTAAGCGCCCAGCCGCCAGTTTCCGTCTTGTTCCAGCCAGCTGACATTGCCTGAGAATGTATCCAAACGCAATGTCTTGCCTTGTTGATTGCCGATTTGGAGCTGTTGAGCTTGAATATAGCCGGCTATCCGGTAAGGGGTGGAATGACGCCACTCGCTCCACAGCCTGACATCGCCAGAACCCGAGTCGATTTTCAGACCCTGCGGCAGATCGCCGTTAGCCAGCGCCGGGCCTTGCAGATTGACGGCTTCGACATATAGCTGGCCTTCGAGATTATCGGGTTCGAAAACATTGCCTTCGATCAGCGCCGAAATCCGCAGCGTTTCGCCGTATTGTTCCGGCAAGGTGGTAAGCAAATGGATTTCGTGGCTGCGGCCGAAATAATGGTTTTTCAGCAGCAGATCCAAATTGTTAAAGTGGACTCGCTTACCATTATTTTTTAAATCCTGCCAACTGACATCGCTTTGCAGGAGCTCGTATTTACTGCCTTGCAGCAGCCATAGGGGTTGTTCGTCGCTGCTTTGCAGGCCTTTAATGACGAGCTTGCCGTCGAGGTCGCGTATTACATCAATCTTGGCGCCGACCAGCGTGACCCAACTGGACGACAGCGCGTCACGCGTCCACAGCAATTGCAATAAATCGATGCCGAGCCGGATTTCCTTGAGCCGTATCGCAGGCTTGGCTTTGGCGTCGGCGCCATCAACCGAAATATTTTCCAACACGATGCCGGGGCTGAAGCCACGCATATTGGTGCTTAAGCGGCCGATGCGTATCGGGATATGAGTGGTTTCGCGGATTTTCTGTTCCAATTCCTGCTTGTAATCGGCGACGTCAGCCAGGAATATCCGCACCGCGGACAAGGCCAGCGCCGTCGCGATTAATGACCAGAACAGAAGATGCCGCGTCGCCCGCGTAACGTGGTGGATAACCAAAATTTAAGCCTACAATAGCACCACGTCGTAATGTTCCTGGTTGTATTCGGCTTCGGCGCGGATCTTGATGCCGACGCGCAGAAACATTTCCAGCTCGGCCAGCATGTCGGCTTCTTCGTCGAGGAGCATTTCCACGACCTGTTCCGAAGCCAGCACCAGGATCTGCTGCACACTGTATTGCCGCACCACGCGTATGATTTCACGGAAGATTTCCAGGCAAATCGATTCCGGGGTTTTCAGCACGCCGCGTCCGCCGCAAGTGGAGCAGGGTTCGCAGAGTATGTGTTCGAGGCTTTCGCGGGTACGCTTGCGGGTCATTTCCACCAGGCCCAGCGCCGAGACTTCGGTGATCTTGGTCTTGGCGTGATCCTTGTCCAGATTGCGCTGCAAGGCCTGTAAAACCTGTTTCTTGTGGTCGTCGCTCTGCATATCGATGAAGTCGATGATGATGATGCCGCCCAGATTGCGCAACCGCAATTGCCGGGAAATGGTTTGCGCCGCTTCCAGGTTGGTCTTGAAGATGGTTTCTTCCAGATTGCGGCCGCCGACATAGCCGCCGGTGTTGACGTCCACGGTAGTCATCGATTCGGTCTGATCGAATACCAGATGGCCGCCGGACTTGAGCTTGACCTTGCGATCCAGCGCCTTGCTGATTTCATCCTCGACATTGTAAATATCGAACACCGGACGTTCCCCGGAATAATGCTCAATGATGGCGACCATTTCCGGCACGAAGGTTTCGGCGAATTCGATCAGGCGCAGGAAGGTCTCCCGCGAATCGATGCGCACCTTCTCGATGCCTTCCTTGTATAAATCCCGCAAGGTGCGGATGCTGAGTGGCAAGTCTTCGTGGATTAGCGTCTTGACCTTGGCCTTTTTGCTTTTATCCAGGATCGATTCCCAGAGCTTGTGCAGAAAGGTCATGTCGGAATACAGGATTGCTTCTTCCACGCATTCGGCGGCGGTGCGGGCGATGAAGCCGCCTGGCACGGTGTGCTTTTGCAGATAGCCTTCGATGCAAGCCCTAAGCCGCACCCGCTCTTCCTCGCATTCTATGCGTTGCGATACCCCTGAATTGCTGGCGTAGGGCATGTAGACCTGATAGCGGGACGGGATGGAAATGTCGGTGGTCAGCCGCGCGCCCTTGTTGCCGAGTGGGTCCTTGGTGACCTGGACCACGATCTTCTGGCCTTCCTTCAGATAATGCTCGATATTCTCCGAGCCGTCGGCCAGTTCCTGGGCGTTGAAGTCTGACAAATGCAGAAACGCCGCCTTTTCCAGGCCGATGTCGACGAAAGCCGCCTGCATGCCCGGCAATACCCGGCACACTTCGCCCTTGTAGATATTGCCGACCAGGCCTTTCTGACGCACGCGCTCGATGATCAGTTCCTGAAGCACGCCGTTTTCGATCACCGCGACCCGGGTTTCCGGCGGGGTAACATTGATTAATATTTCTTCACTCATGCGATGACTTTCGACTGTAAGGATTCGGGAGGTATGCCCTCTGGGGCATAAAGATTAATGCCGGGGCGACAAGCCGCTCCTGCGTTTGCTGCATCCTGTACCTCGGCAATGACCAGGATGCCTTGTTTGGCTAATAGTTGTGCGGTTTCAAACAGAGGCAAGCCCATCACCCCGGAAAAACTGCCGGTAATCGATTCGATAAAAATGCCGGCCAGCCCTTGTATTGCATAGGCGCCCGCCTTGTCGCGGGGTTCGCCCGTGTGCCAGTAGGCGACGATTTCGGCTTGGCTCAGCGCTCTGAAGGTTACTTCGCTGACGCTCACAGCCTGCCAGTGCCGGTCGCCGCGCAAGGACACCGCGCTGTAAACCTGATGTGTGCGTCCGGAAAGCCGGCTTAGCATATCGACCGCATGCTCCATGTTTTCCGGTTTGCCCATGATATGTCCGTCGCAGACCACGCAGGTATCGGCAGACAGCACCGGCAAGTCTTGGTTCAAAATCGCCCTGCAAGCCGCCGACTTTTCCGCCGCCACCCGCTCGACGTACACCAGTGGTGATTCCCCCGGCAGCGGCGCTTCGTCGATGTTGACCGCCATGATCTGGTGGCGAATGCCGATTTGTTTGAGTAATTCGCTGCGGCGCGGTGATGCGGAGGCCAGAATGATTTGCGCGGTCATGCTTTAACGATGGTAAGGGTGGTTGTTCAACAAACTCCACGCCCGATAGAGTTGTTCGGCGACGATCACCCTGACCAAGGGATGCGGAAAGGTCAGCGGCGACAGACTCCAGGATTCCCGCGCCAGATCCTTGATCTGTTGCGACAGGCCTTCCGGGCCACCTACCATCAGGGCCAGCGGCTGGCCGTTGCCCAGCCAGCGCTGCAAGGCTTGCGACAAGTCCTGCGTCGTCCACGGTTTGCCGGGGATATCCAACGTCACCACATGGGCTCTGGGGGGCAGGGCGGCAATCATGCGTTCACCTTCATCCTTGGTTATACGGGCGATGTCGCCGCCACGGCGCTTGTCGGGCGCGATTTCCTTCAACACCAGTTCACATTCGCGGGGCAGGCGTTTTGCATACTCATTATAGCCTTGCTGCACCCAATCCGGCATGCGGTTTCCAACGGAGATCAGATGTATTTGCATGGCGCTGAGAGTACAGGTAAGCGGAATAGGGCAATGCCGCGCATTATAACGGTTCTGCCGCCGGCACGTGGAAGCTTGGAGATGAGGGGAGTAGTGAGTGGTAAATAGTGAGTAGGCGTTGTTTTGACCTCCTACTATCCACTTTCTACCCTCAACGTTTGATTTGCCTACCAACTCATTCGCCAACCTAACCAGTTCGTGGCAGACGATACTGAGTAAAATCCTGGTTGGAATAGATGATTGCTTGTCCCTGTGTTTGGCTTGTGGGATTTGGGAAATTGGTGGCCCGCGCAAAAAGCGCGGGCTTAGTCGCGCATGATGGCGTTGCGGCGGTCGGTTTGTTTGTAATAGCTGCCAAGTATCCACATTTGATACATCGAGACACACCACATGAAGGCGAAGGAAAGGCCCAGGCCAGCGCCGGCGATGATGACCAACCAGGCGAAGTGCGGGTTAAGCTTGGTCAGCCACCAGGAGGCGATGTCGATCAGCAGGAACAAATAGGGCATGACGATGGCCGTGTATTTGTATTTGCGCGGCACACCGGTGCTGAAGCTGAAAATAATGCCGACGAACATGAAAATGAAGCTGATGCCGAACAAATGGATATGGGAGACTCGGGTCAACGATTGAAAGCTAGCGCCTTGATTGGATTCGGTGGTTTTCTTGAGATTTGCGTACTGGCCGAAGTCGGATAGCGAGCCGGCGTTGGCGTTATGGCAAAGGACACAGCGTTGGTCGACGATGGCTTTGATTTCGGCGTGGTAGGTGGCTTGGTCGCCACCGTCCCTGGCCCACTGAATCAGTTTGAAGCGCTCTTGTTCCGGAGCATTGGCTTTCATCGAACCATTCAATTTCGATTCCAGCATGGAACCGGAACGATTGCCGTAATAGCTGTAAACGATGTCGTCCAGCGACAGACCGAATTTACCGTCGGCCATGCCGTAGGTAAACAGAATTTGAATTAGCGCCATCAGGTAACCGGCTGCGATGGTCGTTAGATAACCGGTAAACAGCAGTTTGATCGACGTACCGAAACTGATCAGATTGATTGCGTGGTCGGCTGGTCTTGTGGATACTGTATTTTGATCGTTCATGGCTTTGTTTTGGTATCTATATCGGTTGAAATCGGCGGGTCAAACTGGCTTTATGCTTGCCCAGCCTGCGACCTTCTTCGCCGAGATTATTCATATCCTTCCTACATGCGTTGTTATTTTTTATAGCTTTTGCGCTGAACGGCATGAGGGCGATGGTTCCATCATTCTTGACGATGATTTTAACCATTTCTTTGCCGAGGGCGATCTTAACCCTCGGAACAAAGTAGCTTAAAGCAATACTTTGTTGTTTTTAGTGTTGTGAGGTGTTTTTGTAAAAGGTTGGTAGGGTGAGGGGCTGTCGAGCGCTAGGGGCGCTATGCCAATTTCAGATTGGCCGGAATTTGGGGAGGGAGGACGGGTTGAGCGTATCGGTTGATAGCAACAGCCGTTAAAGATCAATGCGACCCGCCAATTTAGGCTTCGGAGGGTCGCAATTACAGCAGTTATCTGGTGTTAATGCAGGTCCGGCACCGGCACTTCGGAACCGGGTTTTTGAATGGCTTCTTGCTTGCTTTGCTGGGCTTTTTCGGCTTGCAGTTGCTTGTTTCCTTCACCATACATGACAGCTCCTATCATGAACAACACGCCGGCAATCATCGCAATCGGCAGGCGTCCGGGTTTTTCCATCCACAACAAGATCCATTTGGGTTTTATCATGCCGACGATCAGCACAATTATCGAAAGAATCAGTACGTTAAAGCTGTAGTAGATCAAGGTGTTCATGAATTCGGTCCGGTTTCCAGCAAGTTATACAAACATACATTATTATTAGCCGGGTGACAGTTTGCAATAAACAATATTCACATTCACTTTTTAGGAGGCGCTATGGGCGGCTTTGGATTGTTTGTAACGGTGCTGTTTGTTTTCGCGATACTGATGGTGTTCATGAGTGTCAAATCGGTGCCGCAAGGCATGGAATACACTGTCGAACGGTTTGGTAAATACATCAATACCTTGTCGCCGGGCTTGAACATCATCATGCCCATCATCGATAGGATAGGCCGCAAGTTGAACATGATGGAGCAGGTGCTGGACGTGCCGTCTCAGGAAGTCATCACCAAGGACAACGCCATGGTCAGGGTCGACGGCGTGGTCTTTTATCAGGTCATGGATGCGGCCAAGGCCGCCTACGAGATCACTTACCTGGATATGGCCATCATCAACCTGGTGATGACCAACATCCGTACCGTGATGGGTTCGATGGATCTCGACGAACTGCTGTCGCGCCGCGACGAAATCAACGCCCGGCTGTTGACGGTGGTCGACGAGGCCACCTCGCCCTGGGGGATTAAAGTCACCCGCATCGAAATCAAGGACATTTCCCCTCCCAAGGATCTGGTCGATTCCATGGCCCGGCAAATGAAGGCCGAACGGGAAAAACGCGCGCAGATTCTGGAGGCGGAAGGCATGCGGCAGGCGGAAATTCTCAGGGCGGAAGGCCTGAAACAGGGCGCGATTCTGGATGCCGAGGGCCGTAAGGAAGCCGCTTTCCGCGACGCCGAAGCCCGCGAACGACTGGCCGAAGCCGAAGCCAAGGCCACCACGATGGTTTCCGAGGCGATAGCCAAGGGTGACGTACAGGCCATCAACTATTTCGTGGCGCAAAAATACATCGAATCCTTGAAAGAAGTGGCGTCGGCCAACAACAGCAAGTTGATCTTCATGCCGCTGGAAGCCTCCAGCGTGATCGGCGCGCTGGGCGGCATCGGTGAACTGGCCAAAGAAGCCTTGGGCAAAAAAGGATAAATCATGGCTGAACAAGAGGTCGTATTCTGGTATTGGTGGGTGTTGGCGGTCGGCTTTCTGGCTGTGGAAATCATCGTCACCGGATTCTTTTTCCTGTGGCTGTCGGTATCGGCGTTCATCGTCGGTACCGTGTTGTTGCTGATTCCGGGTACTTCGTTCAATGTGCAGTTGTTTCTTTTCTCGGTGCTGGCGGTATCGTCGGTGCTGGCCTGGCGCAAATATGCCCGCACTCGCAAGGTCGAGAGCACCGATCACCCGTTTCTGAATAAGCGTGGCGAGCAATATGTCGGCAGAACTTTCGATCTTGTCGCGGCGATAGAAAACGGCCAAGGCAAGATCAAGATTGGCGACAGCCACTGGAAAGTTCACGGCGAAGATTGTCCCTTGGGGTCTAAAGTCAAAGTGGTGGCGGTGAAGGGGACTGTGTTTGAGGTGGAGGTTTGTCGGTGACTGTTAACATAAACATGCAATTACACGGTAAATTGCCCTGAATATCCGGGTAGTTTTAACTAAATCAGACAAAATTACCTGATATTCATAGGTAGCAATTGATCATGATCGCGAGAATATTACTCGGCCTTTTTGGATTGTTGGCGACTCTATTGGGAATATTGATTATTGTATTTGAGTTTAGCTCGACAATACGTTGGTTAAGTATGGGAATTGGGATTTGCTTTTGTATCGTTGGCGTATGGATACTTCACAAGTCTTACCGCAACACTACTGGAAATGTTACGCAAGGTCTTGGTACTTTCATTGAGAGCTTTTTCAGCGGCTTATATTGACAATCTCTTAGTTCGGTAGAGTGAGCTTGCTGGCGGATTTGAAGTCTTGCAAAATAATGTGTCGCTGCTGCGACGGGGGTTTATATGTCGGTTCTCGGACCGACAGCCGAGTGGCTTTCTTTTGCTCCGCCAAAAGAAAGTCACCAAAGAAAAGGCGGCCCGGATGCCGCTTGTTTCCTGCGCTCCTCGCTTTTGAACGGGGTTGCCGGAAGGGGCTTCCCTGCCCCTCCGTCAACGCGATGCTTCCTTGCATCGCCCCTGCCGGCTGTTCCGTTCAAAAGCTCCGGTGCTCGGCGCGGCAAACGGGAGAAAACCGATCCCACCGGTAAATTCATCGAGCCAAGTAGGGTACCAGCCTATGCAATTAATGAATCACGCCGCGATTCTTCAATGCTCCGTAAATATCGTCGACGCTGTACTGGTCGCAATCGAAGGCGATGTCGGTTGCTGAGGGCTTGGCATCCAGGCAGAGACACAATAGTCCTGCGTTCTTGATGGCGGTGGCAAGTTGGTCGTTGGCTTGTTCCAGTACCGTGGTGGCGTGGCCGGTGTCGAACAGTTTGCGTTCCAGGCGGTAGGCCGCTTCTTTGGCATTCGCGCCGCTCAAGGCGATGATGCTGGCGGTTTGGCTGAAACGTGTGGCGCGTTCCTCGGCGGAAACCGGCGACCAGTCTTCCTCGCTGGCGTCGCCGGTGATCATGCCGGCGCCGACCGTGACGTTGGTCAAGCGGTCGATGACGATGAAGGAACCCGTGGTTTTGTTGCGTTTGTACGGGTCGAATACCACCGGGGCGTTGACCGCCACGGTGCAAGAGCCGATTTCGTTGAGTTTCAGCTCGTCGGCGTCGTGATGTTCCAGGGTGTTGACGTCGATGCGGTGGTGGATCATCGATACCGAACCCGACACGCTGCGCGTTGCCAGTTTGAGTACGTATTGACGGCCAGGCACCATAGATTGCTCGGTCATCCAGACGATGGTGGCCTTGAATTTGTCGGCGATGCTGGGCGCGGCTTGCTGTTTGCCGATGATGATGTCGCCGCGGCTGATGTCGATTTCGTCGGTCAGCGTCAAGGTAACCGCCATCGAGGCGAAGGCTTCATCCAGTTCGCCGTCGAAGGTGACGATGGACTTGATGTGGCTGGTCTTGCCGGATGGCAGCGCGGTGATCGCATCGCCCTTGTGGAACACGCCGGAAGCGACCGTGCCGCAGAAACCGCGGAAATCAAGGTTGGGGCGGTTGACGTATTGCACCGGGAAACGGGCATCGTCGAAGTTGTGGTCGCTGGCTATCTCGATGCTGTTCAACAGTTCCATCATCGGCATGCCGGTAAACCAGGGCATGTTGGCGCTGGGGTTGACCACGTTGTCGCCGTCCAAGGCCGACATCGGGATGAAATGCACGTCGTGCAAATCCAGGGTCTTGATGAAGGCCAAATAGTCGTCCTGAATCTTGCGGAAGGTCTCTTCGCTGTAGCCGACCAAATCCATCTTGTTGATCGCGACGATGATGTGTTTCAGGCCCAACAACGAGGCTATGAAGCTGTGGCGTTTGGTCTGGGTTTGCACGCCGTAACGGGCGTCGATCAAAATCACCGCCAAGTCGCAGGTCGAAGCGCCGGTCGCCATGTTGCGGGTGTATTGTTCGTGGCCCGGAGTGTCGGCGATGATGAATTTCCGAGTCGAGGTGGAGAAATAGCGGTAGGCCACGTCGATGGTGATGCCTTGCTCGCGCTCGGCCTGCAAGCCGTCGACCAGCAAAGCCAAGTCGATTTTGCCGGCGCCAGTGGTGCCGGACTTGACGCTGTCCGCCTGCACCGCCGCCAACTGGTCTTCATAGATCATCTTGGAGTCGTGCAGCAGGCGGCCGATCAAGGTGCTCTTGCCGTCGTCGACATTGCCGCAGGTCAAAAAGCGCAGCAATTCCTTGCGTTCGTGTTGCGCCAGATAGGCGTTGATGTCGGTGGATATTAAATCTGATTGATGAGACATGTGGAAGGAATTACCTTAAATTTCAAATTGTACTTAATTGCTAACGCTGTAAAGAAGAATCGACCAACGCATTTTAATTTGACAAAATGATCAATACCAAGGGAGGGTTAAAATTATTTTTTTGAAAACAAATAGCGAGTGATAACGAGTACAACCCCAAACACTTCTGCCAATGTTCCACCCATAAATAAATTAAGGTGTGTCGAATCTTGGAAGTGTAAATAATCAATGCCTACTGCTATAAAAATAGCATCCATGGCAACCAATTGACCGATTAGTATCCAAATAAACCAATTGGCATATCGTTTTTTTAACTCGGTATCTGCAAATTGATCATTGACCTTAGCCTGAGTTAATGGATCAAGACTTTCCAACTCAACTGCTTGATCTTTATGTTTTAATGCAAGACGTAGTTTTTCAGTGACTTCGGCTAAATCAGGGGCTTGTTGTTTAATGGTCATCAATCAAGAAGCTAAGCTGAGATTTTTTAATCGAAACCGGATTGCATCATCGGATACGCCAAAGTGTTGGGCTATTAAAAATGCAGGGAGACCTTGATTGTAGAGGGATCGAACTTCCTTTGCAGGCATGAGTAACTCGGCAGCAAATTGATTTGCATAAATTTCTTCAGGGTCATTACCTTTAGAGGAAAACTCACTGCGAAAATCGATATACTCGTAATGAGCACCATTGGTTGCCAAACGATAGGCGTAGTGTCCTATTTCATGAGCACAGCTAAAGCGTTTTCTGTTTTTACTATCAGAGTTACAAAGAAGAATAACAGGGTCTTTCCCTTCATCTTTTATCAATGCACCTGAAACATTATCTGGCAGTGCGGTTTCGACTACATCAATTCCCAATTCCCTGGCTATTTGCACTGGATCAACAGGCAACGGCCGACCGTTCCACATTGTGGCTAGAAGTTCTGATGCAACAGTATCTGGATTCACATCTAAGCTCCTTTATTTGATTTTAGGGGTACCACATATACAGCATAACGACAAGAAGAGCATTAAAAATACCCCTCGCGCTTCTTCTGCTCCATCGACCCCGCCTGGTCGTGATCAATCAAGCGCCCTTGGCGTTCGGAAGTGGTAGTCAGCAGCATTTCCTGGATGATTTCCGGCAAGGTGGTGGCGGTAGATTCGACCGCGCCGGTCAGTGGGTAGCAGCCCAGCGTACGGAAACGCACCATTTTCATCTCGATTTTGTCGTCCGGGCCGATCGGCATCCTGTCGTCGTCGACCATGATCAGCATGCCGTCCTTGTTGACCACAGGACGTTCCTTGGCGAAATACAGCGGCACGATGGGGATGTTTTCCAGATGGATGTATTGCCAGATGTCCAGCTCGGTCCAGTTGGACAGCGGGAAGACGCGGATAGATTCGCCCTTGTCGATCTTGCCGTTGAACACGTTCCAGAGTTCCGGACGCTGATTTTTCGGGTCCCAGCGGTGGTTCTTGTCGCGGAACGAATAAACGCGTTCCTTGGCGCGGGATTTCTCCTCGTCGCGGCGGGCGCCGCCGAAAGCCGCGTCGAACTGGTATTTGTTCAAGGCTTGCTTCAGCGCATCGGTTTTCATCACGTCGGTGTGCTTCTTGCTGCCGTGGGTGAAAGGGCCTATGCCTTGTTCCAGGCCTTCCGGATTGACGTGCACCAGCAAATCCCAGCCCAGATCGGCAGTCATCTTGTCGCGGAACTCGATCATTTCCCGAAATTTCCAGTTGGTGTCGACGTGCAACAACGGAAACGGAGGTTTGCCGGGGAAGAAGGCCTTGCGGGTCAGATGCAGCATCACCGCCGAGTCCTTGCCGATGGAATACAGCATCACCGGCTTTTCAAATTCCGCCGCCACTTCGCGGATGATATGTATGCTTTCGGCTTCGAGCTGTTTGAGATGGGTCAGTTTATAATCGGTCATCAAATATCCGGGGCGCAGGGCCTGTATGCAATCAAGTGTAAGCCCGCTATTTTAAAGGCAAATCCCCATCAACGCCATCGGCAAAGCTTATGAGACAGATACACGGGCTGGAAAATCTACGCCGGAAACAGCCGGGACTACTAAATGCCCAAAAACTGGCCGAGCTGTTATTGGCCGATTTACGGGATTGCCGTTGCACTATTTACGGTTGTATCGGCGATAACGACAGGATAGTGCTGGCCGAATTGGATTTGCTGCCGGATAGCCTGGAATACGAGATGTTCGATCAGCGCATCGATTTGATTGTGGCGGGGCCGATTCTGCGCGCCGACTGCGTGCCGCTGACTTACACACTGCGCGGCGACCTGTTTAGCATCACCGGCCGATGCTCGATGATCCCTCGGGTGTGTGGCGTGGATTTATATCTCCAGCACAGTTACACCGGCATTGTTGGCGGCATCGCACGGCAAAAATTTTCGATTTCGGTCAAGCCGCTGTTGCAGACGATTTAGATGTTGGGCATTGCCTCAACACCGGCTTTTTGCCCAGCGCACGATGTCCTGCGTGCCCAGCGCACCGGATTGCCGGGCCAATTCCCGGCCGCCCTTGAATAAAATCATCGTGGGGATGCTGCGGATGTCGTAGCGGGCGCTGAGTTGGGCTTCTACTTCGGTATTCACTTTGGCTAATCTGATATGCGGCTCCAGCAATTGCGCGGCCTGGGCGAACGCCGGAGCCATCATCTTGCAAGGGCCACACCAGGATGCCCAGAAGTCGACTAACAGCGGAATGTCGTTACTGGCCAGGTGTTTTTCAAAGCTGTCCGCGCCAAGCTCCAATGGATGTCCGCCAAACAGCGGCTCATGGCACTGGCCGCATTTCGGGCTCTGTTCCAGCCGCGCCGCCGGCAGGCGATTGACGGCCAAGCAGTGCGGGCAAACCAAGTGCAGGGATGAGTTCATAACAAGTCCTCAATGGCAAATCGTATTGTCGTAAATTACCGATTACTCCAGTCCGGCGCGGTGCAGACGGCGGCGTAAGGTATCGAGTTCTTCTTGCATGTCGGCGACCAGCGCCGCTAGTTCCGGTACTGCCTCGAAATCCCGTTCCAGCACCACGATGCGGCGGACTCGCAACAGGCTGGTGCTCGAAAAGCGCCATTCGTTTCTGGGGTGTGGCAAAGGCTCGAGAAGGCCTTCCTCGATATGGCGAATTATCCAGTCGGGTTCGACCGCGCAGAGTGCCGCCAGTTGTTCAAGGGTCAGGCCGCTATCTTCGAGCACGGCATCGATCAGATTGTCTTGTTTCTGCATGCTTAAGTCCTCCTGTCGGCGCGCGGATCGAAAGCCAGTTCCCTCGCCATGGTTTCATACAGTTGCCGGGCTTTTGGATTTGACGCGGGCGGCAACAGCACCTGAATATCCAGCAGTAGGTCGCCCGGTGTCGTGCTGGGGATGCCCTTGCCGCGCACTCTCAGTTGTCGACCGCTTTGCGTACCTTCCGGAATTCGTACCATGAGATTGCCGTCAAACAGGCTTACGGGTACCGAGGCACCCAGGGCTGCTTCCCACGGAGCAACCGGTAGGCTCATATGCAAATTGTTGCCGTCGACCCGTAACCTCGGATGTGGATTAAAGTGCACTTCCAGCAGCAAGTCGCCGGTCTTGCCGCCGCCCATGCCGGGCGCGCCTTGTCCGGCTAGCCGGATGATCTGGCCTTCGTAGACGCCTTTGGGGATTTTGACGTTCAAGGTTCGGGTGTCCAGAACGACGCGGCCTTGAGGGTCGGTGCGCGGTACCCGCAACGAAATTTGCCGGGTGCCGCCGTGAAAGGCATCCTCAAGGTCCAGCAGCACCTTGGCGTGATGGTCCTCGCCGCGAGCCTGAAAGCCGCGGCTTTCGAACGGTCCGCCTCTTGTTCGGCCGGCGCGGCCGAACAGCTCGGCAAAAAAGTCGCCGAAATCGGCTGCCTCCGCGCCAGAAAATCCTTTTCCTGAAAACTCGAAACCGGCATCCCAGTTTGGCGGTGGCCGGAACTCCTCGCCGGGGCGATAGCCGCGTCCGAGCTGATCGTAGGCCGCGCGTTTTTCGGTATCGGACAGCACGGTGTAGGCCTCGTTGATCTCCTTCATCCGCGCTTCGGCATTGGCTTCCTTCGAAACGTCGGGATGATATTTTCTGGCCAGCTTGCGAAAGGCTTTCTTAATGTCGGCCAATGAGGCATCGCGGTTCACGCCCAGGGTTTGGTAGTAATCCTTGTATTGCACGCTTTGCTCCTGTTCAGGCTATTGACGGGGCTTTGGGTGAAACTTTGTCCGGAGGCAAGGGGGGGGCTTGCGTCCCGGAATTCCATTTTGCGCCGCTAGAGGGATGGCTTCAAGTATTCAATGCGACGGATTGTGGGTCGTAGTGTCGGCAAAAGCCCTTGCTGTTTCGATAGGAAACTCGGAAGAAGTCCTTCGATAGGCTCAGGACGAACGGTAAACTGTTGATTCCGTTCGTGGTGAGCTTGTCGAACCATGGGCGGAATTAACTTAATCAGAGTTTCCAATAGGAGAGGGGCAAGAAAGGCAAATAGTTTGATATGGTTGATTTAAAAAGAAAAAATTCTGACAATTTTTCCGGATTTTGGATAGAATACAGTTTCTTGGGGGCGACATGGCTTCGACGTGGGTAGCAAAACCTCAGGTGCATGCCGAGCACAGTACAGCTCGT
>Ga0316622_100000025_pt1 | contig 59475 bp, 42 predicted proteins | sample OWC_Aug_OW2_C1_D_FD_207646 | JGI IMG/M metagenome (GOLD analysis project Ga0316622, IMG submission 207646) | Wetland soil microbial communities from Old Woman Creek delta, Ohio, United States - OWC_Aug_OW2_C1_D5_C | ecosystem: Environmental > Terrestrial > Soil > Wetlands | place: USA: Ohio... | reverse complement strand
GCGTCCGTGGGGTTGGATTCGACCTGACGGTGTTCCAAGTCGACACGGATCACGAGATCGTGTTCGATCCGAGCGCGGGGACTTTCGGCCGCAACGTGAACGCGGGCCAGACGAGGCGTCGCGGGATCGAGACATCGGTGCGTGGCTCGGGCGGCGCGCTGAGTTGGTTCGTGACCGCCTCCGCCACGGATGCGACGCTTCGCGAGGGGCCCGATCGCGGCAACACCGTGCCGCTCGTCCCGGCGTATCGCGCATCCTGCGGGATCGATGCCCCGCTCGCGGCGGGGTTCGTGCTCCACGGGGACGCGCTCTGGGTCGGCCGTCAGGTGCTCGACCTCGACTTCGAGAACGCCCAGCAACCGCTCCCGGCCTATCTCGTCGTGAACGCGCGCGTGTCGTGGTCTCGCGGCGAGCGCGGAGCCAGGCTCTTCGTCGAGGCGAGGAACGTCCTCGACCGCGGCTACGCCACGCGCGGGATCTACACGGCGGACGTGTCCACGCCGCTCCCCTACCAGAATGCCGTGTTCCTCACTCCCGCCCCGGGCCGCCGCTGGCTCTCGGGGATCGAATGGAGGTTCTGACATGCCACGGATCACGCGGGTATACACGAGGACGGGAGACGACGGAACCACAGGGCTCGGCGGGGGCGGGCGTGTCTCCAAGGACTCGCCGCGGGTCGAGGCCTACGGGACCGTGGACGAGCTGAACTCCCAGGTCGGGGCCGCGCTGGCCACCGGGGTCGACGCCGGACTGGTCTCGGACCTGAGGAGGATTCAGAACGAGCTCTTCCACCTGGGAGCCGACCTCTGCACGCCCGAGGCGGACAAGGAGCGGGTTCCCGGCCCCCGGCTCGAGGAGCGCCACGTGGAAGCCCTGGAGCGGATGATCGACCGCCTCTCCGCCGAGCTCGCTCCTCTCGAGAACTTCGTTCTTCCCGGGGGCTCGCCGGGCGCCGCCCAGCTCCAGCTGGCGCGGGCGGTCTGCCGGCGCGCGGAACGCGCCGTCGTCGCCCTGTCCCACAGGGAAGCGGTCGGTCGGCAGACGATCCGCTACCTGAATCGCCTGTCCGATGCGCTGTTCGTCCTGGCCCGCTACGAGAACCTGCGGCGTGGGGTCGTCGACACGCTGTGGGACAGCCGGGCCTGACCTCGGCGCCGGGCGCGTCGCCGATGGGGGCCGGTACTCAGCGCTCCAGCCAGGGTGGTGACGATGACAGGGCGGTGGGGATCCCCTGGGGGACACCCACCAGGACGTTCAGGCACGCGATGAGAGTGTCGCGCATCTGGGAGCGCTCCACGATCATGTCGATCATCCCATGCTCGAGGAGAAACTCGCTGCGCTGAAAGCCGAGCGGGAGCTTCTGCTTGATGGTCTGCTCGATCACCCGGGGCCCCGCGAACCCGATGAGCGCTTTCGGCTCTGCGATGTTCAGGTCGCCGAGCATGGCGAAGGACGCGGTCACCCCCCCTGTCGTGGGATCGGTCAGGATCGAGAAGTACGGGATCCCCGCCTCGTCGAGCCGGGCCAGGGCCGCGGAGATCTTGGCCATCTGCATCAGGGAGAGGACCCCCTCCTGCATGCGAGCGCCCCCGGAGCATGAGATCACGATCAGGGGACGGCGCTCGGCGAGGGATCTCTCGGCGCAGCGCGCCACTTTCTCCCCGACGACGCTCCCCATCGACCCACCCATGAAGCCGTACTCCATGGCCCCCACCACCACCGGGTGGCCGCCCAGGGTCCCCACGGAGGAGATGAAGGCGTCCTTGAGCCCGGTCTTCTTCTGGGACTCCTCGATCCTCTTGGCGTAGGACTTGGAATCCTGGAACCCGAGCGGGTCGGTGGGCGCGATCTCCGAATCGAACTCCTCGAACCGGCTGTCGTCAAGGAGCTGCTCGAGACGCTCGCGGGCACTGATGCGGAAGTGGTAGTTGCACTTGGGGCAGACGTTGGCGTTGCGTGCGACTTCCTTCTTGTAGACGATTTCCTTGCAGTTGTCGCACTTGACCCAGAGCCCTTCCGGAATCGTGACGCGGCGCTCCTGCGTGCGCTGCTTCGGAGTCCGCTCCTTCTTGAACCAGGCCATCGTGTACCCCGGGTGCCTTACCTTCGACGCAAGCTACCCCGCTGCAAAAGGGCCGTCAAGCGTGAATCTCCATTCGATCTTTTCGTCCTATCTTCGCCCAGTTGACTCGTAGGCTCGGTAACTTCCGGACCTCGCCACCTCGCGCAACCTCCCGCGCAGCGCCGAATCCAGGACATCGATGTCCGCGTGGGAGACGATCACGAAGGGCGCGCCGCCGCGGCCGAGCCTGGCTTCGAGATCTGCCGCCGGGACCCGCTCGGGGATGCGGTCAAGGTAATAGGTGACGCTTGCAGCGGTCGCGCCGACCAGGATGACCCTCCCTGCCGATTGCAACGACGGCATTCTCCGAATCAGGGCCTCGGCGGAATGGTTCCCGGCCACGGCGGGGAACAGCCACCACGAAGCGCAGGACGCGAGGATCAGGGACGCTGTGGCCGCGGTCCCGAAGACCAGGCGGACGCGCTGGAGCAGCATCCCGCCGAGACCCGCGAAGCACCCGACTGCGAAGGCCGCTGCCCCCACGAGCGCCACCCGGCGCGCCTCCGGCATCGTTCCGGCGGACGCCTTCCAGGCCAGGAGGACGGCCACCAGCGCCTGCGTCGAGACGAGGAGAGTTGCGCCGAGCCGCGTCTCCCTCTGCCCTGCGATCTCCCGGCCGAGCTCCCATGTGATGACGAGAGCCGCGAGCGGCGCGAGGACGAGGATGTGCTCCCAGAACCGTGCCCCCACAGCCGCCAAGGCCAGGAGTCCCGCCAGCAGCGCCGCAGCCGCGTAGAGCGCCGTCCGCGCCGCCGCATCACGCCACTCGCCGACGAGCCGCAGCAGGCCGAGGAACAGCGGACCGACCCAGGGGAGGAAACCCAGGAGCACGACTCCGGCGTGGATCCACGGCGGAGCGAAGGGGTCCTCGGATGGCTCGCTCGGTGACGCCCCTCCGCGAAGTACCTCCACCATCTCCGGCAGCCCGAGGTTTCGGAGATACGCGAGCCCCCAGGGGAGAACGACCGCGCCGAAGGCTCCGGCCCCCGAGAGCGCCGCACGCAGGCGCGGGACCACCGCGCGCCCGGAAGCCGCCCTCCCGGTCGAGATCAGGATCACAGGAAGAACGACCCCCGCAGGCCCTTTTGCCAGAAACGCCAGGCCCAGAAGAGCACCCAGCGCCGTGCTCTTGTAGGGTCCGGTCTCGTCGGGTTCCGCCAGGTCCAGCGCCACGGCGGCGAGGACGTGGGCGCTGAAGAGCGCCTCGATCGTTCCCAGCTTCCCGCTCACCAGCACGGCGGGCATCGTGGCGTAGAACGCCGCCGCCCATGCGGCCCCTTCCGATCCGAACCGCCGCCGCGCGACGAATCCGAGGATCAGAACGGTCACGACCGTCGCCAATACCGCCGGCAGGCGAGCGCTGAACTCATGAATCCCCAGGGACTGGAAGAGAACCGCCTGGATCCAGTGGATCAGCGGAGGGTGGTCCGTCACGGGCCTGCCCTCGAACGTCGGGGCGAGGATGTCTCCGCTGCGCAGCATCTCCACCGAGACGCGGGCCAACCGCGCTTCCTCGGGATCCGTGAGGGGGGCGCTGCCGCTGCGCAGGAGCAGGATGATCGCGGCCGCCGCCACGACGAACCAGTAGGCCAGACGGCTTCGCGTCTTCACCGGCGTTCAACTCCAGGCAACGCTTGCCGCCGGCGCCCCGGCGGGCCTCGGGTCGCGTTATCATAGACCGTTCATGACCGAAGAATCCCTTCGGTGGCTCTACGGGCTGGAGCGGTTCGGCATCAAGCTCGGACTCGATGCCGTGCGGTCGCTCCTCGTCGCCCTGGGCAACCCGGAGTCGTCCTTTCCGGCGGTCCTCGTGGGCGGCACCAACGGCAAGGGCTCGGTCGCCGCGATGCTCGATGCGATCCTGGGCCGGGCAGGCCGCCGTACCGGGCTGTACACATCCCCCCACCTCGTTCGGCCCAATGAGAGGATCCGGCTCGCAGGCGCGGACATCTCCACCGCTGATCTCGTCCGCCATCTGCAGGCCGTGCGTGCCGCGATCCAGAAGGCGCTGGCGGCCGGCGCGCTGTCCGCCCACCCGTCCTTCTTCGAGGTTCTCACCGCCACCTCGTTCCTCGCCTTCCGGGAGGGCGCTGTCGACATCGCCGTCCTGGAGGTCGGGCTGGGAGGGCGGCTCGACGCGACGAACGTCGTGGACGCCGCCGCCTCCGTGATCGTCACCGTGGATCTCGACCACACAGACCGACTCGGCTCGAGCCTGCAGGAAATCGCCCGGGAGAAGGCGGGGATCGTCAGGCAGGGAAGGCCCCTCGTCAGCGGGGTCGGGCAGCCGGAAGCGCTCGCCGTGCTCCGCGAGGCGTGTGCGCACGTCGGCGCTCGGCTGATCGAGGCCGGCGGCAGTTCCGAGCTCGTGGACCACGGTAACGGAGCCTTCAGCGTCACGACCGGGCGCGCGAGGTACGAGGATCTCCGCTCCGCCCTGCCGGGAAGGCACCAGATGGGAAACGCGAGGGTCGCGATCGTCGCCCTGGAGGTACTCTGCGCCGAGCTCGGCTGGTCGCTGCCGACCGGCGCCGTGCGGGAGGGGCTGGCCGCGGTGCGCTGGCCGGGACGCCTGCAGTGGATCCGCTCCACACCTCCCCTGCTCCTGGACGGCGCGCACAACCCGGCGGGCGCGCGCATCCTCTCCGAGCACCTGCGAGGACTGGCGGCCCCCCGGCCCGTGCTCGTCTTCGCGGCCATGAAGGACAAGGATGCAGCCGCGATCCTCGAGATCCTGGCGGGGGAAGTCCGGGCAGTGGTCCTCACCCGGCCGCGAGTGGAGCGGGCGTGCGACCCGCGAAGCCTCGATCCTCTCGTCCGGGCCGGGATTCCGCGAGAAGTCGTGCCGGACTCGGGTATGGCCCTGGATCGGGCCCGTCGGCTCGCCGGCCCGGAAGGGCTCGTCCTTGTCGCGGGGTCCCTGTACCTCGTCGGCGAGATCCTCGCGGACCTGGAAGGCGGCGACGTTTTGGGTCCCGTCGCGATGTAAACTCTGTGGCCTCGTGCAACACGAAATCCCCGTTCCCCCGCCTCCCCTGCGGCTCGATCCGGAGCAGGCCTTGCTCGGCCTCGACTGGGAAAGAACATTCGGCCGCCTCGGTCCCGTGGAGGTCGAGATCGGAGTCGGCAAGGGTCGCTTCCTCCTGGCCGCGGCCGCGGCGCGCCCGGAGGTGGACCTGCTCGGCGTGGAGTGGGCCAACGAGTATTTGCGGATCGCCGAGGAGCGCGCCGCCAAGCGGGGCCTCTCCAACGTCCGGTTCGTGCGCGCCGACGCCCGGGAGGTCGTGTGCCGCGCGATCCCGGACCGCTCCGTCTCCGTCTACTACGTCTTCTATCCCGACCCTTGGCCGAAGAAGCGCCACCACAAGCGCAGGTTCTTCCAGGCGGCCAGCGTGGACCATCTGGCGCGGACCCTGGTTCCGGGCGGCTCGCTCCACGTCGCGACGGATCATGACGAGTACTGGACGGTGATCGAGACCCTTCTCGATTCCCACCCTTTCTTCGTCAGGCTCCCGGAGTTCGGGGGAGAGGGCTTTCCCCTCCCGGCGGACGCGCCGCTCACGAACTTCGAGGCAAAATACGAGGTTCAGGGGCGACGGCGGTGGCGCGGAAGCTGGCGCCGGACGCCGGAAGGGCTCGCCCGCACGGGTGCCGCCCATCGCCCTGGCGGCACCCAGGCCTGAGCCCTTGATTCCGTAGCCCGACTTCCGCTACTGAACGCGCCGGCGGAGGTACCCTGCGCGCGGCGGGCCGGTTGGTCCGCCGCCCCCCATCGATCTTCGAGCACTGTCCCTACGGCTGGAGCTCGGTCGTCAGGATGGCGCCGCCCATCTGCGGGAGCGTCGTCGACGTCTTCACCACCTTGCGGGTCGCCTTGTCGACCCAGAGCGTCGTCGTGCCGGGCTCGTCCTCGGCCGAGCTCAGCTCGACCTTCCACGCCGGGAAGGTACCGGCGGCGACCGTGACCTCCTCCGCGCCGCTCACCTTCGCCTGCTTGAGCGAGGGCTTCTGCTTCTGGATGTCGAAATTCCGGAACGTCGTCTGGAACCCTTCCGCGAGAGGCAGGCAGGCGATCGAGGGGTGAGCCGCGTTCCCGTCTGCAAAGAGCGGGCCTCCCAGCTCGACGGAGATCGGCTTCGGCTCGGCTCCCATCGCCATCGTCCCCGTCGCCTTGCCGTCGCCGAATGCGAGGTCGATCGAGACCGGCCCCTGCTTGACGACCCGTTTCAGGGGGACGAGCGTCCCCTTCTCGACCGTCGTCGCGTCCACCGCCTCCCCCATCGGCATTTTCGTGGTGTCGGTGACGACCCATGCGTTCCCTTCCGCCTTCACGACGCGCGCAGTGGAGATCTGCATGCTCTGACCACCCGCGGCGATCGTCCCGGAATAGACGAAGGTCCCCGCGACGAGGTCCGCCACCGGCTTCGGCGTCCCGACGGATGCCGTGTCGACCTTCTTGGCGAGCACGACCGTCTTCGGGTCGACCGTGATCTCCTTCAGGCGGGCGACGACCTCGGGCGTCCCGCCCTCCTGGAACCGACCGCCGAGGTGCTTCGCCAGGAAGGCCTCGGCCGCGGCCGTCATCGCCATGTTGTTGACCGGGCGGGCGAAGCCGTGCCCCTCGTCGGGGGCGCAGATGTACTCCACCGGAAAGCCCCGGTCGCGAAGGGCGATCACGATCTGCTCCGACTCGGCCTTCTTCACGCGCGGGTCGTTCGCCCCCTGGACGACGAGGAGCGGGGTCCGGATCTTCTGCGCGGAATTCAGCGGGGAGGCGGCTTCCAGGAGTTTCTTCCCCTCGGGGGTGTTCGGATTCCCCATCCGCTCGTGGAAGATGATCCGGATCGACTCCCAGTAGGGCGGGATCGTCTCGAGCAGCGTCAGAAGGTTCGACGGGCCGACGATGGAGACGCCCGCGGCGTAGACGTCGGGGGTGAAGGCGACACCGGCGAGCGTCGCGTAGCCCCCATAGGAGCCGCCCATGATCCCGACCTTCTTCGGGTCCGCGATCCCCTCCTTCACCAGGTACTTGACGCCCCACGTGATGTCGTCCTGCATCTTCAGGCCCCACTGCTCATTCCCCGCGTTCAGGAACTTCTTTCCGTAGCCGGTGGAGCCGCGGAAGTTGGGGGAGAGGACGGCGTAGCCGCGGTTCGCGAGGAACTGGGCGAAGTTGTTGAAGCCCCACGAGTCGCGTGCCCACGGGCCGCCGTGCGGAAACACGACGAGCGGGAGGCCCTTGGCGGGAACCCCTTTCGGGAGCGTGAGATAGGCCGGGATCGAGAGGCCGTCGGATGACGGGTAGGAGATCGCCTTCATCGGCGCCATGTGCTCGCGCGGGATGCGCTCGCGTGAGACGTACTCGAGTGTCAGCTTCTTCGTCTTGCGGTCGAATAGGTAGCGGCTTCCGGGGTCGACGTCGGAGTAGGCCGCCACCATCCACAGCTGGTCGTCGGCCGTGGTTCCGGCGGGAAGGATCTCTCGTCCGGAAAGCTCCTTCTGGAGGAGGCGGTAGTCGGCCTCGTATCCCTTGTCACGGAAGTAGATGCGGAGCTTCTCGTCGTCGTAAGTCGTGGCCGCGAGTTCGTCCGTCGCCTCGGAAAAGACGGGGCTCCCGAAGTCCACGCGTTCTTTCGGATCTGACTCGACGAACTCCTCCTTGCCCGTGGCGGGGTCGAACAGGAGGAGCCGGACGAGGTCCGGCTCGCCCTTGTTCGACTCCATGTAGACGCGCTTGCCGTCCTTGTGGAAGCGAACCGGCCCGCACGACTCGAAGACGTTGCAGCTGTAAATCTTCGTGAAGCCCTCGGGGTCGACTCGGAGGACCTCGGTGTCGCCGTTGTCGGCGATGCGGGAGGCGAGGCGAAGCTGGCCGGCGAGATCGAAGACCCAGCCTGCGATCTTCTCGGTGTTCTTCCGGACCAGGGTCCGCTCACCCGTCGATATCTTCACCCTGTAGAGGTCGTGCCAGGCGGCATCCCGATCGTTGAGCCCGACGAAGACGATGTCGGGGTCCTTCTTCGGGACGTCGTAGATCATGGCCCGGACCCCTTTGACGTCCGTGAGGTTGCGGGCCGGCGGGGCTTCCTTCCCGGCCTCGGCGGCGGCGGCCGGGTCGACCGCCCAGACGTTGAAGTTCTCGTCGCCGTCGTTGTCCTTGACGAAGAGGATGTACTTGCTGTCGCGGCTCCAGAAGAAGCCGGCGACGGGACGCTTCGGCTCGGTGGTGACGAGGCGGGCCTTGTCGTAGGGGTCTCCCGTCTTCTTCACCCAGACGTTTCGGGTCTCGTTCCACGGCTTGAGGAAGGCGGTCCACTTGCCGTCGGGAGAGAGTTGGGCCCCGGCGATCTCCGGGTTGCCGAAGAAGAGCTCGCGGTCGAGGACCGGGGGAACGCCCGCCGCGGACTGGGCGGACGAGGCGGATGCCGCTTTCGCCTCGGCGGCGACCGGACTCGGACCGGGCGCGAGCGTGGCGAACGCGAGGGCGAAGACAGGTGCGAGCCACGCCAGGCGCGGCCAGGACGACGGTCGGCTCATCGGGGGTGCCTCCTTGCCTGTGGAAATGTGGGAGCTCACGTTGGAAGGATTGTACGAAGAACCCTCCCGGAGGTTTCGGCCGACGGCGGACGCGCACCGCCACATGGCCGGTGGCCCCTGGATCGAGATTCCGTTCGCCCGCTTGTCAGGAATTCCCTGACTGACGGGACGGCCCGTTTCTCGGATACTTCCAGGTGCCTGATCGGCCGTCAGGATTCGCGGTACCGTGGCCGTGCGCTGGCGACGTGAGAGCGAGCGTGCGCCGTCGGGCGAATCGGACGAAAAGGGGGGATTCATGAGGAAATGCTTCGTGCCGCTGTGTGCGGTGACCGTGGCCCTACTCCTGGCCACCTCCGCATCCGCGGGAAACCGCGGGGTCACCTTCACCGGGATCGGGTTCATCCAGGACCCGGGCCCCTACCCTGCCTCGGTCGTCTGGTCCATGAACCCGCAGGGAACCGTCTTTCTGGTTTCGCCGACCTGGTTCGGGAACTACTGCATGGTGTGGACCCGCGAGGGGGGGTGGGGGACCTGGATCGGTGAATCCGACGGCTTGTGCCGCATCTCCGCGAACGGCACGATCATGGGGACCGGTCTCTACCCCGGGGCCGATCCTCCCTACCTGTGGCCGGGGACCTGGGCCGGCGCGGACGGCCTGTGGGATCCCATCCCTGCGGCTCCGGACTACGAGCCCTGCGGCATGCCCGGTATCACCCTCTACGACATGGGGGGCGACGGCGACTACGCCACCGGCCTGACGTGGTCGGCGGGCTGCGCCGCCCACGCCTTCCGCTGGGACAAGGCGACCAACACGACGGTCGACCTCGGCTCGCCCGCCGGGCGGTCGAGCCGAGGCAACGGGATCAGCAACAACGGGGACACGGTCGTCGGCTGGAGCGAGATGCTGTTCGGCACGTGGCGCGGCGCGCGCTGGGACAACGGCACCTGGTCGTGGGTCGACGGGCAGGGCAACATCGAGCCCATGGCCTGCAGCGTGACCGGCAAGTCGTGCACCTACAACGGGGATGATCCGGTCTACGGGTGTCCGGACGAGTACGTCGACGACGCGCACTGCGCGCTGGCGAACTGCGTCGGCGGCGTCTGCGACGGCGGCGCGAACGCGGGCCAGAGCTGCAGCGGCAACTGGTGGGAGTGCCCCGGCTACTGCGTCGGCGGTCCCAACAACGGCCAGGATTGCGACGACGACTACTACTGCCCCGACACGCAGGTCTGCGTCGACAATCCTCTGTGGAGCAACGCAGCCTACAAGGGTGAGGCGCGCGACATCAGCGAGAGCGGCCACGTGGTCGGCACGAACTTCGGCTACGACTTTCCGGCTTGGACCAGCGCCTGGCGCCAGAATCCCGACGGCAGCTTCACCGAGATCCCGACCGCCCCGTCCTTCCCCGACACGTGGGAGCCGCTGCGCATCAGCGAGGACGGCAAGACGGTCGTGGGGATGATCGGCAACCCCTGGTGGGGCTCCATCCCGGCTTTCTGGAACGAGGGGACCGGCACCCAGGATCTGCAGCTCTTCCTCGTGCAGCAGGGCCTGGACGAGCTGTACTTCTGGTACCTGACCCAGATCAACGACGTCAGCGCGGACGGCACGGTGATGGCCGGCAAGGGCTTCAACCCTGACGGATTGCAGGAAGGGTTCATCGTCGACCTGAAGAAGCTCTGGGTCTGTCACGTCCCGCCCGGTAAGCCCGAGAACGCTCGGACGCTGGGGATCGCGTTCAACGATGCCGGGAATCACCTCGCGCACGGCGACTACCTCGGCACCTGCGAGTTCGTGAACTCGGGAGGCGCCTCCCGTGCCGCGGCGCTGCGCGATCGGCTGACGCGGGGCTACTCCGCCGATCCGAACGCGAAGCACATCGCCGCCCGGCCGGATTCGAACCCCTACTTCACCTCCGCCGCTCCCGCACCCCGGGAGAACCAGGCGGGCAGGACGCTGCGGTCGCGCGGCGCGCGAGAGCACGCAAAGGCCCCCACGACCCGAACTCGATAGGCCTGCGGTTTTCCGACGGAACGACAGCGGCGGGTCGGCAGCGGCCCGCCGCGTTCGCTGGACCGTCTCCACGAGGGGGACAAGCCAGTCGCCGTGGGCTTGCCCGGGTGCGCGGCCAACTGTGCTAACCTGTGACGCGCATTCGAGATGGAGCGAGGCTGGGTGCCGACGCTCACCTCGCTGACGCGGCAGGTCTTAGGGGAGTAGCTCAACTGGCAGAGCACCGGTCTCCAAAACCGGGGGTTGCAGGTTCGATTCCTGTCTCCCCTGCCAATCCCGTCCCGAAGCTGTTCCTGACCGGCGATCCCCGCTGCGGGAAGACGACCGCGATCTGCCGTGTCGTCGAGCGACTGCAGGGTCGTGTCCGCATGAGCGGATTCTGGACCGAGGAAGTCCTGAAGGACGGCGCCCGCTCCGGCTTCCGCGGCGTGACCCTCGACGGCCGCAGCTTCCGTCTCGCCCAGATCGGCCTCGCCAGCCCCTACCGGGTGGGCCCCTACGGGATCGACGTGGAGGGGCTCGAGTCGGTTGGCGTCCCCTCCCTGACTCCCGGACCGGGCATCGATCTCGTGGTGCTCGACGAGGTCGGGAAGATGGAGTCGTTCTCCGAGGCATTCCAGAAGGCCGTCGAGCGGCTCCTGGAAGGCAGCACGCCCGTTCTCGGGAGCGTCGCCGTGCTCGGCGTCGGGTTCCCGAAGCGAGTGCGCCAGGACCGGCGGGTCGAGGTCCTGCGGATGAGCCGGGACAGCCGGGCCGCGGTCGTGGGCGAGGTCCTGCGGCGGCTCGCCCGGGCCGGGATCGGGCGGGACGACGCTCCTCCGGCAGCTTCTCAGGAGCTGCAGCGCGCGATCGAAGTGGCGTCGGAGGTCAAGCACGAGGTGAACAACCTGCTGATGGGACTCCTGGGCCACGCCGCGCTGCTGCGCGAATCGGCGGAGCTGCCCGAGGCGCTCCGCGAGCGAATCGGGACGATCGAGCAGCTGGCCCGCACGATCCGCGACCGGGTCGCGGAGCTCGACGCGATCCGACGCCGCGGCCGCAAGGAAGACTGAGCGCTACGCCGCGGCTCTCGCCGAGGCCGCCTCGCGGATCGTGGCGAGCATGCGGCGGCCCCGCGCGGTCAGGAAACCGCGCCGCGCCGCATCCCCGAGGTGGCCGAGCGCGCGCAGCACCTGCCGCCGCTCGTTCCGCGCCTCTTGTTCGATCCAGCGCAGCTTCTCGGGGCGGAGCCTGAGCGGCCCCACCCGGCCTTCCGCGTCACGCGCGCGCGACAGGATGCGCCGGAAGAGCTCGGCCCGGAACGAGAACGTGTACGCGGCGTGATAGATCCCGCGCACGGGCCGCAGGGCACGCCGCCACGGGGAGTAGTAGCGCACTTCCTCGCCGCCGGAGGGAACGGACGCGAACAGGGGCGTGCGCTCCTCCAGGTCGTGCAGCCGGTGATGCGCGGTCTCGTGAAGGAGATCGTCGGCGAGGTCGAGGATCGACTTGCCGCGGAGGCGGATGTAGGAAACCCCCGGCCGATGCAGGTGCGAGTAGGACACCAGGCCCTGCTCCTCCGGCGTGAGCACGAGCCGCGTCCTGGCTCGAATCTCTCGCCCCGCCTCGGGCCACGCCGCGTCGACCAGCGCGAGGGCCCGGCCCAGACGCCGTGCCGCGGATGACGCGGCCTTGCCCGCGACGGGAGGCCCAAGATCGATCTCCGATCCCGGAATCGTTTCCCGGCGCAGGATCCTGCCCCGGCGATCGATCGCGTGCGGCGTTCCGGGGAGCGCGAGCACGCCGCGACGCAGGCCTTCCTCCGGCTCTCCGGGATAGGATGCCGCGAGCCGCGCCAGCTTCCGAACATCGGAGGCCGTGAGGCCCGTGCCGCCCTCGCGCGAGCCCTTTCTCGCCACGCGAAGCGCCTCGCGCTCGATCGCGAGCGACCTTGTCCGCCGCTCCGCCACGCGGAGACAGCGGCCGGCGAAGTCCCGGGGGATCCTCCCGGAAGGCGCGACAGCGGACAGGAAATCCGAGCGACCGACCAGGTCGAAGAGCGCCTCGGTGGCCGGGCCGAAGGCGCTCGGGTTCTCCCGGCAGGCCGCGCTGGCTCGCCGCGCGAGCTCACGGCAGGAAGCCGCAGCCCTGACCCAGGCAGCCCGCTCCGCCTGGAGGGGCCGGACGGCGGAAGGTCGAACGAGGAGGGGAAACGGCTTCGGCGCCGGTCTTCCGGCCCTGGATCGAGTGGATCTCACCTGCCTCCTTTGCCGCGTCCCGCGAACAAAAAAACGGGGTCCCCGTCCGAAGACGGGGACCCCGTTAGGATCCCGAACTTACTCGAGAGCTAACCCCTGCGCTCTCCCACGGTCCGGATGACCGAAGGAGCGGGGTGCGGGTTGGACTGGGCCGCGCAACGCTGGATCCGGCCCTTCTGCCTTCCCGTCATGACGCCCTGGTCCTTGAGGTCGTTGGTCAGGTGCGCCACGCAGCTCACGAAGACGCCATGGTTCGCAGCCCCCACGCCACAGTTGTTCACCAGGTCCTGGACAGTGCAGCCCGTGGGGAACAGCGTGTTGTAGACGCCCGAGTCGCAGCCCGCGACCGAGACCGTCAACGAGAGGTTGGAGTTGGCGCACTGGTCGACGTCGCCGCACACCCCGTCGTGGTCCGCGTCATCGAGCGGATCGAACGGGCACGGATCGCAAACGTCGCCCTGACCGTCCCCGTCCGAGTCCAGCTGGTCGGGGTTGTAGGTGTACGGGCAGTTGTCCGGCGGGTAGCAGACGCCGTCCAGGTCGTAGTCGGTGCTCGCTTCGTGCTGACAGCCAAGCCAGGGATCGCACCAATCGGCCGTGCAGGGATCCCCGTCCTCGCAGTCCGTCGGACCGTCGGGAACGCAGACGCGGACGTAGCACGGCTGGTTGATGGCCACCGTGTCGACCCAGACGCCTGTCGACGAGAGCGACGTGTCCGACGCCATGCGCCACCGCAGGACGATCGACTGTCCGGCGGCCGCGGCCGGGAGGTTCACCGTCGAGAGGACGAACCCGGTCGACGTGCCGCTCCAGGCCCGGCGACCCGCGATCGGGCTTCCGAAGTTGACGGAGATCGTCGAGTTGTAGTCGCCGGTCACGAAAACACCGCCGGCAGCCACGATGTCTTGGAACGTGGCGCCGCCGTCGAACGAGATCTCGAGCACCGCGCCGTCGAAGATCGATTCCGTCGCGTAGCGGATGCGGAACGTGAGCACCGCCGCGGGATCGGCGATCGAAATCGCCGGGCTGTCGAGGTACTTGTCCGTCACCGTCGACGGATCGTCCGTGAACGCGGCGTTCGGCGGTGTGTCAAAAGACGTCGTGACCGTCCTCCACAGGTTGCCCGTTCCGGTCGTCGTCCAGCCCGCGGGCAGCGCCGGCGCCGTAACGCCGTCGAAGTTCTCGTTGAACGGAGCGCAGTTCGCCGGCGGTTCGCAGGTGTCGGTCGTGCAGCGGTCGTTGTCGCAGTTGTCGGTCTCCCCGACGCAGGCGCCGCCCGCGCAGGTATCCCGCACGGTGCAGAGGTTGCCGTCGTCGCACGGCAGGGTGTTGGGCCAGCCGGGCTGGCAGGAGCCGTCGCCGCAGGTGTCCTCCGAGGTGCAGAGGTTGCCGTCGTCGCACGGAGACGTGTTCGGCGAATGGATGCAGTAGAAGTTGGCGCAGGAGTCGTCCGTGCAGACGTTGCCGTCGTTGCAATCCGCGTCCGACTGGCACGCGTGTGTGACGTTGACGCACCAGCCTCCCGCGAAGCTGCCGAGGTCCCCGCCGGCGTCGTCGACGACGTACAGGCTCCAGGTTCCGGTCGAGGGCGTTCCGCCGAACACGGACAGGGCCGAGCCACCCGCGGGAGCCGGAGCGGGAGCGGGGAACGTGTCGCCCGTTCCGGAATTCGTCGGCTTGAACGTCCCGGAGACGATCTGTGTCGAGGTCGGAAGCGAGGCCGCCGCCGCATCGTCGAGCCTCAGGTTCACGCCGACCACGTCGAACGAGCTGCCGACGTCGGACATGATGATCGCGTTCTGTCCGCCCGGACCGACGAGGAGAACATCCACGTCGCTCGGGAACGTGTGGTTGTACCCGAGCAGATCGACGGTCACCTTGTTCACCAGACCTGCCGTGACGGCGATGTTCGACGGGTACGGGGTCCCCGCTCCCGAACTAGGAATGGTGATCGAGCCGCTGTTGCAGAACTGGTCGGTCGGACAGAGAGGCGTCGGACCCGCGCAGATCCCGCCGCCGCACACGTCGTCGCCCGTGCAGATGTTCCCGTCGTCGCAGGGCAGCGTGTTGTTCGGATAGGAGCAGCCCGTGGCCGGGATGCAGTTGTTGTCGGTGCAGAAATTGCCGTCGTCGCAGACGACGTCGGGGTACGTGCACACGCCGCCAGTGCAGACATCGGTGGTGCACAGGTTCCCGTCGACGCAGTGAGGCGAGTAGACGCAGACGCCCGAGTTGCACACCTCGTCCGTGCAGGGATCGGAGTCGTCGCAGTTCGCGTCGTTCACGCACCCCTGGGTCAGGTTGAGGCACCAGCCGCCGGACATGCTGCCCGTGTCGCCGCCCGTGTCGTCGACGATGTACAGGCTCCAGGTCCCGTCGGCGTTGGTCCCCGCGAAGGTCGCCGCGAAGCTCGAGGTCCCCGCGGTCGGCGGGCGATTGTACGGGCCGGCGGGCGCCGGCGCCAAGAACGTATCGGTGGCCCCGATGTCGGTCGGCCGGTACGTGCCGGAGGCCGGGGTTCCCGTGGTCGGGATCGCGGGTCCGGTGTCGTCGAGCGTGACGTTGATGCTCACCGCGTCCGTGCTGGACCACACGTCGGAGAGCATGACGAACTTCTGTCCGCCGGGACCCACGAGCAGCATGTCCATGTCGCTCGGCCACGTGTGGCTGAGGCCCAATAGGTTGACCGTCACGTTGGAGATCAGGCCCACGCCCGACACCGCGATGTTCGACGGGTACTTCCGGGCAATACCGCTCGTCGTTCCCGAGGCCGGAATTTCGATCAATGCCGGATTGCAGATCGTGATCACGGCCTGCGGCGCCGGGGTGGACGGAGGCGCGCTCGCCGCGACTTCCGCCGACACGATCGACCATGCTGCGGTGAGCGGGTAGGCGGCGTCCCCGGGCTCCAGGACGATTCTCACGATCCCGTCGGGGCCGCTGGCCTCGAGGTGGGAGGCGATCGCCTGGCCGGAGCCGTCCGTGGACGGGGCCAGAACCCCGCGGAGCACGACGGCGCCGTTCGCCGTCTTGAAGTCGACGCCGTTGGCCTCGGCGTTGGCGACGGGGATCAGCCCGCCGCTGACGGCCACGTCGATGATGAACTTCTGCGGCGGCGCGCCCTTCAGGGGTCCGCCGACGGAGAAGGTCTGCGTGAGGCCGGCCTCGGAGTTCACAAACCACGAGCTGATCGGCAGGCCCGGGTGCGCGTAGTCGAGCCGGGTCCCCGCCGGAGCGAGCGAGGCCGGTCCGTAGTAGAGGTCGAGCCCCAGCTCCCACGTCGCGATCGGGACGAGCGGCTGAACGCTCGCGCCCGTCGACCGGAAGTACGATCGCACGTTGTGGGCCGGATTGTCCGCCTGGTACAGGGCCTGCGTCTCGGGGGAAGCCCCGACGATGCGGTAGTCGGACTTCTCCGACTCCTGCGCATACGCGTTGGCGAATGCGCCAAAAGAGATCGCCAGAACGGCGAGAATGAACAAGGTTCGACAGCCACTGAACCTACTTGTCCGCATTTCCCCCCTCCTTAATGAACCTCGGAGCTTGTGTCAGGCCGAATGTCGGGTCAGTTGTCTCGCGAACGCGGTTTTGAGCGAAAATCACCATACCCCCCCCGCTTCAGACGACAGCCTTTACGGGTTGTCATTTATATACTTTGCTTGCGGACCGGACGTCAACGAGTTTTTCGGAAACCGGGATTATTGGCAGGAAGGCAAAGGAACTTGTTTTTGGCCATTTCTTTGTTCCCCTGCGGTGTTCGAAACGCCTCCGGGGGGGGTTCCAGCCTCTAGGGGCAGGTCCCGCTGACCCGGGGACCGGTCGGAATCCCGCCTCGTCCCTCGAAGCCCCAGGGGCCGCTCCCGCATGCGTTCTCCGCCCGGACCAGGTACCAGAAACCCGCTCGCGCGACAGGGGTCAGGGGATCGGACCAGGAAGTGGCGGATGGGACTTGGCTGCACGTCTCATCTCCCCCGCCTGGGCCGACGGGAAGAGATCCAACGCTCCCCCGCAGCACCTCGTAGCCGACACTGGGACCTTGGCCGGCGTCGGTCCAGGACAGCGTCGTCTTGTCGGAAGAAAACGAAACGCCCGAGATCTCGGCCGGAACCGCGTAGATGGTCGGATCGGCCGGCGCGCAGTCCTCGGCGTTGGCGACGCCATCCCCGTCGAGGTCGGCCAAGGATCGGCAGTTCCGCGTCATCGAGAGCAGGTAGTTCCCCGCGCGCGGGGTGTTGTCCGCTCCCCCGGCTTCGACCTTGGCATAGTACCGCCCCGTGTGCCTCGCCCGCCATGTCAGCCCCTCGCCGGGCGATCGGGGGGTCAACGAGGTGAGCGACCCCACACCGGTCGCGGTCCAGGACGATCCGTCGCGGTCATCGACGGTCGCCAGGACCAGTCCCACCTCGTCGAGCAGGGAGATCCTCGCGTTCAGGGGTGCCCCGGTCCGGCCCGGGTCGCCGTCGAGCGCCAGGAGGATCAGGTCCCCGGCGACGGCATCGATCTGGTACAGGTCCAGGTCCGTGGAGGGAGAGTCTCCGGAAAGCGAGCCCGCGACGTATCCGTCGGTCTGCTGGGTCGCCTGCGCGATGGAGTCGTTGGGCTCGACCTCGGACGCGGCGGCACCGGCGCGCGGCTGGACCACCGCATAGAGGCGGTACGGCTCGGCCACGAGGATCGAGCTGAACATGCTCGTGCGCAGGAACACGGGAGTGGCGGGGAGCGGAGTGCCGGCGCACACCGGCGATAGCGCGCCGAACGGGACATCGTCGTTCAGGTCGTCGTACTCGAGCGTGTCGTTCGCGGTCGTGACGCGAAGATCGAAGTCGGTGGTGTTCGCGGCGACACCGTCCACCATGGCGAAGACGCGCGTCAGGGGCGGGTACGTCCCCACGGAGAAGAAATCCACATCGCCGGCCGGCGACTGGGTCCCCTCGAGCCCGCACGCCAGGGCCCCGGCCTGCGCCGTCGTGTCGTTCGGCTCGGCCTCCGGTGTGCAGTGGTTCACCTCCAGAACGAAGCGGCTTCCCGGGCTCGCCTGGGCTCCATCCACGTACACCCACACCCTCGCTCCGGCCTCGAGGGGAAGACACGCGGCTTCCTCGGATGGCTGGATCGTGCTGCGGTTGGCCCCGGCAAGGCAGGACACGGCGGCCGGGAGCGGCCCCGCGGGACAGTCGGCGGCGACGTAGACGATCAGATCGTTGGTCGAAGAGTACCCGGTGACCTTGAAGGAATACGCCGCGCTCTCCGGCGCGGTGAATTCGTAGGCCACGTCGGGACCCAGGCCGGAGAGCGCCGTGGAGGTGGCCTGCCCGACCCCCGAGAGACATTCGCTCGCCGCGGAGACGAGGTAGTCGTGGAAGGCGAGCTCGGTGGATCCGTTCAGCGGGACGTCCACGAAGACCGGAGTCGCCGTGCCGCACACGTCATTGGTGGGGATGTCGACACGATCCACCCGTAGCTGCACCGCCGTGTTTCCCGGAGCCGGCGCCGCGGCGCCCACTTTGAACACCACGATGTGGTAGGTCGTCCCGGCGCTCAGGCTGGTGGCGACGCGGGCCTGAAACCCCTCGAAGTCGCAGTAGTCGTCGTCGCATCCGTCCACCGTCCCGGCGCTCGGGATCTCCGTGAAGGGTCCCGCACAGCCTCCCGCCGCGGTGTAGATCCCGATCAGGGTGTCGTTCACCGTGGTCGCGGTTCCTCCCAGGTCCAGCGCGCAGGAGGAGATCGCGTAGGTTCCCGACGCGGCGGGCGTGAAGGTGTACCAGACGCTTCGGCTCGCCGTGAAGCCGCTCGCGAGGCAGGAAGGAGACGGGGGATCGCCACTCGAGCTCGCGCCCGTGATGTCCGCGGTGATCCCGGTGAGGGCGGGGAACGGGCCGGCGGACGGCACCACGTACGGCGCCGCGCTCCCGCCTTCGCAGGTGTCGTTGGCCGGGGGCGGAGAGGGGCGGCTGACCCTGATCCCGAGCGAGGTGTTGCCGGTCGTCGGGGCGCCCCCGGAGTTCCAGGCCACGATGTAATAGGTCGTTCCCGCGACGAGCTGTGCTGTGACCGAGGACTGGAACTGCTCTTGGTCGCAGCCGTCGTCGTCGCACGCGCCGGCGACTTCGGTGTAGGTCCCCCCGCAGCCGGCGCTCGCGGTGTAGATGGCGAGCAGCGGATCGTCGAGCGTCGTCCCCGTTCCCATCTCCGAGCAGGTCGCGAAGGTGTACGTGTCGTTTTCCGCGGGGGTGAACGCGAACCACACGCTGCGACTCAGTGAGCGCCCCGGCACGGCGCACGACGGCCGGACCAGGGGGTCGCCTGTGATCGTGGCATCGGCGACGTCCACGACCGCGCTCAGGTAGGGGAAGGGACCGGCGGCCGGGATCGTCTGCGCGCCGGCGCAGGTGTCGTTCGCCGGTGCCGCCTCCGGAGCCGCGAGACCGGCCGCTCCCTGTCCTCCCGCATAGTCCTCCGCGCGGGCCGGCCGCAGGAGCGTCTCCAGGGTCAGGGGCAGTGCCCGGGACGTTCGCTCGAGCACCAGGCGCAGCCCCGTGTTGCCGGACGGCTCGATGCGCGCGGGCAGGGGCAGGCCATCCGCATCCTCCGCGCGCAGGATCCCGTAGCGCAGGACTGCGGCTCCGTGAAGGAAGAGATCGAGCCGCTGCGCGCCGGCGCAGAGCTTCGCCGTGAGATCGCCGGAGAGCGCGATCTCGATGGCCAGGGAGGGATCCTCCGCTTTCGGGTCCGGCAGGGCGGAGATGGAGAAACCGTGCAGGATGCCGTCCGCTCGGAGGACGTACCAGCTCTGCAGGCCCTGGGCGGAGCTGGATTCCAGACGGGACCCGTCGCTCGTCGCCGCGCCGAGCTCGAGGGGACGGATCGCTCCGGGGACGCCGAATCCGCTCGGCCTGAGCTCGAGGCTCCAGGCCTCACCCGCGCGCGCGGAGACACGGACACCGCCCTCGACGGGGACGGCGCTCAGGAGGGGGGTGGATTCATCGGCAGCGAGCTGCCGCTGCACGCAGAGCAGGCCCAGGAGCAGCGGGAGCTGGATCCCCCGCCGCCGGCCTCCTCCGCGGTCGTGCAGCGCCACGTAGCGTCTCCGTCGCTACTTCTTTCCTTCCGGCTTTGCTTCTTCCGGGGCCGCGGGCGGGAACAGCTTGTCGAAGCGGTCGATGAGCGCCGTGGTCACGTCGACGGAAGGATCGAAGAAGGCCACGACGTTCTTCTCGAGGATGAGCGAGAACTTCTCGTCGCGGCTCAGCTGCTCGACCGCCGCCAGGATCTTCTGCTGGAACTTCTCCTGCTCCTCGTTGTACTCGATCTGCAGCTCGTTTCGCGCCGCCTCCTGCGCCTGGTTCAGCTCCATGGATTTCCTCTGGATGTCCTTCTCCATGGCGCCGCGCCTGTCGGGAGACAGGGAGAGCGACTGGGCTTCGAGCTGGCCCTGGAGAGTCTGGATCTCCTTGGCCTTCGCCTGGATCTCCGACCTCTTCCTCTCCTGGATGCCGTTCAGCCTCGAGGTGACGGCCTTGCCGAGAGCCGTTTCCGCGGAGACGCGGCCCGCGTCGAAGATCCCGATCTTGAGAGCGGGTGGGGCCTGGGGCCGAGCGACTCCGGGGAGCGCCAGGGCGATGAGAACGAGCAGAGCGGTCTTGCGGTTCATGGGACTCCTTTCGAGCAAGCGGATCTCCGCGATCCCACCTGGACCCCGCATATTGTAGGCGAGATTTCAGGATCGTCATCCCGGGCGCGCCGCGCCCCGCCGCCGCGAGGATCGCTTGCCGGGACACGGCGGGCGCCTAGATTGCTTTCGTGGATCGGATTCCGAACGGGTGGGGCGGGAGGTATCGGATGAGCAAGAGTCGAATCGCCTTGGTGCTTCTCTCGGCGGCGTGGGTCTGGGCGCTCGCCGCCTCGCCTGCCGCGGCCGGCGTCGACATCGATTTCGGGGCGAATGTCCGGGTCGGCGACAACACGGACCTGTTCTTCAACATCTCGTCCCGCTACTTCGACCGAGATCGGCGCGTCGTGGACATGTGGGGTCCGCGCTTCTCGAACCCGGACGACCTGGCCGTGTTCTTCTTCCTGGTGCAGCAGTCCGGAAGGTCCCCGGACGTGATCTTCGCGCTCAGAAAGCAGCGGCTTTCATGGTGGGACGTCGGCGCGCGCTGCGGAGTCCCGCGCGACGTCTGGTTCGTTCCCGTGGAAACGGACCCGGGACCTCCCTACGGCAAGGCGTACGGTTACTGGAAGAAGAACCGGAAGCAGCCGTCGAGCCACTGGCGCCTGACCGATGCGGACGCGAGGAACCTCGTGGCCGTTCGTGTGATCCACGACTACTACGGCGTTCCGCCGGAGGTCGCGATGCGGCTGCGCGCATCCGGTCGTCCCGTCGACCGGCTGGTGACGGATGAGTACGAGCGCAGGCATTCCCGGTCGATGAGCGGATCCATGAACAAGGGCTCTTCTTCCAAGAAGCCGCACAGCGACAAGAAATCACAGGGGAACGACCACCCGAAGAACAAGGGGTCCCAGCACCGCTAGGGGTTTCGGGCCCGGTGGCAGCGGCCGCGGGCGTGATTCCCGGTCGCTGCCGCCGGTGACCCTTTCCGCGCGTAGACGCTCGGCCCTGCGCGCGGCCTTCCGGCTCACGACGTCAGACCGTAGATCCAGCCTTCCCGGCGCACGCGCTCGGCCTCCCCAGGCGCCAACTCCTCCGGGCTGCGCGCGGTCTCCCCTCCCAGCACCGCGAGCGCCGCGCACCGCGCCGCGAGGACCGCGTCCAGCGCGTCGCGTCTCTCCAGGCACTTCCGGCGCAGCGGCTCTTCCAGGTCGACCGGGAGCTGCTCGGCGCGGCCGAGGAGCGACAGGAACGCCGAGTTGCGCTCCTCCGCTCCGGGAGCAGACTCGCTTCCCTGCAGGCGGCGCAGCGCCCCACCGGGATAGACCTCCAGGAGCAGCCGCCCCTTTGCGCTCTCGAACGGCCGGACGGCGTAGCGCGACCTCTCCTCGGCGATCAGCCGGATCCCGTGGTAGGTCATGGGACCCAGGTCCGGGTTGACGCGGTGGAGCGGGGAGAAGGCCTTGGCGGTCTCGTCGGTCAGGCGCTTGATCTCCCCGTGGACGTCGCGAAACTCCTGCAGCGCGATCAAGTATTCGGGCCGGCTCATCCTCTCGAGGCGCCGGGCGAGCGCCCACCAGCCCTCTTCCGGAAACGGACCTCCCAGAAGCGATTCCGCGAACGCAAGCGGCAGGCCGAAGGGAAAATCGAGGCCGAACGCCTCGACCTGCCGGAGCTCGGAGTCGGCATCCCGCAGGCGTGACTGGAGTCCCGCGCGGCCGGTGGCCTCGAGGCGGACCACGTGCAGCCGGTTCGCCTGCGTGAGCTCCACCACCGCGAGCCACGTCGCCTCCCTGGGATCGCGCATGTCGCCGCTGTAGTCCGCACCGGCGAAGAGCCGGCCGCGCGGCTCGGCGCGTGGGGCGCGCTGCGGCGCCGCGCTCGTCCGGAGCGGCACCTCGGGCTCCGCGATCGCCGCGTGTCCCTCTCCTTCTCCGGCGGCGGGCGCTGCGTGGCCCTCGTCCGGCGGCTCGGGCGCGGGATGCTCCTCGACGGCTGCCGGCCCGGGCTTCGCCGCCTCTTCCTGCTCCTCGTGCGTCGGCTCCCAGCCGGCGGCGACGGCGGCCTCGAAGACCTTGCGGAACAGCCCGACCTCGCGACCGGGCCATCCGGGGTCGCAACACAGGAACACCCGGCGCGGTTCCTCGCCCGCGTCGAGGGGAGGAACGAACCGGTGCGCGGTTTCCAGATCGACCCAGGCCAGGGACGGGTCGTGCGCGCTGCGCCTGAGCCCCGCGACCCTCGCGATCCCCACGAACTTGCCCGACCTCTCCGGGTGCTTCTGGCTTGCCGGGCTGTACGCCGCGATCAGGTCACCCAGCCGGAGCCGGGAGGCGATCGTGTCGAACGCCAGGATCAGGCGCGGCATCCCCTCGTGCCAGAGATTCGGATAGCGGGCCCGCGGGTCGTCCCACTCGAGGATTCTCATCATCCAGCGGGAGCGGCGGCGGCTGTCTTCGGTGAGCATGCGGCCCCCCTTCGCCCGTGCGGCTCGCGAAGAAGCACTGTTCCAGGACTAGAGTGTACGACAGGCGGCCTTCGGTCTAACATGGGCCCCTTGAGCCTTCCGGGAGGAGGAACCCATGAACGCAGGGGCGGCGGGAGGAGCGTCCGCGGCGGCGGCGATCGCCAACGCCGTGAAGGCCTCGGGTGTGCTGGTCCGCGTGAAGCCGGAGGATTTCCAGGCACTCTTGCGGCGCGCGCGCGATCCGCTGGTCGTGTGCGGCAGGGCCGGATTCCTCTACAGGGACTACGCTTACCTGATGAGCTACAAGGGGCTCGCCTTCTACACGAAGTCCTCCGAGCCGATCTCCCTCCCCTCCACGGCGGAGAGCGTGATCGCCGACCGCATCTGGATCCCGGGCTAGCCTGGTGATGCGGCGTTGGACTCGGTCGCGATTCTCGGGTGGATCGGGAAGGCTGCCTTCTGGGTTCTCCTGTTCGTCGGCCGGGAAGAGCTCGGGTGGAAGGGAATCGGCGTGTTCGTGGCACTGTGGAGCGTCGGCTGGCTCGCGCTGCGGAACGTTTCCACGGGGCCGTTGTGGTTCCAGGCCGTCGTGGCCGTCCTCGACGTGGCTCTCGTCTTGATCGTTTTCCGAGGTGACGTCCGCATCCGCTGATGCGACCGGAGGCAACCGCATGCGCTTCGAGAAGAGCTTCATCCCTTATGGCGCTTACTGGAGCACCCCTTTCTGCAAGTGGCAGGGAGGCCTTTCCGGCCACAACGCCCTCGTCCTCGCCGGGGAAGTGGCGCGCGACGCGCTCGCCCGGCGCAAGATCGCCGCTCAGGACCTGGACGGCCTGATCGTCGGGATGACCGTGCCCCAGCGGCACGCTCTCTACGCGACCCCTTGGCTGGCCGCGATGATGGGAGCGGACGGGATCACCGGCCCGATCGTCTCCCAGGCCTGCGCCACCGGGGCACGGGTCCTCGCCACGGCGGCAGCGGAGATCGAGAGCGCCGGGCGCACGCTGCTCACCGTGACCGCCGACCGCTGCAGCAACGGGCCGCACATCTACTACCCCAATCCCCAGGGTCCCGGCGGGACGGGGGACAAGGAAGACTGGGTTCTGGACAGCTTCGGCCACGACCCGTGGGCCAGGAACTCGATGCTGCAGACCGCGGAGAACGTGGCGGCCGAAGCCAAGATCACGCGCCAGGAGCAGGACGACCTGACCCTGGTCCGGGCCCGACAATACGAGGATGCGCTCGCGTCGGATGCGGCGTTCCTGCGCCGCTACATGGTGCTGCCGCTCGAGGTGAAGGATGCCAAGGGCCGCGTGGTCGCCACGGTGAAGGGGGACGAAGGAGTGTTCCCCACGACCGCCGAGGGACTCGCCGGCCTGAAGCCCCTCCTGCCCAGCGGGACCGTGACCTTCGGCAGCCAGACGCACCCGGCCGACGGCAACTGCGGCATGGTCGTGTGCGGCCGCGAGAAGGCCCGGACGCTCTCCCAGGACCCCGCCATCGAAGTGCAGGTCGTGTCCTACGGCCAAGGCCGGACGAAGAAGGGGTTCATGGCGCTGGCGACCGCGCCCGCCGCGCGCGCGGCGCTCGAATCAGCGGGGACCTCGATCCGCCAGATCAAGGTGATCAAGACCCACAATCCGTTCGCCGTGAACGACGTCTACTTCGCGCGCGAGATGGACGTCAAGGTGGAGGCGTTCAACAACTACGGCTCGTCGCTCATCTACGGGCACCCGCAGGGGCCGACGGGGACGCGGCTGATCATCGAGATGATCGAAGAGCTCGCGCTCAAGGGAGGCGGGCTGGGCCTGTTCGTGGGCTGCGCGGCGGGCGACACCGCGGCGGCGGTGGTGGTACGGGTCGGGAAGTAGCGCTCACGGCTCGAGGGCGATGAGCCGCGCACGCACGCGCACGCCGGAGATCTCCAGCCGGGCGAGGGAGATCGGCTGGTGGAACCTGCGCGGCCCGGCGCTTCCCGGGTTGAGGTAGAGCACTCCCTGCCGCTCGTCGATCCGTGGCGCGTGGGTGTGCCCCGAGATCACGACCGCGAACCCGGCCGCGCGCGGGTCGAGGTCCAGACGATCCAGGTCGTGCAGCACGTAGAGGCGGACGTCGTCCAGCTCCACGATCGAGGTCTCCGGAAGCCCGCGCGCCCAGCCGCCGCTGTCCACGTTCCCTCGGACCGCCCGCAGCGGAGCGATCGCCTCGAGTCCCGTCAGGACGCTCGGATCCCCCAGGTCGCCCGCGTGAACGATCAGCTCCGAGCCCTCGAGGGCGGCCAGCGCCTGCGGCCGCAGGAGTCCGTGGGTGTCGGAGATCACCCCGATCCGGCGTGTCCCGATCATGGCGTCCCGGGCCCGCGCGAGGCACGGATCACGGCCACGCTGACGCGGTCCTCGATCCGCCCCTGGACCAGGATCTCCGTCTTCCCGTCCCCATCCACGTCGAGGAGACGGATCGTCCCGCCTACCGAACCGGTGGTGCGAGCGTCCATTCCCTCCGAGCCGGCGCGGATCTCGACCCCGACCTTCTCCCGCCTGTCGCCCGGAGGGGTCGCGAGGGAGACCGTCCAGCGGGGCCGCGGATCGACGCAGCGCTTGCCCGAGGATCCGGCCAGCCCCGGATGGAGCGAGATCCTCCCGCCGGCCCGGACGACGAGATCCGTCCGGCCGTCCCCGTCGATGTCGTGGCCGTACCCGACGAAGTCCCGATCGCCGTTCTCCACGTCGAAGGAGGTCGTCTTCGGGCTCGGCTGGAAGCTCCCGTCCGGGTTCCGCAGGTAGGCGTCCAGCACCACGGTGCTGTCCTTGAGTCCTTTCCAGTATCCGACGACCAGATCCTCGCGGCCGTCCCCGTCGACATCCGCCGCGAACGGCTCGGCCTCCTGCCAGACGTTGATCCTGCTTTCCACGGCCAGAAGCGGCGCCTTCCCCGCGCGCGTGCGGTCCGGCTCGAGCGGGCAAAGCCGCAGGAGCTTTTCTCCGAAGATGCTCAGCTTGGCCGCGGGAATCGTGGCGACGCAGAGGAAGGGCTTGCCGTCGAGGCGCAGGAGCTTGCTGTCGAACACCCGCTCGGGCTGCGGCAGCCGGCACCAGTACTCGCCCCACGAAGGGTTCGCTTCTACGCTCACGCCGACGATCCGGATCCGGTCGGCCCCCTTCCACTCCTCCGGCCGCGTGCCAAGGAGCGGAACACCGCCGCCGGCGATGCGCACGATCTCGGGGCTCGAGAGCGCGAAGGCCGCTTCTTGCTTCTCCACCTTCACGGGGAGCGGGATCTCGACCAGCGGCTTCCAGTCCCCACCCGCCTCGGGCCCGTATCCCCGGAGCGTGCCCACAGCCTGGAACCACACGGGCGGCCCGAGGCCGCTCCGGCCGGCGAGCGCTCCGGGCGCGAAACGCTCGAGCCCGGCGGTCCCCTGAAGCACCTCCCGTCCCGGCGTCCAGGTGCCGTCCGCCATGCTCGCGAGGATCGAGATCCGGTCTCCTCTCGCAAGCAGCAGCTCGTCGCGCCCGTCGCCGTCGAGGTCCACCGCCGCGAGGTCCCGCCCGTCGGCCGGGAGGTCGTCCCGGGCCACGCCAAGCTCCCCTTCCCCCCGAGGACGGAAGATGAGGAGCTTGCGAGGAGCCTCGTCTCTGGGCGGGGCCCCCGGCTTGCACGGGTCGCTCGCCTCGTCCGCCGGCTTCGCCCCGGACTTCCCCGAGGGCGCCGCGAGGATCGCGATCGCCCCGGTTCCCGCTCCTTCCCTCACGATCGCCAGCGCGAGGACTCTCTCCTCGAGCTCCGCGCTCCACACTTCCGCCCCCGCCGAGCGCGCGACGCGCAGCGACGGGGAACGAGGTTCGCCTGCCCGGACTCCCGCGAATCCGAGGGCGAGCGCGACGCCGCCGAGGAGCAGGGATCGGCGGATCATTTCCCCGCCTCCCGGCTCAGGTAGAGATCGAGCCGGACCGGGGTCGTGAGTCCCGCCTCGCGCGGCGGAAGCGGACGCGAGATCGACAGATCGGATCTGCCGTCGCCGTCCAGGTCGGCGATGCGGACCAGGTTCAGGTCCTCGGGCTCTTCCCCGATGTCCACGGTCAGATCGGGGTCCCGTGCGTAGCGGCAGCCGGGCTGGCCCCGGTGAATCGTGATGCGCTTCCCGCGGCCGAGGTGGACGAAGTCGAGACGGCCGTCGCCGTCGAAATCCCCCTCGAACTGCGCGAAGCGGGCGATCTTCAGATCGCTCAGGTCGAAGCGCATCTTCTCCGACAGATCGAGGCCCTTCACCTCCTGGAACTTGCCGTCGGCCTGCTGGCACCAGATGTGGAAATCCACCCCGAGGCTCACGCGCTTCGTGGCCAGCACGCGCACGACCTGCAGCACCGAGAAATCCAGGGTCACCGTGGTCAGGTCCTTGCGCCCGTCCCCGTCCAGATCGTCGAAGCCGGAGTAGTGGAACTCGGGCCATCGCCCGGACAGCGGATGCCCGAGGATCTCGAGACGCTCGTAGGGCTCGTCCTCGACGCTCAGATCCGGCCGCATCCTGTGGAAGCCGAGCAGGAAGTGCGGCTCGCGCACCTCGTCCAGACCCTCCTTTTCTCCTTGCTCCCGGCTGAGCACGACCTCCGCCGGGCCCTTCCCGTCGAGGTCTCCCACGTAGAGGAGATCGCTCGCGCTCTTCTCCTTTTCCTTCTCCTTTTTCTTCGAGTTGCTCAGGCACTCGAGGGACAGCATCGTGGACCCCTGGAACCGCCCCCCTCCCTTGCCGCGGAGCACCTCCACACCCGGGGTCCCTTCCGTCCCCGAGACCACGAGATCGGGGATGCCGTCGCCGTTCAGATCCTCGACGTCCGGGATCGGATAGTGCCGGCGCGCCCCGGGACCGCTCGAGGTCCTGTCTCCCGCGAGACGCAGGCGCTCGATCGCCGACTCGCCGAATCCGCTGCCCGACCACCGCCACACCGACGGACCGTCCCTCGAGGGCAGCAGCAGGTCCCGGGATCCGTCCCCGTCCAGGTCGATCAGCAGGCGCAGCCCCGGGAAGAAAGATCCCGCGCCCGCCAGGACCGGAACGTCACGGAGCGCCGGCTCCAGGGTGATGAGGGCATCCGCTCCGTCTCCGGCCACGCGAAAGACGGACACTCCCTCGTCCGTGAGCGCGAGCACCGGAAACCCTGCGGGGCCGGGCTCGACCGCGAGCACGCTGGTGGGAAGCGGCATCGGCTCGGACAGCGCGCGATAGCCGCCGGAGCCGTCGTCGAGCCACGCGCGCACCTCACGCCGGTCGAAGAGCGCGGGGATCACGTCCACGACCTGGACCAGCCCCTCGATCCGGTCCTCGCCGATCGATCCCCACTCGCTGTACGCGAGGACGACCAGCAGATCGCGCCTGCCGTCCCCGTTGAGGTCCGCGGCCAGGATCGCGCCCGGGATCCCCGGGAGGTCGAGCCGGACCTGGCGGAAGGCGAGCTCGCGCGGCTTTGCCGCGGAGGCCGCACCCGCGGCGAGGACCGCGGCCAGGATCGCGGCGGCGACCCTCGGCTGCCCGAGCAGGCGCGCACGCTGTCTCATCGACCTTCCGTACGCAGCGGGCGGCGCGGAGCCGCCCGTGCGCTCTTCAGCGCTGCGGCTCGACGATCACCTTGAGCGAGTCGGTGGCTTCCTCCACCAGGCGGAACCCTTCCGCCGTCCCGGCGAGAGGCAGGCGGTGCGTGATCATCGAGGTCACGTCCACGCGCCGGGACGCGATGAGGTCGAGGGCCATCACGATGTCCGCGGGCGGTCCGGCGTAGGAGTGGAGGATCGTGATCCCGTCCTTCCAGATGTCGTGCAGGGGAACGGGATAGGTGAGCCCCGGACCGGCGGGGGCGAAGAACAGGATCGTGCCCCCCCGCTCGACCGAGCGGAACGCCTGGGCGATCGCGGGGAGCGCCGCGGTGCACACGAGCACGAGCTCGGCCAGCCGGCCGTCGTTCGCCTCGCGAATCGCCGCGGGGACGTCCCGGCTCGCGGGGATCGTCGCGTCGGCGCCGAAGCGCCGTGCGAACTCGAGCCGGCGCTCGCTCACGTCCGTCGCGATGATGCGGCCGGCACCCCAGGCGCGCGCCGTCTGGATGTGCAGGATCCCCGAGATCCCGCTGCCCAGGACCGCCACGCTCGTCCCCGGGCTCATCCCCGCGATCCGCTGCGCGCGCACGACGCACGCAAGCGGCTCGAAGAACGTTCCTTCGTCGTAGCTCACGGAGTCGGGCAACGAAAAGACCCCGCGGTCCACGTGGATGGGAGATAGGCGCACGTACTCGGCGAACCCCCCGGGGTCGAACTCGGTGGCTCGCAGCGTGGCGCACACGCTGTGCTGGCCGCGCAGGCAGTAGCGGCAGGTGTTGCACGGCACGTGATGGGTGGCCATCACGCGGTCTCCCGGCCGGAAGCCCGTCACGCCGTCCCCGACCTCGACCACCTGCCCCGCGACCTCGTGCCCGAGCACGAGCGGCGCCTTCGGGAGCCGGTACCACTCCATGACGTCCGAGCCGCACACCCCGCTCGATTCCACGCGGAAACACAGCTCGCCGGGACCGGCGACCGGCCTCGGCCGCTCCTCCAGGCGGATGTCCTTGTTGCTGTGGTAGACGGCGACCCGCACGGGTCAGCGTCCCTTGCTCTGCCGGTAGATCTCGAACGCGTCGTTCACTCCCGCGCCCTGGTGCACCACGGCGCGGACCGCGCGGATCATCCCGACGGGGCAGTCGGACTGGAAGATGTTCCGTCCCATGTCGACCCCGCGCGCGCCGGCAGCGATCGCCTTCCAGGCGAGCTCGATCGCCTCACGCTCGGGCAGCTTCTTGCCCCCGGCGATCACCAGCGGTACGGGCGTCGCCCGGACCACCTCCTCGAATCCGTCGCAGAAATAGGTCTTGACGAAATGCGCGCCCAGCTCGGCGCAGATCCGGCAGGCGAGCCCGAGGTAGCGGGCATCGCGCACCATGTCCCGCCCGACCGCGGTGACCGCCAGCACCGGGATCCCGTACTTCTGCCCCTCGTCGACGAGCTTGGCGAGGTTCAGCAGCGTGGTGCGCTCGCCCTCGGCCCCGACGAAGACCGAGAGCGTGATCGCGGAGGCGTTCAGGCGGATCGCGTCCTCGATGGCCACCGTGAGGCCCTCGCCGGAGAGCTCCCTGAGGATGCTCGTCCCCCCCGAAACGCGGAGCACGAAGGGGAGGTCGGTGTCGACGGGGACCGAGCTGCGCAGGACGCCGCGCGTGAGCATCAGCGAGTCGGCGTGGGGAAGCAGAGGAGCGATGGCGCGCCCCGGCTCCTCGAGCCCGGTGGTTGGGCCCTGGAAGTATCCGTGGTCGACGGCCAGCATCACGGTGCGGCCGCTCGGCGGCTTCAGGATGCGGGCCATGCGGTTGGCGAGTCCGAAGTCCATGGGTCGCTCCTTCCCCTCGCGGGTCGCGCCGGATTGTATGCGAGCGGTCGGCGGGCTTCCAGCGCCCCGCCGGAGTTCGCGTAGAATCGTCTTCTCCCCCAGGAGGCCCTCCGTGAAGCTGTGCACGGCCCCGATCCTGGCGTCTCTCCTCGCGGCCGGCGCCGTCTGCGCCGGCCCCGTCAGGCTCGAGGCAACCGCCTCACCGCTCGAGGGGAGCCGCTTCGACGTCAGGGTCGTCCCCGACGAGAAGACGGCCCGCAGAGGCGAGACCGCATTCGACGAGTCTCTGGTTTTTTCCGGGGGACGGGTCCTCATGGTCGAATGCGCGAAGGCGGGGTTCGAGGCAAGCCCCTACAGCCTGACGCCCTCCGCGTCGAGTCTGCTGTTTCGCGCCGAGCAGGAGTGCGAGAGCGAGGGGACGGACCTGTGGACCGCCGAGATTCGCGATGGCGTGATCCGGGGCACGCTGACCCGGACCCGGAAAAACGGCAAGGTCGCCGCCTACACGTTCGACGGCAAGCAGGTCGGCAAGTAGGTTCGCCGACTCGAGCGCACGTCGCGAGCCGGAGCGCTCACCAGGGCGTGGACCAGCGAGTCCCGATCCCCGGCCCGTAGAGGATCGCGTTCAGGAACAGCCGGCGCGTCCCGAGCGTCCATCCCCGGAACGTGGGCTCCTCGAGGAACAGAACGACCTGGCCCCGTCCCAGCGCTTCCCGCGTGCAGTAGGCCGTGCGTGCGAGGCGGCCGGCGGCCTCGGGCCAGAGCAGCCCCCCGAGGTGGAGCCTTTCGATCTCCGGGAAGCGGGCCACCACCTGCACCGGCGGCTCGGCCACGAGCGTATCCTGGGCGTCGAGCCACACGTCGAGCTCGGCAGGCAGCCCCCAGGCCATCCAGAGGTTGCCGTCGAGGTCCGCGCGCAGGAAGACACCGCGGGGTTGGAAGCGCCGCAGCCGCTCGTCGGCGCGCTCGAGATCCTCGGCCTCCGGCTTGTCCTTTCCCGGCGGGAGGAACGGCTTGAGCCAGGCGGCGAGGCTTCGAGGCGTCTCCGGAACCGAGGCGGCCTTCGTGGCGAACGGGAGGGCGCCTGGTCCCAGGACCGGGGCCACGTCGTACGGCGACGCCGTCGCCGCGGCCGTCCTCGCCTGCTCTCGCGCCTGATCCGCGCTGAACCCTTCCTTTTTCTCTTTTTCGCCCGGCTTCTTCTCTTCCTCGGGCACGCGCAGGCCGGCGGCACGGAACGGCCCCCCCGCCTCCGCCGCGTCGGGGCCGATCCCGAGCACCACCGGAGGGTAGCGATCCAGCGCCTGCCGGCGCAGGCGCGTGCGGGTCAGCTTGCTGTCCTTGTCGGCCAGAAACTCCGCGCCGGATCCGATGCCGATCGCGGTTCCCCCCGCCTCGATCCAGCGCTGGAGCCGCTCGAGCCCGTGCTCGCCCAGGAGGACCCGGTACACGCTTGCCCCACCGAACGTCGGTGGCAGAACGAGGACGTTGTAGCGCGAGAGATCCGCATCGCCGAAGCGCACCAGATCGAGGGCCGTGAAGCGCATCCCGACCTCGCGATCGAGCGTGTGCCAGAGGGCGCCGTAGGCCGAGGGGGACACTGCCATTCCGGTGAAGATCCCCACGCGCGGGGCCACGAGAGGATGGAAGTGCTCGCCCCCGAGATCCGGACCTTCCTGGGCCTTGGCCGTGGGCAAGGCACGGATCTCGATCCCGAAGCGGCGGGACAGCTCGTCGAGCCGCGCGGGCAGGTCGTCCGGGTTCCCTTCGCGCTTGATCAGGACCGCGCCGCTTCCGAACGACGCTCCGGCGGCGCGGAAGGGTCTTTCCGCGACCCGCGCCGCGATGCCGTTCTCCAGCAGGGCGGCGAGGGCGAACGCCGCGCGGTCCGCGCTCCCGTCGAAGACGTAGCCGTAGAGCTGGGTGCCCGCCTCGAGCTTCCCCTGCGGCGCGGGCGGTTCCTCGTCCTTCCACTCTCCGGGCGGAAGGCTCCCGCTCCAGTACGCGGGCAGGCCGAAGGAAAACGCCAGGGACCAGGCGGTCGTGTCGTAGAGGCGCGATCCGCGTTCGCGCTCGAGGTACTCGCGCTCCTCGCGCAGGAATGCCGGCTCCATGGGAACGTGGGGGTCCAGGAGCACGCGGGCCAGCGCGCCGGCGGGCTGGTCGATGGGGACGAGGTAGCTCCCCGCTGGCAGGTCCACGCTCGCGCTGCGCCCGGTGCGCGCGTCGACGAGTCCTGGCGCCTTCACGGCGCCGGCGAGCCGCCGCACCGCGATCCCCTGCTTGCGCAGGACCCGCGCGAGGAGGGCTGCCCGCTCCGGATCGCGCCCGGGCGCCAGGACGTAGGCCCGGACCGGCCCTTCCTCGCCTCTCCGGATCGCGTCGCGGCGGGCGGCCCAGGAATCTGCCAGGAGGGCGGCGCGGTTCGCGGCCAGCGTCTCGAGGTTGGCGACCGAGCTCGTCAGCTGGTGCTCCACGGCCTGCGCGAAGGTGCGCAGCGTTCCGGGCCGCTGGCGGACCAGCGTCCCGTCGGTGCCGGACATCTCGTAGAGGATCCCCACCGCTCCCAGATAGGCGGCCCAGGACGATCCGTAGCCGGGGAAGAACTCCTCGTTCCATTCCCGCGAGTAGTAGGCGTAGCCGCGCGCGTCGAGCGCCTTCGCCTGATCCGCGGAGAACGCTTCCCACCAGCGCTGGGCCGAGGACGGGAGGAAGGGATTGAAGGGATGCCGAGGAGGCGAGAACAGGTACGTGTCGTCCGGACCCATCTCGTGACTGTCCACCATGAGCTGCGGATTCCAGGAGGCGATCACGGACGAGCGCGCGCTCTCGGGCTGCACCATGGTGAACCAGTCGCGGTTGAGATCGAAGAGGTAATGGTTTCCCCGCCCCCAGGGCCAGATCGTCGTGTGCGACATGTCCTCGGTGTCCGGGCTCGGCACGGCGTGGGCGAAGGAGGTGGTGAGGGCCAGGAAGCGCTGGCGCCCGTCGGGGTTCTCGCACGGGTCGATCAGGACCACGAGATCCCGGCGCAGCGCGCGGGCGCGCTCGTCCTCCCCGGCCACGAGCCAGTACGCGAGCGCGGCCGCGGCGTCCGTGCTCGACAGCTCGTCGCCGTGGATGCCGTACGCCATCCAGGCCACGGCCTTGGCGCTCTCGAACGCCTTCGGGTCGGCGGACGCGCCCGCGCGGGGGACCACGAGCGCCGCGTGCTCGTCCCGGAACGCATCGAGCCTGGCGATCGTCGCCTCGTCGCTCACCGCGAGCACGACCAGGGGTCGGCCCTCGTAGCTGCGGGCGTACTCGAGGAGCCTTGCCCGCGGCGAGGCCGCATCGAGCGCCTCGAGATAGCGCAGCAACTCCTCGTGGCGCAGGGGACGCGCCGCCGGACGCACGCCGAGCAGGCTCTCCTGCGTCGGGATCGAAGGCGCGAACACCGCCTTGGGGAACAGCGCATCCAGCGCGATCCCCGGGGCCGGCTGCGCGCCGTGCGCGGCCGAGCCCGTCGCCAGCGCGAGCAGGAGGAAACCGATCAGGGCCGGCGCGCGTTTCTTCGTCATACCCCACCTCCGGGAATGCGAAGGGGAGTTTATCAGGGTCGCTCGCCGGATCGCAGCGCACGCCGGCTCGTGACCGCCAGCGCCACACCTCCGAGAATCAGCGCGCCGGAGAGCGCCAGGCGCGGGGTCGGCTGCTCGCCGAGGAAGAGCACGCCGCCCACGGCCGCGAGCGCGGGAACCGCCAGCTGGACGACCCCCGCGGTCGACGCGCTCAGCTCGCGGAGGGCCGCGTACCAGACGACGTACCCGAGTCCCGAGGTCAGCGCGCCCGATGCGGCCGCGAGCAGGAGCCCGGTCCAGGTCGCGTGCCCGCGCGCGGAGGCGAGCATCGCGAGCGCCCACAGGGCCAGGGCGGGCGGCGCGGCACGCAGGAAGTTGCCGGCCGTGGACGCGATCGGGCGGCGCTGCCCACGCCCCCGGAGCGAGTACAGGCCCCAGGCCACACCGGCCGCCCCCATGAGCAGCGCTCCTGGCGGACGTGGCGCAGCGATTCCCGGAGATACCAATGTGATCAAGCCCGCCGCGGCCGCGATCAGCCCCGCGCCCTGCCGCCATCCCGGTCGCTCTCCGAGAGCGATCCCCGCTCCGATCATCGTGGCCTGCACCGCACCGAAGAGGATGAGCGCCCCGGTCCCGGCATCGAGAGAGAGATAGGCGAGCGAGAACCCGACCGCATAGACGCAGAGCGCCGCGGCCGATGTCCAGCTCCCCTCCCGAACGCCGCGGCCCTCGAGAGTCCTGGCGAGGGGGAGAAGAACGAGCGCTCCGCACACGAGACGGACCGCCGAGAACGTCCACGGATCGCTCGCGCCGCTCCGTAGCGCCACGCGGCAGAGCACGGAATTCGCCGCGAACGCGACGAGCGCCATCGCGGTGTAGAGAACGGCGCGAGCGGTCACGGCGAACCCCTCCGGGCCCGCAGGATTCTACGCGCCGGGGAAGCCCCCGGACGAGCGCTATAATCGCGGTCCTTTTTCGCGGAGGAATCCGTGCCCGTTCCCATGCTCGCAGCCGCCGGCAGCGCCGGAATCTTCGACCTCGAGGGGCTCGTGGCCCTCCTGACCCTCACCGCGCTCGAGATCGTCCTGGGGATCGACAACGTGATCTTCATTGCCGTCCTCGCGGGAAAGCTCCCGGCGGAAGTGCAGGAGCGGGCGCGCAGGATCGGAATTTCGGTGGCGGTGGTCTCCAGAATTCTGCTGCTGCTGTCCATCACGTGGGTCATGACCCTGAAGAAGCCCCTGTTCTCCGTCTTCAGCCACGGATTCACCGGGAAGGATCTGATCCTGATCGCGGGCGGCCTGTTCCTGATCGCGAAGGCGACCTTCGAAATCCACGACAAGCTCGAGGGCACGGAGGCGGGACCGCACGTTCGCAAGGCGGCCGCCACCCTGGGCGGGGTCGTGGTGCAGATCCTCCTGATCGACGTGGTGTTCTCGCTCGATTCGGTGATCACCGCGGTCGGGATGTCGAACCGGCTTCCGGTGATGATCCTGGCGGTGCTCATCGCCGCCGGTGTGATGCTCGTGTTCTCGCGCGCCGTGAGCCAGTTCGTGGAGCGGCACCCCACCATGAAGATGCTCGCCTTGGCCTTCCTCATCCTGATCGGGGTGGCGCTCGTGACGGACGGCTTCGGCAAGCACATCGAGAAGGGCTACATCTACTTCGCGATGTCCTTCTCGTTCTTCGTGGAGCTGCTCAACACGCGTCTGCGATCCCGGGCCGAGCCGGTGCAGCTGCGCCACTCGAGCCTGCCTTCCGGGGAATAGGAATCCGTTTCGGTCCCGCGACGGTTACTGCTGTGCCCCTTCGGGCCACTGCACGAAACGGCCGTTCGTGAAGATGATCGCGTCGTTGAGGGCGGAGCAGCGCGGGCTCCCGGCGCAGTTTGCAAGGCCGCCGGATCCGTCCTTCCCCTCCGACCCGACCGTGTAGTCGGCTCCGCCGGAATTCACGGCGAAGTCGTTGTTCCAGCCATCCTTCAGGGGGATGTGCTTGATGAAGGTCGGATCCACGATCGACTTCAGGGATGGCGCATCGGCCGCCACGGGAAAGCTGCCCGCGTCGATCCCGTAGGTCTCGATCGCCACCGCCAGAGCCCGCAGGTCCGCCATGGTGCGTTTCTGCTTTCCCCGATCGATCGCGTTCAGGAGGTTGGGGACGGCGATGGCGGAGACGATCCCGATGATCGCCACGACGATCAGGAGCTCGATCAGCGTGAACCCGCGGTCCGTACGCTTGCGCTTCATGGGCGGAGTCCTCGTATCAACCTTCCGCTTTGTAAAGCAACCGCGATTCCCGCCCCGTATTGCGATTTCGGCGCGCCCCCGGATGCCGTCCAAGAGACGGCAACGAAAGAACTTGGGCCGAGCGGCCCGGCGCGGCCCCCGGCCCTCGGGTGCGTCGCGATTGGTCACCGCGCGCCCCCGGAATTGCCGCTCTGTGTCAGCACCGCGGGGCCGGAGTGCGGGCGGCAGGCGTGGGAAGGATCTCCCGTATACTCGGGCCGCGATGCTGAGCCGAGGACACCCGAGGGGACTCACCGCGCTCGTCGCCGCTCTCGCGATCGCAGGCGCCCCGCCCCCTCCCGCACCGCCGACCGACGCCTACCAGCGCGCGCTCGAGCTGTACCGCGCGGGTCGCTTCGCCGAGGCCAACGTCATTCTCGAGCCCGAGCACGCGGCGCGCCCGAAGGACGCGGGGGTCGCCTCCCTCCTCGGCTGGTCCCGCTTCCGGCTCGGCAGGATCCCGGATGCCCGGCGCGCTTTCGAGGCCGCTGTGCACGCGCAGCCGCAGGCGGCCGACGCGCTCGCCGGGCTGGGGTACGTGAGCCTGCGCGAGAAGGAGCCCGAGCAGGCCCTCGACTGGTTTCGCCGCGCGACCGAACGCGATCCCGCGAGCGTGGACGCGTGGAAGGGCCTGGGGATGGCCAGGCGCCAGACGGGCGACCGGAAAGGGGCTCACGAGGCATACCTGCGCGCGCGCGCCCTCGCTCCGGCCGACGCCGAGATCCGCGACCTGATCGCCGAGAACCTCCCGCCCGGCGACCCGCTCGAGGAGCGGCGCAGGAGGGCGCGGCCCGAGGCGGCCTCGCCGCCGCGCGTGCTGACTCGCGCGGGACCCGGGCGGCTCGAGGTGCGCGACGGGGAGAGCTTCCGGCCGCTGTTCCTCAAGGGGATCAACCTCGGGACGGCACTCCCCGGAAGGTTCCCCGCGGAGTTCCCCGACGATCCCGCGCTCTACCGGCGCTGGTTCGATCTCATGGGCGAGGCGGGGTTCAACGCGGTCCGGCTGTACACGCTCCACCCTCCCTCGCTATACCGAGCGCTCCGCGAGCACAACGCGGCGCACCCGGAGCGGCGGCTGATGCTGATCCAGGGAGTATGGAGCGAGCTCGCGCCGCGCGACGACTACGATGCCCCCGCGTTCCTCGAGCCGTTGGCCGCGGAGATCCGCAGGGTCATCGATGCCGTGCACGGGAACCTGGAGCTTCCGTCCAGGCCCGGGCACGCCCACGGCGTGTACGATGCCGACCTTTCGGACGACGCCCTGGCGTTTCTCCTGGGGCGGGAATGGGAGCCCTACTCCGTCGTCGCGTACGAGAAGCTCCGGCCCGGGCGCGACCGCCACGACGGGCGCTACGTGAGCGCCGCGGGAGTCCGGCCCTTCGAGGCCTGGCTCGCCTCGATCCTCGACCTCGCCGCGGCTCACGAGACCGAGGAGTACGGCGTGCAACACGCGCTCGGCCTCGTGTCCTGGCCCACTCTCGACCCGCTCCACCATCCGACCGAGGCGACCTCCGCCGAGGAGACGCGGATCCGCTTGCGCCGGGGCGAGATCCTCGCCGAACCGATCCGGGAATACGACAACGACCTGGTGGACCTGGACACCCTGCACCTGACGCCGACCGCCGCGTTCCCCGCGGGAATCTACGCGTGCTATCACGTCTACCCGTACTACCCGGACTTCATGATCCTCGACCCGGAGTACAACCGCGCTTCCGACTCCCGAGGACGGAACAACTATGTGGGCTACCTGCGCGCGCTCAAGGCCCACCACGGAAACCAACCGGTCCTGGTCGGCGAGTTCGGCGTGCCCACCTCACGCGGGATCGCGCACCTGCAGCCCCAGGGGATGCACCACGGCGGTCACACGGAACGCGAGCAGGGGGAGATCGACCTGCGTCTGTTCCGGAACCTCCGCGAGGCCGGCCTCGCCGGCGGGATCCTCTTCTCCTGGATGGACGAGTGGTTCAAGCGCAACTGGCTGGTCATGAACTTCGAGGTCCCCCCGGAGAGGAACCCGCTCTGGCAGAATGCCCTGGATCCCGAGCAGAACTACGGCCTCCTGGCCGCGTCCCCCGGAAGCCCGGGACCCGCGATCCTCGTGGACGGCCGGAGAGACGACTGGGCGGCGGTCCCCGCTCTGCTCGAGGCCCCTGCCCGCGGGCCTGCGCTCGAGGCCGGCGCCCCGCCCCGCCCGTGCGCGCTGCGGGTCGCGTCGGACGAGGCGTACGTCTACCTGTTGCTGGAACTCGAGGGTGACGGAAAGCCGCTCGACTGGCAGCGCCTCCGCTACTGGATCGGCATCGACACCTACGACATCCACCGAGGAAGCCACCGCTTCCCGGCGCCGATCGCGGAGGAATCGGCGATCGGGATGGAGTTCCTCGTGGAGCTCGCCGGCGACTCCACGCGGCTGCTGGTGGACGAGCCCTACGACCTCTTCACGAACCGCCTGCGGCGACCCTATCGCTCCCTGGAGAACCACGACGGCAGGTTCGTGAGGATCGAGGTGTTCACGAACCGGGACCGTTTCGGGCGGGACGGGACCTACTATCCGGCCCGGGGCTACGACCGCAGCCCGCTGCGGCGCGGCTCGAGCGATCCTTCCTCCCCTGCCTACGGCTCGCTCGCGGAGTGGATGGACAGCGCCGACGGAAGCTTCGTCGAGGCGCGGATCCCCTGGGGATTGCTCAACGTGACCGATCCCTCGTCGCGCCAGGTCGTTCACGAGACCCGCAACACGACCGACCTGGTCGAGACCGCGGCGAGCGACGGGCTGCGCTTTCACGTCCTGGGCCTTGAGCGGCTCGCGGACGGGCGGCTGGCGCTCTCTTCCAGCCTCCCGCGCGGCCCGGCGCCCGCGGCCGGGGACTTCCCCGCCTACCTCTGGCCCGGCTGGGAGCAACCGCGCTACCATCTCCGGCTCAAGCAGTCCTACGAGATCCTGAAGAACTCGCTCCCGGACCTGTAGGATGAGGCCCATGGACGACGCTCTCACGACCCGGTGCGCTCGGCTCTCGGCGGTCCTCGTCATGGCGGCGGCGCTCCTGGCGGGCGCGACGACCCTTCCCGCCGTCGCCCAGGACGACCTGCGCGCGCAGGCGGAGGAGGCCTGGCGGCAGGAGCGCCACGCCGACGCCATCGATCTCTACCGCAGGATCGTGGAGCAGTCCCCCGACGACGCCTTCAGCAAGAAGCGGCTGGCGTTGCTCCTCTCCTGGAACGACCGCCTGGACGAATCGATCGCGCTCTACCGCGAGATCCTGAAGGCGAATCCGCAGGACGAGGAAGCCAAGCGGGAGCTGGCGAAGGTCCTGGCCTGGGAGGGGCAGTACGGCGAGTCGGAAGCGCTTCTGGACGAGCTCCTGCGCGCGCGCCCGGACGATCCCGATCTCCTGCTCCGGCGCGCCGAGGTCCTGTCCTGGCACGGCAAGTACGTCGAGTCGAGGCGCGGCTACCTCGTCCTGATCTCCCGCAACGAACGCGTCGCCGATGCGTCCCTCGGGCTCGGGAACCTGTCGCTGTGGGAAGGCGACCTGCCGGGAGCGGAGAAGTGGTACGCCAGAGCGCTCGCGGCCGATCACGCCGACACGCGCGCCCGGGTCGGGATCGCGCGCTCGTGGCACGCCCGGGGCCTGACCAGGGAGGCGCTCAGCGAACTGGACCTCGTCCCGCCGGGATCCACGGGCGCTCGGGAGGCGAGCCGGCTCAGGGAGCAGATCGCGGTCGACACCCGGACCTCCGCGAGCATCTCGTTCGCGCCGTACTCCGATACCGACGACAACGACCTCGACACCTGGCGCGCCTCGGGAACGCTCTTCGTCGATCCGCAGTCGATCGTGACCGCGACCTACTTCCGTTACGAGGCCGACTCGAATTGCGCCTTCACGGCGCTGTGCGATCCCGGCGGCCCCCTCGCGCCGGGGCAGCGCTTCGGGAACCACGCCGATCGCATCCTGGGGTCGTACCGGGGCCGGATCTCCCGCGGGGTGTCCGTCGGCGGGCGCCTGGGGGCGGTGCGCCGCTCGTTCTTCGAAGGCGGCTCGTCCACCGATCTCGAGGGCGCGGCCGAGGTGACGCTGTACCCCGACGTGGACCTGAGCTACGGATTCGCCTACTCGGTCGAGCCGATCCTCGCGACGGCCCCTCTGATCGAGAACGGGATCCGCTTCGACACGCTGAGCGGGAGCGCGAGCTACGCGTTCGCCGAGCTCTGGCAGCTCCGGGGCGAGATCTCCCACTCCTGGGTCAACGACGACAACGGTCGTAACGCCGCCTTCGGCTCGGTCGGCGTGCGGCTCCCGTTCGGGCACCCCAGGACGCACATCGTCTTCTCCTCCCGCGCGCTTGCCTACGACGAGAACCCCGAGACCGGCTATTTCTCCCCGGAGCTGCTGTGGACGAACCTGATCACCGCGACCGTCGCCGACGAGACGCGGCAGCGGCGCTTCTACTACGCGGCGGATCTCTCGTTCGGGTTCCAGGAGATCAAGCTGAATCCGGAGGGGCTCGCCCCGGGGGACGACGGGAACCGCGGCACGGACCGGGTCTTCGGGTGGAACCTTCTCGCGGGAGTGAATTTCAGCGACCACCTCTCCCTGGAGGCTTCCTACGGCGAGAGCGACATGGCGCAGCAGACCGCCACCGGATTCGAGTACCGGCAGGGGTTCCTTCAACTGCGCGCCGAGTGGTGAGCGACGGCCGCCGCGGTCTTCTCAAGACCCGCTTGCGTTCGCCCCCGGGGCCTCCCGGAACCCTCTCCGCTCCATCCGACCCCAGGCGCGGCGCCGTCGCGCGAGCTGCCAGACCGCCTGGATCTTGAAGAACGACAGGAGCTGGCGGAAGCCGAAGTTCTCCAGGATCCCGAACACGAGGAGCTTCACCAGATCGAGCCAGCCCGGGTACCTCCGGAACGAGATCTCCTCGAGCAGGATCGCCGCGACCGAGAGGAAGATCCCGTACAGGATCGCCATGGCCAGGAAGAGCAGGAAGAAATCGGTATTCAGGATCCCGAGCAGGTACGAGGCGATCACCGCCGCGTACCCGGCGATCTCTACGAACGGGCCGAGCATTTCGAAAAAGAAGAAGTAGGGGATCGCGAACAGCCCCACGCTTCCGTACCGCGGATTCAGCATCATCCCCTTGTGGCGCCACAGGCTGCGGATCAGCCCGCGGTGCCAGCGCGTGCGCTGTCGCACCAGGACCCGGAGCGTCGCCGGCGCCTCGGTCCAGCACACGGGATCGGGGACGAAAACCACGCGGTGCTTCCTGCGGGTCCGCAGCATGTGCTCGTGCAGGCGCATCACCAGGTCGAGGTCCTCGGTCTCCGTGTCCAGGGCATAGCCGCCGATCGCGACGACCTCCTCCTTCTTGTAGATCCCGAAGGCGCCCGAGACGATCAGCAGGGCCTTGAGCGCGCTCCAGCCCACGCGCCCGGTGAGGAAGCCGCGCAAGTACTCCACGACCTGGAACACCGCGAGGGGACGGTCCGGAAGGGCGATCTGCACCACGCGCCCCTCGCGCACCTCGCAGCCGTTGACGATGCGCACGATCCCACCCGCGGCGACGGTCTCCAGGGGGTTCTCCATGAAGGGTTTCACGACCCGGAGCAGCGCGTTGTCCTCGATCACGGAGTCGGCGTCGATCGAGCAGAACAGAGGGTAGCGGCTCAGGTTGATCCCGGCGTTCAGGGCGTCGGCCTTGCCGCCGCGCGCCTTGTCCACGACGGTGAGGTTGCGGTGGAGCAGGGAGGCGTAGATCCCGCGCACGGGAGAAGTGCGGATCCTGCGGCGGTAGACCTGGTCGGTGCGCGCCATGTCGAACGCGTCCACGAGTCGCTTCAGGGTCTCGTCGCTCGAGTCGTCGTTCACCACGATGATCTCGAACTCGCCGTAGTTCACCATCATCAGGGAGCGCACGGTCTCGACGATGGTCTTCTCCTCGTTGTGCGCCGGCACGATCAGCGAGATCGGCCAGGTCATCTCGGACTGCATGAGCTGGCGGTAGTCCGAGAAGAAGGTGCGCCGGACGAAGCGCACCACGGCGCGCAGCGAGATCAGGAACAGGATCAGGTAGACGGTGTTGAGGGCGATGAAATAGAAGAGGACGAAGACGTTGAACGCGAGGATCGCCCGGACCAGGAGCTCGGTCCCGCTCATCGCGCCGTCTCGAATCGGGTCGCGCCCCGCTCCAGGAGCTGCTTGAGGCGCTGCCGCACGCTCCCGTCCCGGTGGCCCGCGGAAAGCTCGAGCAGCCGGCCGATCTGGCCGGCCTCGATGAAGCGCCGCACGACGGACTCTCCCGCCGCCCGCACGGATCCGTCCTCGGCGGACAGGAGAGCGACCTGCTGGTCCAACGTTCCCGTCTCCTCGAGCTTGAGAACCGCCTGGTGGCACGCGAACAGGTCCCGGTCGTTGAGCATCCGCAACAGCGCCTCGATCCCCGTCGGCCCCATCTGCCGCAGCGCCTCCGCGGAATTCGAACGCACCCACCACTCGCGGTCCCGGAGGAGATCGCAAAGGTCGGGGATCGCTTCGGCGTGCCGGAGCCGTCCCAGCGCCTTGGCGGCCATGGCGCGGACGGGCCACGCCCGGTCTCGCAGGGCGCTGCGCAGGGCGGCCTTCGCGTCCAGGTCCCCCAGGACCCCCAGGGCGTGGCAGGTGCGCGCACGCACGTCTGCTTCCTCGTCCTCGAGCCGGGCGCGCAGCCAGGGCGCGACGTGGGGGGTGCGGATGCGGGCGAGGATGTCGATCACCGAGATCCTGGCGTGCAGCGGCAGGCCGGGAAACTCCTCCACCAGGTCGTCCACGACCCTCGGCCCCATGCCGGCCAGGATGTCGGCGATGCGGATGCTCGACCAGCGGCTGTGCTCGCGCAGGGCCTGGATCAGCGGCTGGATCGCGGCGCCGCCGCCCACGAGACCGAGGGAGCGTGCCGCGCGGATGCGGACCTCGTCGGACTCGTCCGCGAGTGCCGCGGCGAGCTTGCGCGTGGCGCGAACGGCGCCGGCGAGCCCCAGCCGCTCTGCGGCGCGCGCCCGCGTCCACCAGCGGGCGCCGTCGAGCTGGGCCAGGTAGGCGTCCACGAACCCCATCTGGTCGAGCGCCCCGCGCAGTCGCTCCGCTTCGATCCCCTTCACGTGCTCGAGGTGGCTCAGGAGGATCTCCTCGATCACCGCGCGGTCCGCCCGGCGCACGTACCCTCCGAGTGCCTCGACGATCGACGCGGCATCCCCGTGAGCGTAGCGGAGCACCCGTGGCTCGAGGGCGAGCTGGCGAGCGCGCCTGCGGTGGTCCCGCGCCTCGCGGACTCCCTTGTTGAGGACGATCACGAACGTCAGCAGCAGGAAGACGAGACCGATCGCATAGATCGCGCCCAGCAGGATTGCGTGCATCAGGAACGCCCCCGTGCGCGCTCGAGCTGCTTGCGGATCCTTGCCAGAAGCTCCCTTGCGTTGAACGGCTTGATCACGTAGTCGTCCGCTCCCCCCTCGAGCCCCCGGACGATGTCTTCCTCCCGGTCGTGCATGGAAAGGATGATGACCGGTGTGCGCGAAAGCTCCGGATGGCGGCGCACGTCCCGGACCAGCTGGAAGCCGTCCCGATACGGCATCAGGAGGTCGGTCACGATCAGGTCCGGCCGCTCCAGGATCGCCATCCGAAAACCTTGGTCGCCGTCCTCGGCCACGAGAACCCCATACCCCTTCTCACGCAGCATGGAAGCAACGAATCGGAGGGCGACGGGATCGTCGTCGATGACCAGGATCCGTCCCGTCTCGCGCCTCATCTTCGGCCGTTTCCCCCGACCGGGGCTCAGTATACGTTCACGCTCCTCGGCGACCAAACGCCGGACCCCGCCCAACTTGACCGCCCTTGTCACGTTCCCGATACTTGTAGCTGCCTCCTCGGGAGTGCCTCGATCATGCCCCCGGGGAACCTCGAAGACTGGGTTGCGCTTCACCTCCTTCCGGGTCTCGGCCCGATCCTCCTCCGTCGCTGCCTCGACCGCTTCGGCGACCCGGGTGAGATCGCGTACAGGGTGTCGGCCTCCGCGTTCCACGAGATCCCCGGAGCGGGACCGAAGCTCGCGGGGCTGATCGCATCCGCGCGTTCGAGCCTGCGCGCCCGCGTCGATCGCGAGATCCGGGCCGCGACGAAGCTCGGGATCCGCCTGGTCCCTCTCGGAGACCCGTCGTATCCGAGCGCGCTCGACACGCTGCCCGATTCACCCGCAGTCCTCTATCTGAAGGGAAGCCTGGCGGAAGGGATCGTCCGCCTCGCCGTCGTCGGCTCCCGCCGCGCCACGGCCTACGGCCGTCGCATCGCTGCGGGTCTCGCCTCCGGTCTCGTGGCGCGAGGGATCGAGGTCGTCTCTGGAGGCGCGCGAGGGATCGACACCTGTGCCCACGTCGGAGCGCTCGAGGCGGGAGGCAGGACGGTGGCGGTCCTCGGCTCGGGGTTCCAGCGCCTTTACCCCGCGGAGAATGCGGACCTGTTCGATCGGATCGCCGCGAACGGCGCCGTGCTCTCGGAATTTCCCCTGGAGGCGGAGCCGAGGCCCGAGAACTTCCCTCGGAGGAACCGGCTGATCAGCGGCCTCTCGGCCGCGGTCGTCGTGGTCGAGGCGACGGTCAAGTCCGGCTCCCTCACGACTGCGGGCCACGCCCTCGACCAGGGACGGGAGGTCCTTGCGGTCCCCGGCCCGGTCACCTCCGAGCAGTCGGCGGGTTGCCACCGTCTGATCCAGCAGGGGGCCAAGCTGGTGCAGAGGACGGAGGACGTGATCGAGGAGCTGTCCCCGATGTATGCGGCGGCGCTTGGCCCCGTTCCCTCCTCTCCCGAAAAAGAGGCGCCGAACGTGGAAAATCTGGCCCCGGACGAGGCCGCCGTGCTGGCCCTCCTGGACGATCCCGAGCCCGTTCACCTCGACGCCCTGGCTGACCGCGCGCCGTTCGGAATCGGTCGGCTCCAGGCGGCCCTCTTTTCCCTGGAGGTCCGGGGGGCTGTTGAACAATTGCCTGGTCGGTACTATCTTTCGGGGCTCCGAAAGGACCGGTGAGGGATGGCACGAGCGCTCGTCATCGTCGAGTCGCCTGCTAAGGCCAAGACAATCAACAAGTTCCTGGGGAAGGGTTACCAGGTGCGGGCCTCCATGGGCCACATCCGGGACCTGCCGCGGCGCAGCCTCGGCGTGGACGAGAAGGACTTCACCCCCACCTACCAAGTCCTCCCGGAAAAAAAGAAGGCGGTCGCCGAGCTGAAGAAGGCGGCGAAGGGGGCGGACGCGATCTACCTCGCCCCCGACCCCGACCGCGAGGGGGAGGCGATCTGCTGGCACCTCCAGGAAGAGTTGAAGAAGGACACCGACGCGACGTTCCACCGCGTCCTCTTTCATGAGATCACGCACCGGGCGGTGACGGAGGCGTTCGCCCACCCGATCGAGATCGACGCGCACAAGGTGGACGCCCAGCAGGCGCGCCGGATCCTGGATCGCCTGGTCGGGTACAAGATCAGCCCCCTGCTCTGGGACAAGGTCCGGCGCGGCCTGTCGGCCGGGCGCGTCCAGAGCGTCGCACTCCGGATCATCTGCGAGCGCGAGCGGGAGATCGCGGCCTTCGTGCCGCGCGAGTACTGGTCGCTCCTGGCACGGCTCGAGGGTGAAGAGCCCCCTCTGTTCGTCGCGAAGCTCGCCCTCAAGGACGGTAAGAAGATCGAGCTGGTCTCGAGGGATGAGGTCGAGGGGGCCCTTCGCGACCTGGGATGGAGCATCCGCGAGGCGCGGCCCGCCGAGGGGGGCGGCCTCGTTCTCGACCTGGCCCGGGCCACGGGGTCCGCGGTCCCGTTCAGGGTCGTCTCCGTCCAGTCCAGGGAGAAGAGGAAGAATCCGCAGCCCCCGTTCATCACCTCCAAGCTCCAGCAGGACGCGGCCCGGCAGCTGGGCTTCCCCGTGAACAAGACCATGCGGCTGGCCCAGGGGCTGTACGAGGGGCGCGAGATCGGCGATGCGGGCTCGGTCGGGCTCATCACGTACATGAGGACGGACTCCACCCGCGTGTCCGACGAGGCGATCGAGGCGGTGCGCGCCTACATCGCGGACACCTACGGCCGCGAGGCCTTGCCCGCGGAGCGGCGCCAATACCGCTCCGGGAAGCAGGCCCAGGAGGCCCACGAGGCGATCCGCCCCACCTCGCTCGAGTACACGCCGGATTCCGTCAAAGCGTACCTGGGGCGCGATGAGCTGCGCCTGTACACCCTGATCTGGAACCGCTTCGTGGCCTCGCAGATGGAGGCGGCGGTGTTCGACACGACGCGCGCCGACATCGCGGCGGATCCGTTCACCTTCCGGGCGACCGGCTCGGTCCTCAAGTCCGCGGGCTGGCTCGCCGTCTACCACGAGGGCAAGGACGAGGACCAGACGAAGGACGCGGACGAGGACGAGTCCGAAGACGCCGAGGACCGCAGGCTCCCCCCGCTCCGGGAAGGGCAGGTCCTCGATCTCAAGACCCTCATGCCCCGGCAGCACTTCACCCAGCCGCCGCCCCGCTTCAGCGAGGCGACGCTCGTGAAGGAGCTCGAGGAGAACGGGATCGGCCGGCCCTCCACCTACGCCTCGATCCTGTCCACGATCATGGACCGCGAGTACGTGGAGAAGGACAAGGGCAGGTTCCACCCCACGGAACTCGGCTTCCTCGTCAACGACCTGATGGTGAGCTCGTTCGGGGACATCGTGGACGTCGGGTACACGGCGCGCATGGAGGAGGAGCTGGACGAGATCGAGGAAGGCCGGCTCCACTGGATCGACGCCCTGCGGGAGTTCCAAAGCAAGTTCGAGGTCGATCTCGCCCGGGCCAAGAAGGAGATGCGCAACGTCAAGCGCGAGGCGCTTCCCACCGACCAGATCTGCGACAAGTGCGGGCGGCCCATGGTCCTCAAGTGGGGCCGGTTCGGCCGCTTCCTGGCCTGCTCGGGCTACCCGGAGTGCAAGACCACGCGCGAGATCAACGGCAACGGCAAGCTGGCCTCGCAGGGGAACGGCCAGGAGCTGGCCGCCGTCGCCAAGGCGGCCCCGGTCACCGTGACCAAGGCCGAGCCCGACCCTCTGGAGGCGGAGGCCGAGCCGTGCGAGAAGTGCGGGCGGCCGATGGTCTTGAAGCGCGGCCGCTTCGGACAGTTCCTGGCCTGCTCGGGCTATCCGGAGTGCAAGAGCACCCGCAGGATCCGGATGAACAAGGAAGGGAAGGCCGAGGCCAAGCCCGACGTGCTCCTGGACGCGGACTGCCCGCGCTGCGGCTCGAAGCTGGCGGTCAAGCACGGCCGCTTCGGCGAGTTCACCGCCTGCTCGAGCTACCCGAAGTGCCGCTACATCAAGATGCAGGAGACAGGCGTCGACTGCCCGGAGTGCGGGAAGGGTCGGATCGTCGAGCGCAAGAGCAAGCGCGGCAAGCTCTTCTTCGGCTGCGACCGGTATCCGGACTGTAATTTCGTGCTCTGGAACCGGCCCGTGGCCAGGGATTGCCCGGACTGCTCCAGTCCCTACCTGGTGGAGAAGGTCTCGAAGCGGGAGGGCCGGCGCCTGGTGTGCGCGGCCGAGGGCTGCGCGTACTCGGTGGAGGCTGAGCCGGCGGAGCCGGTCAAGGCCTGAGCGCTCCCGGGCCTCACCCCGCCCAGGGTGGAGCCTCGGTTGAGCGCACTCCGTTTTCGTCCAGCCACTCCTGGATCACCTCGTGGGTGCGCTGGGTCCGGTACAGGAACCAGGCATCGCGCTCGGCCGGGTGCTGGCGCAGGACCTCGCGGAACGCCTCGGTGGGATCGTCTCCTGTCAGCGCTTTCTTGAGACGCTCGACCACGGCCGCGTCCAGCTTCTCCACCTCGTCCACGAAATCTTCCATCCAGACGACCTCGTCCTCCGGGCTGGGGGGAACGATGTAGAGCCGGGTCGTCTGGTTGCGGCGGGAGGCCTCGGGGCTCCGCTCCTCGTCCATGTCGTCGTCGCCCTCGATCGAATCTTCCCCCTCGCCCTCGAGTACGACCTGACCCGTGACCAGGTCGAGGTAGTACACGAGGTCCTCCCGCCGGGTCTGGAAGGCCGCCTCGAGCTCCTCCCAGTCGATCTTGATCGGCTTGCGCATCATGGACGTGTCACGGTTGCGAACGCAGACTCTACCCTTGTCCGGTGTCCCAAAGCAAGATGGGGACATTCTGCTTTTTCCATCGGCGGCGCAGGCTTCATCTGAGCAGCGGAAGGGAAAAAGCAGAATGTCCCCTATTTCAAGTAGCCCAGGGAGCGGAGCCTCTCGCGCAGCTCCGGATCCATCTCCTCGGGGGGCGGGAGCGCGTCCCCGACCTTGCCGGTGGCCCTCGCGGCCTCGAGGAGCCGCTCCATCTGCCGCACGATCTCCGGCCGGGGCTGCGCCAGGTTCGTCCGCTCGCGCGGATCGCGGACGAGGTCGTAGAGCTGGACCGGCGGAGGAGGGGGAAGGACCGGCTCCCGCTTCGGGGACGGATCGGTCACGCGGATCAGCTTGTAGCCGCCGTGGCGCACGAAGACCTGCTCCGGCCCGTACTTCGTCCCCCCGCCGGAGGCGATCCTTCCCTCCGTTTCCTTCCCGAGGAGCACGGGCACGAGGCTCGCGCCGTCGGCCGGGTACTCGACCGGCGCCCCGAGGATCTCCGCGATCGTGGGCAGGATGTCGATCGTGCGCACCTGCGAGCGGACGCGCCGCACGGGATAGTCGTTCGTGGGATCGTGGAGGACCAGCGGAACGAGGAGCAGCTCGTCGTGGAGCGAGTGCCCGTGGTTTCCGCTGAACGCGGGATAGTGGTCGCCGAGCTCCTCCCCGTGATCGCTCGTCACCGCCACCAGGGTCCGGTCGGCGAGACCGACCTCCCCGAGGAAGTCGAGGAAGGCGCCCACGTGGCGGTCGGCTTCGTGCACGCCTCCGTCGTAGAGCGCTTCCAGATAGCGAAGCTCCGCCTCGCCGAAGGGGATCCGGCCGGCCCTCAAGAGCGCACCGGTTTCGATCGTGAAGATGGGGCCGAAGCGGGGGACGGGGAGCCCGGGGGTGAAGGTCGGGCGGTCGTGTGGGGCGTGTGGCTCGTATGTGTGCACGAGGAGGAAGAACTTCTCGTTGCGGTGCTTTCCGAGCCACTCCCGCGCCTTCGCGAAGGTCCTGTCGATCCCGCCGCTGGGGTTCGGATTCCTGGGTTTGTCGGGGCGGACGAGCTGCACCGCCCCTTCCTCCTCGTAGTACTCGTCGAAGCCCCGATCGAACCCGAACGCCTTCGAGACGAAACCGCCCTCGGTGGCGGCTCCGGTCGCGTAACCGGCGCGGCGGATCGACTCCACGACCGACGCGCTGAGCTTGTGCTCGGCGGTGGCCGCGCGATCGAGTCCCTGCGCCGAGAGGATCGTCTGCACCGAGGGCAGGGTCCAGGGGGCAGACGCGATCACCTTCTCGAACACCACACCCTGCTCGGCGATCCGCGCCAGGGCGCTCGTGGTGGGCCGCGCGTAGCCGTAGCAGGTCACGTGATCCGCCCTCACGGTGTCCAGGAGGAAGAGCACGGCTCCCTGGAGCTGCTGCCGCGTCCTGCTTGCCGGCGCACCCGGCGGCTGCGGCGCCGGGGAGCAGCCGGCCAGGAGCAGCGAGGCGACGAGGAAGAGCGCCCCACGGACCGGCGCGGACAAGGTCTACCGTTCCTCGCGGACGATCCGGGGCAGGGCGGGGTGGATGCGCGACACGATCTCGTAGGAGATCGTGCCGCACCACGCGGCGAGTTGCTCGGCGCTGATCCGCTCGTCGCCCTGGGCGCCCAGCAGGACCGCCTCGTCCTCGAGGGCCACGTCGGGAATGTCGGTCACGTCCACCATGCACATGTTCATGCACACGCGCCCACGTACCGGCGCGCGCTTCCCGCGCAGGAGAACGTGGGCCACGCCCGAGAGGCCGCGGTCATACCCTTCATGGTACCCGACCGGGAGGACGGCGATCCGCGTCGGCCGTGTGGCGCGGTAGGCGCAGCCGTAGCCGACGTACCCCCCTTCGGGGACCGTCTTGAGCTGGGCGATGCGTGTCTTCCACGTGAGCGCGGGCTTCAGGTCGAGGGTCGGTTTGCCGCGCTCGAGGCAGGAGACGTAGGTCTCCTTCGAGGGCCACAAGCCGTACAGGGCGATCCCGATCCGGGCCAGATCCAGGTGCGTGCGCGTGAACAGCAGCGTGGCCGCGGAGCAGGCGGCGTGCCGGACCGGCACGGGGCCGACCAGGCCGAGGATGCGCTGGAAGGCGCGGATCTGCCCCTCGGCGAAGCCGTGGTCGGTGGTGTCCTCGATGTTGGCGAAGTGCGTGGTCACGCCCTCGAGCTCGATCCACCTCGAGGCGCGGACCTTGGCGACGAACGCGGGGAGATCCGCCTCCAGGACTCCCTGGCGGTGGGTTCCGGTCTCGACCTTGAGGTGGATCCGCACCTTGCGCCGCTGCCCCTCGCCGTGCCGTTCCAGTCGCTCCAGCGTCTCCGGGTTGTAGACCACCGGTCGCAGCCCGTGCTCCACGACCAGATCCAGGCCCTCGAGGGGGACGTAGCCCATGATCAGGATCGGGGTCTCGGGCCAGGACCCGCGGAGCGCGAGGGCCTCCTCGAGGGAGTTGACGCAGAGCCAGCCGGCCCCCGCTTCGAGCGCGATCCCCGCGACCTCCCGCATCCCGTGCCCGTAGGCGTTGGATTTCACGACAGCGCCCAGAAGGACCGACGGCCCCACGCGGCGGCGGAATTCCTCCACGTTGTTCCGGATCGCCCCCGCGTCCAGCTCCACCCAGTTGAGCACGGCAACCCTCCGCATCCTGTCCGGCCGGATCGACGGGAATCGTAGTCCCCGGGGTGCGCGCGGCGCCAGCGGTCTTTGACTTCCACCCGCCCGGGACCGAAGTTCTCCGCGGTGCCGTGTCGATGAAGACCGAGAAACAGACGATGGAGCCGGCGGCCGTCACGGTCGCCGCCGGCGAGGCCAACGCGGCTCTCCCCGGCGCCTTCCAGGAGCTCCACCGGGCCCTGCACAAGATCTCGATCTATCCGGTCGGCCATCCTGCGATCCTCGGCGGCGTCGCGCGCGCCTGCGAGCGGCTCAATCGCGCGCTCGAGGGTCACGCTTCCATGATGATCGCCGTGACGCGCACGCAGCTCCTGGTCGATCGCGTCCCCCTCGAGGGGCCCCAGACCCTCCAGGCCCTCGCCGAGTTCCTGCACGATCTGGACATCGCCGGCCTCGAGATCCGACCTGGGCTCTCCGTCGAGGAGCTGGAGCGCTTCCTGCTGCGCCTGCGTGACGCGCGGCGCGAGGGACGGGGCGGGGCTGCCCTGGCCGTCGCCCTGGCCGAGGACAAGCTCGACAACCTGCGCATCTTCCCCCTGGACTACTGGGGCCTCTCCTTCGGTTCCCCCAAGGAACGCGATCGAAGCCTGAGCGCGGAAGACGTCTGGCAGGGGCTCGTGGTCCACCTCACCGATCTCGCGCCGAACGTGGACGGGATGGTGGAGCCCGAAGTCCTCGCCGACGCCGCGAACGGCGAGTTCGTGAAACACGAAGGGGTCGGTTCCGGCCTGTTCCGCAAGCAGCTCCAGGCGATCAGCCGGCGCATGCAGGGGATGGAGGATTGGCAGCGCGAGGCGCTGCGCACGCGCCTGGCGCGCTTCGTCGGCGCACTGAACCCCTCGCTGCGCATGGATCTGCTGCGCGTGGACCTCCAGGAGGCCGAGGGATCCCTCGACGTGGTGGCCGAGCTGGCCGACTCGCTCTCGGACACGACCCTGCTCGAGATCCTGCGCGACATCAACCGCAGCGGTCATGGGGCACACAACCAGTTCCTGAACCTCGTCAACAAGATGGCGCGCATCCCGACCGGCGAGGACGCGCTCGTGCCGGACATGGGCTCGGTCCTCGAGGGCTGGGGAGTCCTCGATGCGCTCGCCGGCGAGAACACGACGCCGTTCCGCTCCGCGCTCAAGGAGCTTCTGGTGCGGCGCCAGGAAGTGGCCTGCACACCCGAGCCCTACCAGGCGCTCCTGGACGACCTGACCCACAGCGAGATCTCGGCCGCCGCGCGGACCGTCATCTCGCGCTACCGCGACCCCTCGGACGCGGTCGACGTGCGCGCCCAGGCGGTGGAGTTGGCGGTCCACCTGCTCCAGGACCGCCCGGGCTCCGAGGACGGCGCCGGGATCCTGGCCCACGTGGGAGCGGCGACCGACGTGCTCCTCGACGCCGGCTGCTTCCAGGCGGTCGGGAGCGCGGCGACGGTCGCCCGCTCGCTCGGCGCGAGCGACGCGGCTCCGGAAGAGCTACGCCAAGCCGCTCAGGGGTTCCTGCGCGATTTCAGCGTCGAGGGGCGCATCGATCGCATCCTCGATCGGCTGGCGACCCAGGAGAAGCTGCCGAGCGCGGTCGAGTCCCTGCTCGCCCTGGGCGGGGCCTTCTCCCTCGAGCGGATCCTGCATCGCCTCGACGGGGACCTGCCCCAGCCGGTGGCTGCGCTGCTGCGGAACGTCGCCGCATCGATGGGCCGCGAGACCGTGGCCCGGGTCGTGGAGTCTCGAAAATCGCCGGGCTGGACCGGCCTCCGCCCCGCGTTCCCGCTGTTTCGCCTGCTCCCGATCCGCGACGCCCTGCTGCTCCTCGAGGACCTTGCCGCGCACCCCGCGCCGCGCGTGCGCAGGGAGGTCCTCGCCTACCGCTGCGATCTGGACCCGAGCCCCGATGCGGCCGTTCGCCACCTGCGTGGGGCACTGGGCGACGACGACCCCGGGCTCGTCGCGCTCGCGGTCCAGCGGCTCTCGGCCCTGGGGAACCCGGAGGCGCTGGAGATCCTGGGGGGGTTTCTCGAGGGCTCGCTGCCGGGCGCGGAACCGACCCTTGCACACGTTAGGCGCGCCGCCGAGGGGATGCTCGCGCACGGCGATGCCGGGGTGCAGCGCCTGTGCGGGGTGCTGTCCTCCGCGAGAAGCTCCTTCCGTCCCGCGCGCGTGCGGGTGGGAGCGATCGTGTGCCAGGTGCTCGAGACGCACGGGCCGGACCCACAGGTCGCCCTGTGCATCTCCCGCTGGCGCCGGTCGCCGGCGGGGATCCTGTCCCTGGCCCTCTCCGCAACTCGCGTCCATCCGGTGGAGAAGGAACGGTGATCGACAAGATCAACGCGGCGCTGCTCGAGCTCCAGAGCGCGGTGCTCTCCCGCTCGCTGTATCCGGCGGGACACCCCAGGATCCGCTGGAGCGAGGAGAAGGCCCGGAGCCTGCTCACCGAGATCCTCTCGGCGCTTCCCGAGATCACAGTGTTCGCGGTGGACGACCGGGTCGTGTGCGGCGAGGAGATTCTGCCCTCGAGCCCAAGCCTTCTGCACACCCTCTTCGAGCTGCTTCGCCAGCGGGGGGTGGACCAGATCACGCTGCGCACCGGCCTCGAGCCGGCAGAGCTCGAGCGCTTTCTCGACGCACTCGCCGCGCCCGTCGCGGAGACGCCCCAGCTCCAGGAGAGCGCGCACCTGACCCTGGGGGCGATCCTGCGCGGCGCGGGCGCGCCCGTGACGGAGACCACGGTCACGGCCGAGGAAGCCGAGGCCCTGATGGCGGTCCAGGCCGCGGGCGCCCTGGCGGGAATCTGGCGCGGCATCCACGACTCGCGGCAGATCAGCGCGAGCATCCTGGGCGACGTGGTCTCGACCCTCGCCCGTGGGGTCAGCGACAGCTCGTGCGCGATCCTGCCGCTCGCGGTCGTCAAGGAATTCGACGAGTACACCTTCGTGCACATCATCAACGTGGCGATCCTGAGCATCTCCCTGGCGGAGGCGCTCGGGTTCTCGGGCAGGACGACCCACGATCTGGGGATCGCGGCGCTGCTCCACGACGTCGGGAAGATGGCCGTGCCGCCGGAGATCCTGAACAAGAAGGGGCGCTTCACGGACGAGGAGTTCAAGGCGATGCAGGTGCACTCCGCGGAGGGGGCGCGGATGCTGCTGCGCACCCGCGGAATCCCCGATCTCGCTCCGTTGGTGGCGTACGAGCACCACGTGCGCTTCGACGGAGGCGGCTACCCGAAGGTGCCGCCGGGCTGGAGGCTGAACCTGGCCAGCCGCATCTGCCAGATCGCAGACGTGTACGACGCCCTGCGCACGGACCGCCCGTACCGCAAGGGGATGTCCGTGGAGAAGATCACGAGGATCATGAGGGGGGACGCGGGGAGCTACTTCGACCGCGAGCTGCTGGACATCTTCCTGACGCGCGTCCTCCCGCGCGCGGAGCCCGTCGGGGAATCGACCCACCAGACCGTGCCGGCACCGTAGAGAGCGGGACATTCTGCTTTTCGCGTCGTTGTCGCCCAGTTCTGCGCGCGGTTCGACGCGAAAAACAGAATGTCCCCGGAAAGCGCCGACTGTCCCGACGCCGTTACGAAAGGGTCCCTTGACCCTGCGCGGAGCGGGCTTCTAGCTTCGTCCCGGTACGGTTCCACCACGGGGATTGCAGGGATGTACCGGAAGCCTGTCCCGAGGGACGGAGCTCGAAGATGACTTCCAGGGCAAAGCGTGCGCTCCCCTTCGGAGCGCTCGTCATCGGCGCCGCCCTGCTGCTCGGGGTGGGTGTCCTCGAGGGGCGAGCCCTGTCCCTCGCCCCGTGGCCCCTGACCCTGGCCGGAGTCGCGGCGCTGCTCTTCGTGCTCGGCGGGGCCTACGTCGTGGGGCTCGTGCGCCGGATCGACCGGCTGGCGATCGATCTGGTGCGACATGTGCTCCGGGCGCGGCGCAGCCAGCGGCTCGTGCGCCACGTGGTCGAGAATAGCTTCGACGCCATCGTCACCGCGGACGCGGACGGGCGCGTCGAGAGCTTCAACCCGGCCGCGGAGCGGATGTTCGGGCGCACGGCGGGGTCGGTCCTGGGCCGGAGCGTGACCGAGCTGATCGCGGGGATCGGCCCCGGACTCGGCTGCCTCGCCCGGCTTGGCGTCCACGAGGCGCTCGGCTGCCGGGGCGACGGAACGGTGTTCCCGCTCGAGATGTCGGTCGGGGAGCTCCCCGACGACGATCGCCCGCACCGCGTGGCGTTCGTGCGCGACATCACCGAGCGCAAGGCCGCCGCCCGGGAGATCGAGTGGCAGGCGACTCACGACGCGCTCACCGGACTCCCCAACCGCGAGGTGCTGCGACGCTGCTTCGAGGAGGCGATCCAGCGCACGGGGAAGCCCCCCGTGGCGCTGATCATCCTGGACCTCGACGGCTTCCGGGAGGTGAACGACACCCTGGGACACGCGGTGGGCGACCGGCTGCTCCAGGAGGTCGCGGCGCGCCTCCAGGGCTGCTTCGGCGGCGCGGCCACCCTCGCTCGATTCGGGGGAGACGAGTTCGCGGCCCTCGTCCCCGACGCCACGCTCGAGGACGCCCACCGGCACGCGCGGACGATGGCGGAGGCCCTGGCCGACTCGTTCCTGATCGAAGGCCTCTCGCTGCACATCGAGGCGGGGTTCGGGATCGCCCTGTACCCGGATCACGGCACGTGCGCGCACACCCTGATCCAGCGTGCCGACGTGGCCCTGTATGCCGCCAAGCGAGAGCGTAGCGGGACCGCCGTGTACGACCCGGAGCGGGATTTCAGCGGCGTGCGGCAGCTCACGCTCAAGGGCGATCTGCGCCACGCCCTCGAGCGCGGCGAGCTGCACCTGGACTTCCAGCCCCAGCTCTGCGCCGCGAGCGGGCGCGTGGTGGCGGTGGAGGCGCTGCTGCGCTGGCGCCACGCGCGCCTCGGGCTCGTCGGTCCCGGCGAGTTCATTCCGGTCGCGGAGCACACCGGACTGATCCGCCCCCTGACCCAGTGGGTCCTGGAGCGCGCGGTGAGCCAGGCGGCTGCCTGGTGGCACCGCGGGCGCGCGATCCGCGTTTCCGTCAACCTCTCCGCGCGGAACCTGAGGGAGGACGATCTGCCGGAGCGCCTTCGGGCGCTCCTGCTGCTGCACGGCCTTCCCGGGGCCGCCCTGACCCTGGAGATCACCGAGAGCGTGCTCATGGACGACCCGCGCCGCGCCCTCGACGTGGTCACGAGCCTGCACGCCATGGGCGTGGCGATCGCCGTGGACGACTTCGGCACGGGGTACTCCTCCCTCGCGCACCTGCGGCGCCTGCCGGTGCGAGAGATCAAGATCGACAAGTCGTTCGTGCTCGGCCTGGACCGAAACGCCTCGGACCTGTGCTTCGCCCGCTCCATCGTGGAGCTGGCCCACAACCTGGGGCTCGAGACCGTCGCCGAGGGCGTCGAGACCGAGGCCGTCTGGCGCCTGCTGCGGGAGATCGGCTGCGACTCGGGCCAGGGCTACCTGTTCTCTCCCCCGGTGCCGGCGCCGGTCCTCGAATCGTGGATGGAGAGCCGGATGGAGGCGCAGCTCCTGCGTCCTCCCACGCGCGGCGTCCCCTTCTTCGCTTCCGGCTGATCCGGGCCGCTCCCGGGACGCGCCTTCCTGGTAGGATGAAGGACCACGGAGAGGGCGTCCATGGACACGATGCTGGTGACGGGCGGTGCGGGGTTCATCGGCTCGAACTTCGTGCGCCACGCCCTGGCACAGAGCGACGCGCGGGTCGTGGTCCTGGACAAGCTGACCTACGCCGGGAGCCTGCGCAACCTGAGCGACGTGGAGCGCGATCCGCGCTACGCCTTCGTGCGCGGCGACATCGCCGACCCGGCTACCGTCGCGGAGGTGTTCGAAGGGTACCGGCCCACGCAGGTCCTGAACTTCGCCGCGGAGAGCCACGTGGACCGCTCGATCGACTCGCCGCGGGAGTTCATCCACACGAACGTCGTGGGGACCTTCGAGCTGCTCGAGGCCTCGCGGAAGCACGTGGCCCGGCTCGACCCCGAGACCCGCGCGCGCTTCCGCTTCCTGCACGTGTCCACGGACGAGGTCTACGGGACGCTGGGGGCGAGCGGGCTCTTCACCGAGGAGACCCCCTACGCGCCGAACTCCCCCTACGCCGCTTCCAAGGCCAGCGCCGACCACATCGTGCGGGTGTACCACGAGACGTTCAGGCTCCCCACGCTGATCACCAACTGCTCGAACAACTACGGCCCCCACCAGTTCCCCGAGAAGCTCATCCCGCTCATGATCCTGAACGCCGTCGAGGCGAAGCCGCTACCGATCTACGGCGACGGCGGGCACGTGCGCGACTGGCTGTACGTGGAGGACCACTGCGTGGGGATCCTCGCGGCGCTGCGCCACGGACGGATCGGGGAGAAGTACAACCTCGGCGCGCGCAACGAGCGCACGAACCTGGAGATCGTGCGCCGCATCTGCCAGGTCCTGGAAGCCGAACTGCCCGCCGCCGCGAATCCGGCCCTCGTCAGGCGCGGGATCTCGCGCTACCGCGCCCTCGAGACCTTCGTGCCCGACCGGCCCGGCCACGATCGCCGCTACGCGATCGATCCTTCCAAGATCGAGGCGGAGCTGGGCTGGAAGGCCGAGCACGACCTCGACTCCGGGATCGCCGCGACGGTCCGCTGGTACCTCTCCCACCGCGACTGGTGCGAGGCGGTGCAGGCGGAGGGCCGCTACCGGCGCGAGCGCCTGGGCGCCGCCCCCGCGGACGAGACGGGCGGGCAGAAAGAGAGTGGGAAGCCGTGAAGGGAATCATCCTCGCGGGCGGCGCCGGAAGCCGGCTGCACCCGCTCACCCTCGCCGTGAGCAAGCAGCTCGTGCCGGTGTACGACAAGCCGATGATCTACTACCCGCTGTCCACGCTCATGCTGGCGGGGATCCGCGAGATCCTAATCATCACGACCCCCCACGACCAGGAGGCGTTCCGGCGTCTCCTGAGCGACGGGAGCCAGCTCGGGCTCGCGATCTCCTACGCGGCGCAGCCCCGGCCGGAGGGGATCGCGCAGGCGTTCCTGATCGGCAGGGAGTTCGTCGCGCGCGACCGCGTGGCGCTCGCGCTCGGCGACAACATCTTTTACGGCCACGGCCTTCCCGACGCGCTGCGGCGCGCCGCCACGCGCAGCGAGGGCGCGACCGTGTTCGGCTACCGCGTGGGCGATCCCGAGCGCTACGGGGTCGTGGAGTTCGACGAGCACGACCGCGCGATCTCGATCGAGGAAAAGCCGGTCCGCCCCCGCTCGTCTTACGCCGTGACCGGTCTCTACTTCTACGACAACCAGGTCGTGGAGATCGCGGCCGGGCTCGCGCCCTCGCCGCGGGGCGAGCTCGAGATCACCGACGTCAACCGCGTCTACCTCGAGATGGGCACGCTCCACGTGGAGAAGCTCGGCCGCGGCTACGCGTGGCTCGATACCGGGACCCACCCCTCGCTGCTCCAAGCCGCGAACTTCATCCGCACGATCGAGGAGCGGCAGGGGATGATGGTGGCCTGCGTCGAGGAGGTGGCTTACCGCATGGGGTTCATCGACGCGGCCCGGGTGCGCGCCGCCGCGCTGTCGATGCGGGGGAACCCGTACGGCGAGTACCTGCTCCACATGCTCGACGAGGACCCGGAGTCCCGGTGAGAGCGGACGCGAACGGGGACATTCTGCTTTTCGCCCCACTCCTATGGTTGCTGCAAGCGATGATCTGCCGAAAAGCAGAATGTCCCCATTCATGAAACACCCCAGCCGCCTGCTCGTCGTTTCCACGGTGATCCTTCTTTCGCTCATCTGGGGGACGACCTGGGCCGCGATTCGCGTGGGGCTCGAGGGGATCCCACCCTTCACCGGCGTCGCGCTGCGCTTCGCGATCGCGGCGGCGGTCCTGATCCTCCTCGGCCGGCTCCAGGGAGTGCGCTACGGAACCTCCCCTCACGAGAAGGCTCTCTGGGTCGTCAACGGCATCCTCTCGTTCTGCGTCTCCTACGGCGTCGTCTACTGGTGCGAGCAGCACGTGCCGTCTGGGCTGGCGTCGGTCCTGTTCGCGACCTTCCCGCTCTTCGTCGCGATCCTCGCGCACTTCGTCCTGCCCGACGAGCCGTTGCGGCTCCAGCCGCTCCTGGGCGCGATCCTGGGGTTCGGCGGCGTGGGCGTGATCTTCTCCGAGGACTTCGCGAAGCTCGGCGGCGCCCACGTCGCGGTCGCCTCTGCGGTGATGCTCGTCTCGCCGCTGGTCTCCGCGGTCGCGAGCGTGGCGATCAAGCGCTGGGGGCGCGGGATCCACCACATCTCGATCACGTCCATGTCCATGGCGGTCGGAGCGGCGCTGATGGGAGGGCTCGCCGCGATCGCCG
>Ga0316622_100000024_pt1 | contig 60202 bp, 51 predicted proteins | sample OWC_Aug_OW2_C1_D_FD_207646 | JGI IMG/M metagenome (GOLD analysis project Ga0316622, IMG submission 207646) | Wetland soil microbial communities from Old Woman Creek delta, Ohio, United States - OWC_Aug_OW2_C1_D5_C | ecosystem: Environmental > Terrestrial > Soil > Wetlands | place: USA: Ohio... | reverse complement strand
AAATTGTGCCAAGGCATCCGGATCTTGGGCAGAAATCTGGTCAGCGGTTTGTCCTTCCCAATCGCCGAAATCGATTTCCATCCAGGCCGGATCGATTCGTAAAGTTCGCTGTTGCTGTTGGCACCATGCCGAGGCAAAGGAACGGCAACGCCTTAACGGCGAGCTGATCACCGCATCCCACTGACCGCCCGAACATTGCCCGTACATCTGCCGCCAGCCTAGCTCCGTTAAAGGGTCGTCGGTTACTCCGCGGTAATAATGGCCGCCTTGCGCTTCGCCGTGGCGGAGAAAATCCAGGATTATCGCCGGTTTGCTTGTCTCGTTCATTAAAGGGTTCCTACCAGCATCCTAACGATTGGCTTACTTCAGTCTGATTGCATTCACATCCACGACCGATCCGGACACAAAAAAGGCATGGCGGAGCGTATCCGTCATGCCTAATATCGAACAACTTGCTTTCGCGAATCAGGTGTTCAAGGTATCCATTAAATCGATCATGAACTCCATTTGTTCATCCTCGATTTTATGCCAAGAGTTAAAGCCTAGGCTGGTCAACACCCCTATGCCCTTTTCGTCGTTGTCCATATCGACCAGTATCTGCTGAATTTCGGCGCGTCTATCCTGTAGTTTAGGACCTATCATCAGCGAATGATGGATGACGCTGATCTGGCTCCGCACCAAAATTTTAAGCTGTTTTCTAATCATCGACGACAGATCATCGAATGCTTCGGCCAGAAAAATACCGACATCGGCTTCGCCTTTCAGCAGATGCTTGGCAACCAGCACATAGTTTCCGGCCGACACCGGAACGATATTGCCGGCATCCAGGTCTCCCGGCTCCAGCATGATCATACCCATCAGCTTGACATCGGGATCATCGGTGAACGCCACCCGAGTTCCTGGCGCTAATTCCGCCACATCGGTAACGTTGCTGTCGGCGCTGACGGCAATGATCGCTTCGTCCGATTCGCCTTCCGCCCTGACCAGCGGCAAAAAACCCTTTTCCCTAACCAGCATCGCCGCATCGAACGGATTAGCATAAATCAGGTCGATTTTATCGGCCTGGATAGCGTCGCGCTGACCTTGAAAATGGTCATACAATTCAAGATGGATCGCCGCTTTGGTCTGGTGTTGTAACCAAGTATTGAAGATATACCAACCGGAAAGATGATCCGGAGTGAAATCCGGACTAACCGTGAACACGTAAGGCATGGTGAATTCCCTTTAGAAAAGCGAGAAAAGCGTCGGATAGAGTTTGATGCATTCAGCCACTTTAGTATGAGACGGCTTGCGGCGTACCGAGGTATAACCGACCACCTTGTCCCCCCTGACATTGGGTATCACCGTGGCTTTGACCCAGTAATAACCACCATCCTTGCGCAAATTTTTGACGAATCCCTGCCATTTCTCGCCTCTCTGGATCGTATCCCACAGATCCTTGAATGCCACCGGCGGCATGTCTGGATGCCTGAGAATGGAATGTGGCGCGCCGATCAACTCTTCTTCGGAATAACCGGACATTTCCACAAATGAGCGATTGACGTGGGTAATGACGCCTTCCGTGTCAGTGGTGGATACGATCAGTTTGCCATCGGGATAAGGGGTTTCTATTTCCGTATAAAGCACTCTCCTGGAAGTACCATCGAACAGTTTCAGCGTCACTTCCTTGTAGTCCCCGACTATATCCTCGGGATTCATATCAGCAATCATGATGCACTCCGCATTGACAGGTGTGGTCTTACAACATTTCGGAAATACTTTCAGCCGCGCGTTTTACATCAAGAAAGATAAGCCCCAGTTTGGCATTGGGCTTTGCCAACACAGTCAATACAGCCTCGTGACCGGCGTAAGTCATCAATACATAACCTTTGGCACCTTTAATCAAAACCTGTTCCAATCCGCCTCGATTCAATTCCTGCGCCGTGCGGTCGCCCAAAGACAGCATGGCGGCACTCATTGCCCCGACTCTGTCTTCATCCATACCGGCAGGTAATACCGAAGCCATCATTAGACCATCGGTCGAGATAACACCGGAGGCTTCAATATCCGCCGAGGTTCCGTTCAACTCCGTCAAAACCGAGGTCAGCATGTCCGCTTTCATAATTCATATCCTCTTAAATTAATGTGTAACGTTAAAAAACAATCAAACTAAAAAAATCAGCTCCCCTTTTTCAAATAACGAATAATCAAAGCCCAAACCAATGTCACGAACTCGGCTTGATTGAAATGCGGCACGCCCGCAATAACCAGCACAAAACGATGGCTACCGATAAACATCGGCCAAAATCCGATTTGACTATTCCCGAAAGCATCGACAATGGACCAGGCATGACTGAAAATCCCCATATTGTTGATTAACAGTCCCGAACGACGTGTATGAATGCCTGCCAATTCGGCGCTGAGAGCCGATAACTCTTCGGCGACTTCATGGGGAAAACCGCTGCTAGCCAAGTAAAAGCCTTGGTCGTCGGCGAGCAAAACTTTGCCGTTTTCCGAGATTTTGCCCAACAAATCCGGCAATATTTCATCAAGCGCGCCTTGTGGCGAAGTAATGACGCTATCGACGCCCTGCACCCAACCCAGCTTCTGGCAATGCAATAGCAATTGAAAGACTTTCTCTTCGTCGTCATTTTCCATCAGCGCATACAACTGCTGAAGACTTAATTCCGGCGTTTGTTCCTGTTGCAGCAGTCTAGTCAAAAACCGGCGAGGTTTATCGCTGTCCGGCCCCGAAATGGCGTAATAGGCGCCAGCCGGAGTCGGATACAGAAATAATCCGTCTATCAAGTTAAATCGTTGCATTCCATCACTCCGCCAACCCTGGATCCAGCGAATACAACAAGGCTTGCACCAGCAAAGAAACATCGTTCTTTTCTCTGGCATCCACCTCAAAAACCGGCGGTTTCAAGCCGTAGGTCTGTAGCTGCGCATGGTAATCGTCTATGGTAGGCTTGCCACTGAGGTCCATTTGCGTCACACCGATTGCGACACTGGTATCGTTGATAAACTTACCGAATGCATCCAGAAAAAATTTCATATCTTGAAACGGATCGGCGCGGGTATTATCAAGCAACAGAATCAGGCCTATCCCCCCCACCGTCAAGATGTCCCACATAAAATCGAAACGTTCTTGTCCCGGCGTCCCATAGAGATGGATTTTTTCCCCTCCCGCCAGATTCATTACCCCATAGTCCATCGCCACCGTGGTGGACGATTTGCGGTTTTTAGTCATATCACTGGCAGCCGCATCGGTTTTAACCGGTGGGACATCACTGATTGAATTAATGGCGGTGGTTTTACCGGCACCCACCGGTCCAGTAAAAATAATTTTATATTGACTCATAGGGATTCCTTTTCGTCCTTTAAGCTCCGAGCAACTTACCTAGGATTTTTCTGAGTAAGCTTTTGTTTGTGGATTTTTGGGGCGGCTCTGCGGCAATCACCGTATCGACTTGACGCTCGCTTTGCCTTAATAAGCCGAGCGCATGACAAGCACTAATGAATGCAAAGACATACTGAGGTTTAACCCTCAATAAGCTGACCACCTCTAAAGGCGTTTTCGGTGTAGACACCAATAACGCCGCCATTCGCAAGGCATCGGGAGTAATCACCAGACGGGTAAAATTTGGCCATGTTACCAAAAAAACGGGGCGCTGAATATCCAGCCCAATCGGAAAGCGACCTTTCGAAGTCCAAAGTGCCAATTTCCAGATAAAGGTATTCATATTCTGAAACTTATCCATCGCGCGATCGGCCGCTTTGCCGTTATCAAACGGCACCAACACCATGCTACCGGTCGCATTCTTACCTAGCGTCATGCCGGCAAACGCTCGCAGTTGTTTGTCATCGGCGTCAAGCCAAATTTCCTGACTCTCCGGAAAAATAATCAGCGGCTTCCAGATTGAGTTAAGTTGTAACGCACGGGATTGCAGGTTGGCGGTTTTATAGGCTGATTGTACGTAACCCAGAAATGACTGCCTCGGGTCGTAACAGGCGGTCAGCAGTTGTGCGCTATCCTCAAAATCGATATCGCTTACGGTCCCTAAAAACGCGGTGAATCCACCTTCATTCAGCTGCACGGCCGATTGATGCTTTGCGGTTTTCTGTTGTTCGCTGACATCGACGTGCTTAACGCCAGCCGGCTTTTTCGCATAAACATCCATGGCCATTTTACGCGGCGGTTCAGGCGGGGCCTGTTTTACCGGCTCGACAGGCGCTGGCGGAGTTTCGGCGGCTTTTACCGGATTAAAAAAAACCTTTCGGGGAGCCGTCGCGGCTTTGATTTTACCCAGCACATCGACGATCTGCGTGACATTGACCGGCTTTTTGATAAAAAAGGTATTGTCTATCCGCAGGTCTTGCAACGACAGCAGGATGATCGGTCTGTTCGGCGTAGCGGCCTTTCGTGCATCCAGAATGTCTTTAGCCCTGGGATGATCGGCATCGATGACATCGATATCGGCTTCCGTCTCGCGAACGACGACAGCCACGCCTCGACACGGGCCTTTCAGATACATTTCCATGGTTTTACAGGTTCGGTCATCCATGCCATATAAGGCAATTCGAGCCGGAGTATGAGAGCCTTTTTTCATCACGCGAGACCTTCAAAAAAAATTGCCATTGATCGCCATTCATCCATAAGCGGTACACCTGTCTCTCTGAGTGTTTTATAGAAGCCTTCAAAACGTGTCCGGTTTCTGGTCGATTTATAGAGCTCCAACAAAGCCTCCTGCAAGTCCTGCCTATCGGGGCTGACAGTAATACCCATTTCAAGTACGTCCATTGCTTGCTCGAGTTGGCTGTATTCAATAAAGTCATTCGCCAGCACAAGAAAATCATGTTCTTTTTCACCTCGCTGATGATATTCAAACAGTTCACACGTCCCTACCAGACCGCTGGTAAACAACGAGAAACTGTTGCCCCGTCTCGAATCCTCATCATCAACTGCCTTTATCAGCGTGGCAACTTGTTGGCTATCCAATTGCGCACGACTCCCGCCTATCATTCTCCGACAAATTGCCAACCCCTTGCCTTGTAAGATAATTACAAAATCGAGCAAAGCCGCAAAAAGCTGGGCGGACAAGCGTTTTTGGTAACAAAAATAAATGCGCCTAAGATGCGCGTTAAGATCTTTCGGGTTTCTGCGAACCTTGAAGACCAAGGCATTTAGGGCTTGGTCTCCATTGGGATCGTTATGGACGAAGACTAATTCATGGTCATGCCAAAAATCGGTCTCCCGCATGAACTGGTCCTGATCATCACCAACAACCAGCCGTGAAAAAAAATGGGGCATCGCCTCCCTCCGCATCAATTGATGCAGAAAGGTTAGCAGCTAAGAGAATTATTTCCATGAATTTAACAGTGATTTTTTTGTCTTGCGTCAAAAATTGCCTTGCGCACCGCTTCCGGCGCAGTGCCGCCGATATGGTTGCGCGCCGCCACGGAGCCTTCCAGTTTCAAAATATTGAAGACGTCCACAGAAATCGTTGGCGAAAAGCCTTGCAACTCGGCCAGTGTCAATTCCGACAAATCGCGCTCGGTTTCGATGCCCAGACGCACCGCCTGACCGACCACTTCGTGGGCATCGCGGAAAGCCATGCCCTTGCGTACCAGATAATCGGCCAGATCGGTAGCAGTGGCAAAACCGCGCTTGGCGGCATTGTACATGTTTTCACGCTTGGCCTTGATGTGCGGCATCATATCGGCAAAGGCCCTTAACGAATTGATCAGGGTATCGGCGGTGTCGAATAAAGGTTCCTTGTCTTCCTGATTATCCTTGTTGTAAGCCAGAGGTTGGCTCTTCATCAGCATCAGCAGCGACATCAGATGACCGGCAACCCGGCCGGACTTGCCGCGCACCAGTTCCGGCACATCCGGATTTTTCTTTTGCGGCATGATGGAGGAGCCCGTGCAGAAGGCATCGGGAATGTCGATGAAGTTGAATTGGGCACTGGCCCACAGCACCAGTTCCTCGGAGAAGCGCGACAAATGCAGCATGATCAGGCTACCGGCGGCGGCGAATTCGATGGCGAAATCGCGATCGCTGACCGAATCCAATGAATTATTCGACGGTCGTGAAAAACCCAACAACTCCGCAGTCATGAATCGATCGATAGGATAACTGGTACCGGCCAAAGCGGCCGCGCCCAGCGGCATGACGTTGACGCGTTTGACACAATCTTGCAGACGTTCCCTGTCCCGGCACAGCATCTCAAACCATGCCATCAGATGGTGGCCGAAGGTGACAGGCTGCGCGACCTGCAAATGAGTAAAGCCCGGCATGATGGTATCGGCTTCGCGTTCGGCCAGATCCAGCAGCGCGATTTGCAGGCGTTGCAGTTGGGCCAGAATGGTATCGATTTCACTGCGCAGATAAAGACGTATATCGGTCGCGACCTGATCGTTGCGTGAACGGCCGGTATGCAGTTTCTTGCCGGCGATGCCGATCAGATCGGTCAAGCGCGCCTCGATGTTCATGTGCACATCTTCCTGCTTGACCGACCAGACGAACTCGCCGCGCTCGATTTCGCCGCCGATTTGCACCAGGCCGCGTCGGATGTCGGCCAGCTCGTCCTCTGTCAGGATACCGATTTTGCAGAGCATCGCGGCGTGCGCCAACGAACCCTGAATATCCTGCCGCGCCATGCGCTGATCGAAAGTCACGGAAGCGGTAAATTCCTCGACAAAGGCATCGGTGGCTTCGGCAAAACGGGCGCTGGAGAGTTTTTCGGTATTAACGGTGGTCATAGCGTAGCGAAAAGAAACAAAAGAAAAAGCCGATTATACCGCCGGCGCTGCCAGTTTGATCATTTGTTCCAACAATCCAGACTGGCATAACCTGTCGTCAATTTGCCATCCTGATTCACCGCAAACGTGCCGCACTTGGAATCCGTAAAGTCCCTCGGCGTAGCGGTAGCGGTATAGGTCGTGGCAGTGGGCGTACCGGAAATGGCGATCGTATAATGTCCGTCGGGAGAAGTTGTACCTATATTTAATCCGGTATTATCAAGCGCATTGGAATAAGTAACATGATTAGCCCGCCATTTCTCTTGCGCCATTTGCAGCGCCGATAAAGCGGCTTTCCCATCAGCGCGTTTGGCGCGAACCACATATTCCTGATAAGCCGGATAAGCGATCGCCGCCAGTATGCCAATAATAGCCACCACGATCATCAGCTCAATCAAGGTAAAGCCAAAAATTTTTTGAGTCATTCTGTGTTTCATATCAAATACCTGCTCTAAATATGGGGTGTATAAAAACGCTAAGCGATGTTGGTTACATTATTTAGGAAACGCTGACCAAGTCCTTCGACAGGCTCAGAACCAACGATAAGTGGTTGACTCCGTTCGCGGTGGGTTTGTCGAACCAGCGGAATCAACTTGTCCAGAGTTTCCTTTACGAGAGACGACCAATCGCAGTTATTAATAGATGCTTGTAGCATTACCCGAAAGGAACGCAATATGTGCGACCGATTTCATTTACAAACCCAAACGGTACAGAAAATCAGGAAACATCCTCTGAAATCACTACCTTTCAAACAATACACCCCGAATGTGGAGCTTATAATCTTTACTCCCAACGGTGTCGATGAGACCGGCCGCTTACACCAGACCAGCACCACGCCTAAGTGCGGCAACGCCATCGTAACAATCAGCTTAGAAAACCAACAACCGCTTTTTACATCGCTCAAGGAAACGAGCGTTCGAGTAGTATGGCTCAATCTCGAATACCGTACCGAAATCAACACTATTGATTATCTAGCCACCTTGCGTCAATATAGCCTTAACGCTAGGTCGTCCCGTAGTAGCCGACTTCCGCCGCATCTCGACATCCTGTCGCACCAAGTCACACCAACTGTATCAGGAGTAAGTCATGCCAATTCACGCCAAACAACCATCGGGTAAACAGATGTTCAAGGCCGTCTCGATCGTTAAGGAAACTCTGAATAAGTCCTTCGACAGGCTCAGGACGAACGGTAATCTGTTGATTCCGTTCGTCCTGAGCCTGTCGAACCATGGGCGGAATCAGCTTAATCAGAGTTTCCTTAATGATCAACAGTATTGGCCTCTCGCCTTCATGTTCCGAACACCCATGATCCCATTCGATACAGCTGGAGTATTCAGATGAACGCCGGATTTCAACCACACCCAGAGCAACGCGGCATTACCTTGACCGAGGTAATGGTGGTGGTGGCGATTATCGGCATTCTGGCGGGGCTCGCCGTACCCTCCTTTCAAGACATGCTGGAGCGTAACCGCCTGAAACAAGTGGCAGAAGCCTTAAAATCCGATATGCTGTATGCTAGGGCTGAAGCCATAAAACGTAGCCAAAATATTGTTGTTTCAAGGTCGCCTGGAAATGCAGGCGCGTGGTGTTATGGTATAAACATTAACAGCCACTGTGATTGCACAACAGTCGGATCATGTGCGATTAAAACAGTATCAGGAAGCGAATTTAGCGCCGCTGTAGACATGATTGCAGCAACCATAAGTAATGACAGTACCTTTGATTTCAGGCGAGGAACAGTTGTTGCCGACACATTTATTTTCAATTCAAGCCATTATAGCGTAGCAGTCACAACCATAGTCAGTGACAACAGTGTTGCCGGAAAAGTAGCAGCCGGGCAAACAGCAAGTGGACAAGTAATATTGTGCACACCTGTTGGCTCGACAGGAATCTCCAGCTACCCTCCTTGCTAATTTTACCGAGATCACGTTATGAAAAAGCAATCCGGTTTCACGCTGATCGAACTGATGATTTCCTTGCTGGTTGGTTTAATCATCGTCGCCGCAGCCATCACCATTTACATCGCCACCGTAAAAGGCAGTTCGGATACGATCAAGTCGGCGCGCTTGAATCATGACCTCGAATCGGTTATGTCCTTGATGGTCAACGACATCCGGAGGGCGGGCTATTGGGGCGGCGCGGGCGTGACTTCGGACGCCAAGCGTAACCCTTTTACCAATACCGCCACGGCCAATATTCAGTTGCCGAGCAGTTCATGCATTTTATACACCTACGACGCCAACGGCAGTGGCGCGCTGACGCCGACCAACCAGGCGGACGATATCGACGCCAACGAATACTACGGTTTCAGGCTGGTCGGCACCACCATCAGAATGCGCACTTCCGGAACGACAACCGCGGATTGCGCCGATGGCAATTGGCAGGAAGAGATAGCCGGCAACCAAATTTCCATTACTTCACTGAAATTCAACTTTGGACCGATTGACGTGAACTTGAGCGGGAACGTCTCAGACCCTGTAGATTTACAGATTCCCTCACGGTGTCTGAATGTGAATACAACCACGAAATATGATTTATGCGAGACATCCCCACCTTGCGACATGCCGCTGACGGCAAATTACCCAGCAACTTTGCCTGCAACTTTATCAGCGTGCTCATGGACATCAGCAGCACAGTTGCCCTCAGGCAATTTAGCCGTCGAAAGCCGGCAGATCAATATCGTCTTATCGGGGCGATTAACAGACGACCCAACAGTTACGAAGACTTTAACGGCTTCCGTCAAAATCAGAAATGACCGTATTTTTAATCAACCTTAAGGAAGCTCTGAATATGTCCTTCGACAGGCTCAAGATAATCGGTAACGGCTTGATTACGTTCGTGGCGAGCGCTTCGGGAGCCTTGCCGAACCATGCCGAATGGAGTCAGTTTGATCAGAGATTTCTTGAGAAAACTCTGAACAACTTGATTCCGCTCATGGTTCGACAAGCTCACCACGAACGGAATCACCCTCTTGCCGTTCGTCCCGAGCCTGTCGAAGGACTAAATCAGAGCTGTCTTAACGAGCCGATTCAATGAGGTGCTCACGATGAAAGTGATGACACAAATAAAGTTGAACAGTCAACGGGGAGTGGCCAGCCTGTTGACGGCGCTGGTCCTGTTGATCTGCATCACCTTGGTGGCCCTGGTTTCGTCGAAAACGGTCCTGGTCGAGACCCAAATAGCCGCCGACAATTATCGGGCCTCGCAAGCGGTGGCGGCGGCCAATTATGCCCTGGACTATGGCGTTAATTATTTCGATGCGGGCGGCTTTGATCGAGTTGTCAATGCAAGTGGCACCGGCACGGCCATCACCGGCTGCACACCCGACAATCCCCTCCCTGCCGCTGGCAGCCCCGGCAGTGACTGCATTGTTGATACAGGGGCTGCTGATACCGACGGCGACGGCACCATTGATCAGCAGTTTAATGCTCTTTCTTTGAAATCGGCTGATCTAAGTCAAACCACAACCGCGACGCTGGCATTCAACAACGCGGCCGGCACTTACTGCGTGGCCGCCGGAGCAACACCGGACATGCAACACGGCATGATCACCGCAACGGGCTTCAGCGACGACTCCCTGGCAACCCGCACCATTACCCAATGCATCGCACCCTTGAATATCTTGCGCGACAACGGTCCCAAGCAGCCACTGGTGGCGCAGGGAAACGTCGCCCTGACCGGTAACGCCCGCATCATCAATCGCTATACCGACACCACCGTCTGGTCGGGTGGACTGGTTCAGATCGGCAGTTCCTCGGCGATGGAAACCTTCATCAACAGCACCAGCGACCCGGCAACGACGGAAGCCGAACGCATCGACACCGACGACGACGAGCATGCCCAGCTGGTCTCGAACCGAAATTTGGGTAACGGCCTGGACATCATCGATGACGACCCTTCCTTGGGTAATTTGGTGGGGCTGGAGTTTTTCAAGAATTTCTTTGCCGTCGAAACACGGGCTCAACTCAAACAGATCGCCGTTGATAATGGACAAAGTTATACCAATATCAGCAGCGCCTTAAACCCGGCATCCCCCGCCCCTGCCACCGGCGGCCTGGTATGGATTGAAGGCAACCAGTCCATGAATGGCGGCACGATAGGCAGTCTCGCAAAACCCGCGATCGTAGTCGTCAACGGTGACATGACCCTCACAGGCGGCGCCACCATCTACGGCTTGCTCTATGTTGCCGGCACCTACACCATAAACGGTACGCCGCAAATCATCGGCGCCAATATCGTGGAAGGCACGGACTTGACCACCAACCTGCAGGCCGCGCCCCCGATCGTTAGCGGAACAGGCACCATCTCCCTGGTTTACTGGCCGGCTTTTGCGGCGGGTTCAGGCAATCCTTTACCGTCATTGACCGCTGTCGTTAGCGGATCTTGGCGTGACTGGTAAGCATCCATCATTTAATCGCTTAAAAGGGGTTTGTTATGAAACGCTCAACTTTTAAATTACAAGGCGGCATCGGCCTGATTGAAGTCCTGATTGCCATGGTGGTGGTTGCCGTTGGATTAGTGGCTGTCGCCACACTACAGGGCCACCTCATGTCTGATAGCGGAGACAACAAGACCCGCTCGGAGGCCTTGGCCTTGGCCGAACGCAAGATCGAGGAACTCAGGAATAACGCAAATGTTGCCGGCTATCAGGCCATCACCGCCGGCACCACCACCGAATCGAATATAGTTGGAACCAACGCCACCTTTACCCGCAGTTGGACCATCGGCGATGTCACGGGATTTTTAGCGTCCGCGCCAAATCGTAAAAATATATCGGTACAAGTCAGCTGGGACGGAAATGGCAACGGCGTGGTCGATGGCAACGAGCGCGTCGAAGTCATCACGCAAATGGCCTGGATCGATCCCGGCAAAAGCGCGCTACTGGCCGACATCAATAGTGGCGCGGGCACCGCTCAAGTACCGAGCCCCAGGCAGAATGCCTCCGAAGACGTTGCCTCGGAACAGGTGCTCAATACGGAGTGGACAGATGTCCAGTCCGGCGGAGTCCCCGGCACCTCAACGACAATGACGGTCGAAGTGACCAATCCGACCACTCACAACGTCGTAAGCGTACAACTCAGGCAAATCGCCCCCGGCTCCCATTTTTATGCCACGGCCGATACTAACTTGTTTTTCGTGTCGCCGGGCGTGATAGCGGTTTTTCTTTGCTACCCAGCCGGTGAGGGCGGCGCCGACCTTTCCACGGAGGAAGGCCATTGCAAATACATTCAAAACCATTTTGGCGGCATCCCCTTGCGCATCGCGGGCACCGTTTATTCGACCAGCGGCAATGGTTTTGTCGACGAAGACGGTGTTAGAACAATCCAAGTAGCCTGGACATCCAGTGACGTCAATGCCTGTTATAACGGTAATCCGGTGCGCCATCCTTCTAGCGGCACGTTGATTTATGATTCCATGCCTTACGAATGCGTCCTGGCTGGCAACTGCAACGCCACTGCCGGCGGCGCCACCGCCGCTGACTTCGGGGCTACCGGCTGCTATCCCGATAATCAGGTTTCCGATGCACAAATCAATGACCGTGACGTAGGGCCGGGAGGCGAGTACGGCGATGTGGGATTATTGGGCGTCGACGATCAGGGCGGCAACCGTGAACAAGTCTGCTTCCTTGAAGACACCACCGACCCCGCCACCAGCGTCTTATTGCAGACCAGCGGCAGTGAGGTACAAAACGAAAATTATCTATTTGCCGTAACCAACCGTTTTTACGCGTCGCGCCGCATATCGCGCAGTGGCACCAGTAATCAGCAAGACTCGGAAGGCATCAACCGTTCCTATACCAATCACAACTTCCTGATCATCGCCAGAGGCACGGGCGCTTCCGCGAACCAACGCTGCAATATAGCCGCAACCGCCAACTCGATTCAGCTGGCACCCAGGGATATCATCCGAACCTTGAACCAAAGCGGCGCGCCGAATGAGGTATTGGCTGAGACCTCCTATACAGGTACAGCTGTTACGGCCAAGACCTACACCGGCTCGATAACCAGCGACGCGACCTCTCTAAGATTCTATATTCCTGAAATCGGCGCTTGTTACCTGAATAACAATAGCTCGCCTCAGACCACCGCAACCCTTTATGCTTGCGCGGTCGCCGGTAACGTCAGCGGCATCGACATCAAGGGCGGCAGCGCCGAATATCCCACCAGCAATCCGGCGGCTTTCGCGGCCTGCAACAAAACCACCGATGCAACCGTATGCAACTGGCACAACAATTTTGTCACCACCTCTACCACCAGTTGCCAAACCCCATGGGGCGCCACCATAGCGGACGGCAGCACGACGACCGCCTATCTGAATGCAGTCGAGCCATTTGGCGGCACCTGCCAAAGCGAGACGCGCACCTGTACCACGGGCACCTTGAGCGGTACTTTTACCAATCAATCATGTACGGTTTCCTCAACAGCGGACTGTACGTCGCCCTGGGGAACGAGCGTTCCCAATGGCACCGCCATCACGGCTTACGCTAATGCAACCGTGCCGACCGGATTTACATGTACCGACAACAACAATAGCGAGTCGCGCACCTGTACCAACGGCATCCTGTCCGGAACATATACTCACGTTTCCTGTGCCGTTCAGACTACACGCAACATCTCGGTATCGGTAACCACATCGGGTACCGGCAGCGTTTCCGGCATTACGCTAACAGGTACCGACGCGAACTGTAGCGGATTGATCTGCACGGTCGCCAATGATTGGACCGGCACCCTGTCCGCGACCGGCAGTTGTAGTGGCGGCGGTACGGTCAGCGGCATCAGCGGGACGATTCCCGCCACGGCCACCACGGCATCCATCGCACTCGGTAACTGCACCGGGCCGGTGTGCACGACCCCTTGGAGCACGAGCCTTGCCAGCGGCGGTTCTGTAATGGCATATCAGGCTGCAACGGTCAACTATCCGAGCAGCTGCGTAAGCGAAACCCGTTTCTGTAACGACGGCACGTTGTCGGGTACCTATAGCAATCAATCCTGTTCGGTCGTTTGTACTGTTCCGAATCTGATTGGCAGATCGACGAACAGCGACGCCGACAAATCCGCTGTGAATAACGCTATTACGGCCGCCGGATTTTCGCTGGGTACGAGTACGGATACCGGCTCCGGACAGAAAGAGGTATCTGCACAAAGCCCAGCGGCAGGGTCGACTCCAGCGTGCGGATCGGCAGTCGGCTATAGTTATAACTGATCAGGTAGGAAAGGTTGGGTTGCGAAAAACGTAACCCAACCTTTAACCTGATGTTTTGAATTGTCTAGCTAAACTGCCGACAATACAAACCACCTTCGTTATCGAAAGGTGGTTTGTTTATGCCCTTTGGCCAACTTGATAAAGACGTTTTGCAAGTTCAATGAGAGGCGTAGACAACACCTCCATGCCCACACTCCGCAATGAACCTAAAAGAACGGTAGAGCCTCGAAAAATCTCGTTCGTCCCGAGCGTGTCGAAGGGCGACCGGGATTTTTGAAGCACCTTACGGGTGAGTGTGTTGCAGGCCGCTCATGCTTCGATTGACTCGGCACGAACGGCCTGCAACACTCGCTAACTGCTCTTTTCAGGACGAACAGAACAGGTCAGGCAACCGTATCGGCCTTGGCCTGATAACTATCGAGCCGATTGAAGTTCAGGTAGCGATAGGTGTCGGCGCTGCTTTGATCTATCGTCGCCGCATACTGCATGTATTCTTCCACAGTCGGAATCCTGCCCAACAGCGAACATACCGCCGCCAGTTCCGCCGACGACAGATAAACGTTGGCGCCGTCGCCCAAGCGGTTGGGGAAATTGCGGGTCGAAGTCGACACCACCGTCGCCCCTTTCGCCACCCGCGCCTGGTTACCCATGCACAATGAACAACCCGGCATTTCGGTGCGGGCGCCGACCTTGCCGAAGGTGCCGTAATAACCTTCTTCGACCAACTGATTTTGGTCCATCTTGGTCGGCGGTGCCACCCACAGCTTAGTCGGCAAACTGCCGGCTTTTTCCAGCAATTTGCCGGCGGCGCGGAAATGGCCGATGTTGGTCATGCAGGAACCGATGAACACTTCGTCGATCTTGATGCCGGCAACCGCCGACAAGGGCTTGATGTCGTCCGGATCGTTGGGGCAAGCCAGCAATGGTTCCTTGATTTCATTCAGATCGATCTCGATGATTTCCGCATATTCGGCATCCTTATCCGCTTCCAGCAATACCGGCTTGTCCAACCAATCCTGCATGGCTTTGATCCGGCGTTGGATGGTGCGGACGTCGCCGTAGCCTTCGGCGATCATCCATTTCAACAAGGTGATGTTAGAGTTCAGATATTCGCGGATCGGCGCTTCGTTGAGTTTGATGGTGCAACCGCCGGCGGAACGCTCGGCCGAGGCATCCGACAATTCGAAGGCCTGTTCGACTTTCAGATCCGGCAAGCCTTCTATTTCCAGAATCCGGCCGGAAAATACGTTAAGCTTGCCCTGCTTGGCGACAGTCAGTAAGCCGCGTTGGATGGCCGCATAAGGAATCGCATTGACCAAATCGCGCAGGGTGATACCCGGCTGCATTTGGCCCTTGAATCTCACCAGCACCGATTCCGGCATATCCAAAGGCATCACGCCGGTAGCGGCGGCGAAGGCCACCAGGCCGGAGCCGGCCGGGAAGGAAATGCCGATAGGGAAGCGGGTATGCGAATCGCCGCCGGTGCCGACCGTGTCTGGCAGCAGCATACGGTTCAACCAGGAGTGAATCACGCCGTCACCGGGACGCAACGACACGCCGCCGCGAGTCATGATGAAATCCGGCAAGGTATGCTGCATCTGCACGTCCACCGGTTTCGGATAAGCGGCGGTATGGCAGAACGACTGCATCACCAGATCGGCCGAGAAGCCCAGGCAGGCCAGGTCTTTCAGCTCGTCGCGGGTCATGGGCCCAGTGGTGTCCTGAGAGCCGACCGTGGTCATCTTCGGCTCGCAATAACTGCCTGGACGCACGCCGACGACACCGCAAGCCTTGCCGACCATTTTTTGCGCCAGCGTGTAGCCTTTGCCGGAATCTACGGCTTCACCCAGACGGCGAAATACTGTGGAAGGCGCCAAGCCCAAGGCTTGTCTGGCCTTATCGGTCAAGCCACGGCCGATGATCAACGGAATCCTGCCACCGGCGCGAACTTCATCCAGTATCACTTCGGTTTTCAACGCGAATGTGGAAACCACTTCATCTTTGCCCCGTTCGATAGACTCAGGGCAGGCGTGGCGTTTGACGACGCCTTGATAAGGGAAAATGTCGATCACATCCCCCATAGCCATCCTGGTGACGTCGCATTCGATTGGCAGCGCGCCGGAATCTTCCATGGTGTTGAAGAAAATCGGCGCGATCTTGCCGCCGATGCAGACGCCGCCGCCGCGCTTGTTGGGAATGAAGGGAATGTCATCGCCCATGAACCACAACACCGAATTGGTGGCGGATTTGCGTGAAGAACCGGTCCCGACCACGTCGCCGACGTAGGCTACAGGGAAGCCTTTGGTTTTGAGTTCCTCGATTTGCTGTTCGGCGTTTGTGATACCGTCGCGCGGCATTTTCAGCATGGCCTTGGCGTGCAACGGAATGTCCGGCCGCGACCAGGCGTCGGGCGCCGGCGAAAGATCGTCGGTGTTGGTTTCACCCGTGACCTTGAACACCGTCACGGTCAATTTCTCCGGCACTTCCGGACGACTGGTAAACCACTCGGCATCGGCCCAGGATTGCAGCACTTGTTTGGCGTAAACATTGCCGGCTTGAGCTTTTTCCTGGACATCATGGAAGGCATCGAATATCAGCAGGATCTGCGACAAGGCCTTGGCGGCAATCGGCGCCAGCGCGGAGTTATCCAGCAACTCGATCAAGGGCGCGACGTTGTAACCGCCGAGCATGGTGCCTAGCAATTCGGTGGCTTTTTCCGGCGTGACCAGCGGTGACGTCGCCTCGCCTTTTGCCACCGCCGTTAAAAAACCAGCTTTAACATAAGCCGCTTCGTCCACGCCGGCTGGAATCCGGTTGATCAGCAAATCCAGCAAAAACTGCTCTACTCCGGCGGGCGGTTGTTTCAGCAATTCGACCAGTGCCGAGACTTGTTCTGCATCCAGGGGTTTGGGCACAACGCCTTCGGCGGCGCGTTCGGCAACATGTTTTCGGTATTGTTCTAGCATGGATTTTCCTGTGTAAGAGAAAATGGTTTGATGGGCAATTGCTTGCTGGCAAATCCCCTTGGCGTTTTGGTTGCCATATTGTACCGGCAAATCGAGCCTCATTTGTTCCCGCGATCAGCCTTTACCCAAATTTGGCGTATGAACCGATATGAAGCCAAGCATAAGCCGGTTGCGCTGATCGGCTGTCCCGTTATTTCGCCCCGAGCATCGCAGCTTTTGGCAAGCGTAGCCCGACAGGGGAGCGGCAAGGATGCCGCTCGTTTTCGGAGGGCTAAGGATAGCCCTTCTGAAACCCCTTGCCAAAAGCGACAAATTTGCCTGGAGCAAATTTGGACAGCCAATAGGCGGCACTAAGGGCGAAAAACAAGGATATTTTTCGCGAAACCGACTTCAAAATAAACCTTTCGCAAAAGTGACACTGATGCTGATGGCATCCGAAAAACCCCCTTCCTATCTACGATTGCGTAACATCAGTTACGACCTAAATCCATTTCGCGCCTCAAACCTCATCGCGGCTGCCAGCGCAGATCCAGCGTCATCGGGAAGCGCGGATTAACGGCTTCCGCCTTGATCTGCATTGGTCCGGCGCTGTGGCCGTGATCCCAGAACCGGGCGCGGCGGCGGGCTTCCGCCTCGTTGGCGTTGACCGGAAAGGTTTCATAATTACGACCTCCCGGATGGCTGACATGGTAGGTGCAGCCGCCGATGGAGCGGCCGTTCCAGCTATCCAGCAGATCAAACACCAGCGGCGCATGTACGCCGATAGCCGGATGCAAGGCCGACGGCGGAGCCCAGGCCTTGAAACGCACCGCGGCGACGAATTCGCCGGGTACGCCGGTCGGATGCAGTGGCAACAAGCGGCCGTTGCACGCCACCTGATGGCGAGTGCCTGTCATGCCAGTCATCTTGACCTGCAAACGTTCCACCGAAGAATCGACATTACGGGCGGTCCCGGTACCGCTGACTTCCTCGCCCAACATATGCCAGGGTTCGATGGCCTGCCGTAACTCTAATTGTACGCCTTCATAGACCACGCTGCCGTAGCGCGGAAAACGGAATTCCAGAAAAGGCGTGAACCAGACGTCGTCGAATGGATAACCGGCGCTACGCAGATCGCGGCCGATGTCGCACATGTCCTGTTCGATGAAATGCGGCAGCATGAAACGATCATGCAGCGCGGTATCCCAGTAGACCATGGCACCGCGATACGGTGTTTTCCAGAACCTCGCCACCAGCGCTCGCAGCAACAGCGATTGCAACAGGCTCATCCGGTAATGCGGCGGCATTTCGAAGGCGCGCAATTCCACCAAGCCCAAGCGACCGGTGGCGGAATCCGGCGAATACAGCTTGTCGATACAGAATTCGGCCCTATGGGTATTGCCGGCCAGGTCGATCAACAAATTGCGCAGCAATCGGTCGACTAGCCACGGCTGAGCGCTCTCCTCGCCAGCTCTGAATTTTTCATCCATTTGCTGAAAAGCGATTTCCAGCTCGTAGAGATTGTCGTCGCGGGCTTCGTCGACGCGAGGCGCCTGACCGGTTGGACCGATGAATTGGCCCGAAAACAGATACGACAGCGCCGGATGTTGCTGCCAGTAGGTAATCAGACTCTTCAGCAGATCGGGCGTACGCAGGAAAGGGCTATCGGCCGGCGTCGCACCGCCCAGGGTAATGTGATTGCCGCCTCCGGTGCCGGTATGCCGGCCGTCGAGCATGAATTTTTCCGTCGCCAGCCGGGTCAAGCGGGCTTCCTGGTACAAAGCCTCGGTGCGTTCTTCCAGTGCTTGCCAACTATCCAAGGGATGGATATTAACCTTGATCACGCCAGGATCGGGCGTGATCGATAGAGACAGCAGCCTTGGATCGCGCGGCGGCGGATAACCTTCCAGACGTAGAGGCACTCTTAACTGAGCGGCGCAATCCTCGATCGCCGCCATTAACTCCAGCCAGGCTTCCAGACTGGTGACGGACGGCATGAATACATGCAATAGGCCGTCACGCATTTCCAGTGCCATTGCAGTATGAATCACTTCATTAGCCGATGACTGTTCGTCAACTGGCTCAGATCCCGCCGCCTGCTTGGTTCGTGGAAAATCGGCCAGCTGTTCGCGTTCGGCAAACGGAACGAGCGGCAATTCCACCTCGAATTCGTCTGGCGCCACCCAAGGCAGACTGTTCGGCGGCAAGCGCAAACCCAGCGGCGAATCGCCGGGCAGCAGATATAACCGTTCGCGTTTCAGCTGCCAGCGGCTGGATTGCCAACGGATGCTTTTGTCGCCGAAGGCTTTCAGCGGCAGCACGAAACCCGCCACAGCCGACAATCCGGACCGAAACGGTGTGGATAGCGCGTTGCGCACCTCGGCGCGTTGCAGGTCGGATTCGTGCGGATCGATATTGGCCGGCAAACGGCTTTCCTCATCCAATGCCAACCAGGGATCTTCGTAGGCAGGAATCAGATAGTCGGTATTCACCCCCAGACTTAGCGCCAGTTGCTCGGCAAAGCGCCGAACCTCCGTGATGTCGATATTCGCCGCCTGCTTGGCTATCAAAGCGGGATCATGCCAGACCGGTACGCCATCGGCGCGCCAATAGCCGTTCAGCGCCCAACGCGGCAATGGCTCGCCGGTATACCATTTGCCCTGGCCGAAAAACAGCACACCGCCCGTCGCAAAACGGTCGAGCAAACACCGTAACAATTTATTAGCCAGTTGCCATTTTTCCTCGCCCAGCACGGCGCTGTTCCATTCGGCACCGTCCATGTTGTCCACCGAAACGAAAGTCGGTTCGCCCCCCTGAGTCAGGCGCACATCGCCGGCTAGCAATTCCTGATCGATACTATGGCCCAATGCCCTGATCGCCTGCCACTGTTCATCGCTATAGGGTTTGGTGACACGCGGATCCTCGTGGATACGAGTAACCTTCATCTCCACGTCCAGCCGCGATTCGCAGATACCGGTCATGCCTCTGACCGGTGCCGCCGAAGCCGGAACCGCCGTCACCGCCAGCGGTATATGGCCCTCGCCAGCCAGCAAGCCCGAGGTGGCATCCAGCCCTACCCAGCCTGCGCCGGGAATATAGGCTTCGCACCAAGCATGCAGATCGGTGAAATCCGAACTCGGCCCGACTGGGCCATCGAGCGGTTTTTCGTCGACCGCCAGCTGTATCAGATAACCGGACACGAAGCGTGCGGCGATGCCCAGATGGCGCAGAATCTGTACCAGGAGCCAGGCGCTGTCGCGGCAGGAACCGGACTTTTTCTCCAGAGTTTCCTCGCAGCTCTGCACGCCCGCTTCCATACGGATCAGATGGGACACCTGTCCGTGCAGTTTTTGATTCAGGTTCACCAGAAAGTTGGTGGTGCTGATGTCTTTAGGAATATCGCGGCGAATCTCGTCCAGCAAGCTTTTCAACAGCGGCCCGGCCGGCTCGGTTTCCAGGAACGGCGCCAGTTCGATTTTCAGCGTCGGCGGATATTGAAACGGAAAATGCTCGGCCCAGTCTTCGACGAAAAAATCGAACGGGTTGATCACAGTCATATCGGCCAGCAAATCCACGCTGATATGAATTTCCCGTGTCGGCTCGGGAAAGGTTAGCCGGGCAACGAAATTGCCATAGGCGTCCTGTTGCCAATGAATGAAATGCTTTTCGGGCTTCACCTTCAGCGAATAGCCCGACACTGGGGTGCGGCTATGTGCCGCCGGGCGCAGCCGAATTTCGTGCGGCGAAGCGACCACCGGCCTATCGAAGACATAATGCGATTGGTGATGCAGGGCAACGCGTATGGTCATGGTTTGGCCGTGTTGAGTTATTTATCGAGTCGCTACCGCGACGGGATTTATGTCCCGTTATTCCGCCCCGAGCATCGCAGCTTTTGGCGAATAAGGCCCGAATAGGGGAACGGCAAGGATGCTGTTCGTTTTCGCAGGGCCAAGGAGGCTCTTCGAAAACCCTCGCCAAAAGCGAGAAGCACAGGATAAAGGCGGAATCCGGGTGTCTTTTCTTTTGGGTACTTTTCTTTGGACAAGCAAAGAAAAGTACCTCGCCTGTCGGTGCGAGAACCGACTTCAAAATAAACTAGTCGCAACAGCGACACTGTTTCTGATGCCATACGACAAACATTTGCCATGCTCAAGGCTACGGAACATCATTTATTCATATCGATATCCGTCAGCCATTCCGGATTCGGCAAGGAGGCGAAAACCCCTCGCAGCCCTTCACTCCAGCGGCGGCTGATCTGGGAAAAATACGGATCGTCCACGGTAATGTGTTGCTGGAAATCCAGACGCAAGCTGGACTTAATGTAACACGCCACGTCGATCGGCAGGCCGACCGACAAGTTGCTGCGCATCGTGGAATCAAACGACACCAGCACGCACTTTACCGCCTCGATCAAAGGCGTGTCCGGCCTGATCACCCGATCGATGATAGGCTTGCCGTATTTGGTTTCACCGATCTGGAAAAACGGCGTCTCCGTTCCTGCTTCGATAAAATTGCCTTCCGCATACACCAGAAACAGTCGCATGCGTTCGCCCTGAATCTGCCCGCCGACGATAAAATTGGCACCGGCATCAACATTGCTCTGCGCCAAGAACACGCCGTCGTGATCGCGGACTTCCCGCAAGGCTTCGCCAAGCAATTGCGCGACATCAAACATCGACTCGGCGTTCCAGATATTGCCTTGCTCGGGGTGCCGTCCACGCTGTTCCAGCAAATTGATCGCCTTCTGGGTAATCGACAGATTGCCGGAACTCAAGATCACAATCGCTCTATCGCCAGGGTTGACGAAGTGGCGCATTTTCTTGAAACAGGAAATCTGGTCGACGCCGGCATTGGTGCGGGAATCGGAAGCGAACACCATACCGGCGTCCAACATCAAAGCAACGCAATAAGTCATGACAGTTTTATCAGGCTAGTCTATTGCACCTGCATGGATCCGCGCACCGGTATGGTTTCGAAATGATCGCGCCGAGACAGATAAGCGTTTCCGATCTCCCGTCCCAACAAATCGGTGTGTTCCAGAAAATCGGTCAGATATTCGTGCAGGCCTTGAGAGAAGACGTCCTCGATCAAACCAAAATGCAATGCGGCGTGTTGCTCGCCGGCGCGGCGACGCGCTTCCCGGCCCGATGAACCGTTGATGTCGATCAAGGCGGCCTCCACTTCGTTCATGCAGGCATGCAGCGAGCGCGGCATATCGTCTCTGAGTATCAGCAATTCGGCGACCCGTCGAGGCGAAATGCCGTCGCGATAGATCTTGCGGTAAGCTTCGAAGGCGCTGACCGATCGCAGCAGCGCTCCCCATTGGTAATAATCGGCGGCACCGCCGACATCGTGGACGCTCGGCAACAGGATGTGATATTTCACATCCAGTATCCGCGCGGTATTGTCAGCCCTTTCCAGAAAAGTACCGAGCTTGACGAAGCTGAGAGCGATGTCCTTCAAAATCGTTCCCAGCGTCACGCCGCGAAACAGGTGCGACCTGTCCTTGACCCAGTCGAAAAAGTCCGGAAATTTTTCGCGCTGCATGCGGCTAACCAGACGATTGAGCTCCAGCCAGGTGGCATTGATGACCTCCCACATTTCCGAGGTGATCGCGCCTCGCACCGAGCGGGCGTTTTCTCGCGCGGACTTAAGGCAACTATAAATGCTGGAAGGGTTGTCGGGATCCAGGGCCATGTAAAGGGTCACGGTATCGGCTCGCGCCAGGCCGTATTTGATTTCGTATCCGGCGGCGCAGCCCGTGATGTTCAAGGGCGCATACCAAAGATAGGCCTCCGTTCCCTCCATGTCCAGCGGCAACAGCGAGGAACGATGCGCGACATCCAGTACCCTTGCAGTGTTTTCGGCACGTTCGATATGGCGCGCCATCCAGAATAAATTATCAGCGGTGCGAGACAACATGTTTTAGTCCTCCAGTACCCAGGTGTCTTTGGTGCCACCGCCTTGCGAGGAATTGACCACCAACGATCCTTCGCTGAGGGCAACCCTCGTCAAGCCGCCGGGTACCAGACGTATCTCCTTGCCGGACAACACGAAGGGTCGCAAATCGACATGCCGAGGCGCGACGCCGGATTCCACCATCGTGGGGCAGGCCGACAATGCCAATGTCGGCTGGGCGATAAAAGTGGCCGGTTCCGCCAGGATGCGCTGCCTATAAGCTTCGATTTCAGCCTTGGAACTAGTCGGCCCCACCAACATGCCGTAGCCGCCAGAACCTTGCACTTCCTTGACCACCAACTCCGGCAAATGCGCCAGCACATACTTCAAATCGTCCTGTTCGCTCAAGCGCCAGGTTGGTACGTTGGATAATAGCGGCGCTTCGCCCAGGTAAAAGCGTATCATTTCCGGCACGTATAAATACGTCGACTTATCGTCAGCCACGCCGGCACCGACGCCATTGGCCAGCACCACATTGCCGCTGCAATAGGCATCCAGCAAGCCCGGCACACCCAATGTCGAATCGGGACGGAAGGCCAGCGGATCGAGAAAATCGTCATCCACCCGCCTATAAATCACGTGTACTTGTTGCGGTCCATCCGTGGTGTACATGTAAACTTTTCGTTGATGCACAAACAGATCCTGACCCTCGACCAGTTCCACGCCCATTTGACTGGCAAGGAAGGCGTGCTCGAAATAGGCGCTGTTATAAGACCCCGGCGTCATCACCACGATCACGGGGTCCGAAACATGCGTTGGCGCCGCTTCGCGCAGGGTTTCCAGCAACATTTGCGGATAGTGTTCGACCGGCTCGACGGCGTGACCGGCAAACAGTTCCGGAAACAATCGCATCATGGTGTTACGGTTTTCCAGCATGTAGGAAACCCCGGACGGTGTGCGCAGATTGTCTTCCAATACGTAGAAATCGTTTTCGGCGACCCGCACCAGATCGATGCCGGCAATGTGGGCATAGACCTGATTAGGCAGATCGACGCCCTGCATTTCTCGCCGGTACAGCACATTGTCCAACACCTGACGGGCGCTGATCACCCCGGCCTTGATGATTTCCTGATCGTGATAAATATCGTGCAGAAAGGCATTCAAGGCCCTCACCCGCTGCTTGAGCCCCAATTCCAGCCGCCGCCATTCGCCGGCGCCGAAAATACGCGGCACGATGTCGAAAGGAATCAGACGTTCCGAGCCGGCCGCTTCGCCATACACCGCGAAGGTGATACCCAGCCGCCGAAACAGCAACTCCGCCTCCGCGCATTTTCGCTCCAGAGTACCGTCCGGCAAATCCGCCAGCCAATCCGCATAGCGCCGATAGATTTCGCGAACCGCGCCGTCCTCGGCGCGCATCTCGTTAAAATAGTTTTTTGTAGGCTTCGCGTTCATGTTTTATGTTCAGCAAGAGCCATGCCACGGACGCGCGACCATGGTTTGAGACAAAATCGGGAAGCCGGAATCGCCTATTTGCACCAACTAGGCCTGTAGCCGGGTGCGAGCGCACCAATACGGGGATTGTGACTATTCAATGAAACTGACTAGGCATTAATCCTGATGTTACGCTGAGATGGTTTTTAGTCGCGTTATTCCGCCCCGAGCATCGCAGCCAATAGGCTGGCCCGAAGGGCGAAAACCATGGATGGTTTTCGTAGCGAAAAGTATCTCGCCTGTCAGTGCAAAAACCGACTTCAAATAACTGTAGGCTATTTTTGACGCCACCAGACGAATATTTCCCGCATCCAAGACGACGTTACACCAGTTATTAACGCTTACTTCGGCAAATCCTCGACCCGCTTGCCAATCCTATACAAACTCCAGCCCAAAACCAACACCATCAGACCTATCGCTCCACCCAGAAACCACTTGCTGTTCAGCAGTTCGCCGAAATCCGGTTTATGCTCCCCCGTCGCAACAGCGGTTTCCGGACCTAATTCGGCGGTTGTGCTTTGGTAACCACGGCGCAACAGTTCCTGAATCGGCGCGATGTCGTAGCGCGGCGGCTCGGCCTTGTCCGAACCGTAGCGCAATTGGTAGCTTTGGCCGGCTTGCGGCAGGAACAACAGCCGATAGCCAGGGCCGTTACCAATCACGGTATCGATTTCCAGCGGCGGATTATCCTGATTGCGGATCACGATTTGGTACTTCGGTTGGCGTTGCTCAGGGAAGGTCACGCTGGTTTGGTCGCGGTTGATGTCCTGAAAGTGCAAGGCTTCCAGCGTGGCGCCGCCCAGGGTTTGCATACGGGTTTCCATGCCTTGCTGAAACGGAATTTTTACTTCGGCCTGGCGGCTGAAGTTGGGCATAGTGGTTTTCAGCGTAAAACCGGTCAAGGGTTGGCGCCGGGTTTCGATGTCTATCAGCGTGGTTTTATGCTCGGCATCCTGGCCGATTTTGGCCACGGTGACCGGATAATCGAAACGTTGTTCGGCTTCCGGCAAAGTTTCGGAATGCTTATGCCAGAAATCGATACGCTCGATGTGCAGGGGCTCATCATGCAGTTCGGTTTTTTCGCTGCGTTGCAACTCTTCTTCGCCGTGCAGCGTTCGGGTCAGCTCCAGCACTTCTTCAGTACGGGTCTGGCTGGCCTTGGCGACGACGATCTTGAATTGCCGGTAGCTATTGGCTGGTAATTCGATGTCGCGGTTGCCAACCTTCATGTAACGCGAGTAATCGTAAATGGCGCTATTGTTGACCAGTTTTTCCCAGTTCTGGCCATCGTTGGAGCCATGGATTTGCAGGTTGTATTCGAAATCGCGCTGGCTCGTGACCACGGTCAAACCGTCGGCGTTGGCGGCGTCTTTGTCCAAGTTGACGCTGATAACGATGCCGTCTTCGTCGACTTTTTCCAATCCTTTAGTTTCGCTCCGGCTGGGCAAACGCTGGACCAGCGTTTTACTGCCGGCGATTTTTTGCAACAGATAGGGTATCTCGACGCCATTCTGATCGATCAGGCGCAAGTCGCGGAAATCCACTGCGCTGGCGGCATAGACTGCGCTATCCAAGGGCACGGCCAGCAAGCTTTGCTGTCCGCCATCCTGCCAGATAACCGACCGGCTAAACCGATACCTTGGCCCATCGTCCGACGTGGCCGCGGCGATGGCTTGGATTAGAAACAGGCCGGCAATCAATGCTATTTTGGCAATCATGAGGTTTTCTCGTCGGCAGTATTGCCCATAAAGGTTTGTTGATAGCGCATATAGAAAAACGCGCCGCCCAGCGCCAGCATGCCCAACACGATGAAGGCCACGATACGGTAAATCTGCTCCAGGCGGGCCAGATCGATGAAAAACACCTTCCAGGCCACCAAGGCAAACAGCGCCAAACCGGTCAAGCGGAAGGCCGAGACTTGGCGCTTGATGCCGGCAAAAACCAGACTCAACGCGAACAGCGACCACAAGATAGACACGCCGCCGGAGCGCAGGCCAGGCACGTATTGATACAGCAAGGAATTGATTTCCAGGCTCAGGAAGGCGAACAGCAAGGCCAACGCCGCACCGCCCAGCCATTGCCGGATGTTGCCGGCCTCTTCGCCGACGGACGACAAACGGCGGAACGCGAACAGCAGAAAACCTATGATGGCCGCGAAATCCAGCAAGCGCATCAATGCCAATTGGAAGGAATAAGCGCCGCCGTAGCGCAAGGTCCAGACGCTATCGTCATAGGCTATCCGTCCCAGGTCGATGTCCCAGGACGGCAGGTCGAACAGCAGCAGCTTGATTAACACGCCAATCAGAAATAGCCGCAAGGCTTGCAGCAACCACACGCCGGGCGCGGCTAGATAACGCAGCAGCAACAGCAAGCTCATCGCCAGCCATACCAGCGTCAGTACCGGCAGTTGCAGCGGCGGATACAGATAGCCGAAGCTACGGTAAAGCTCCAATTGCAGCACCACGAACAGCATGCCGGCGACGGCTATCAGTATGGCTTGTAACAACCAATTATCCTTAAGCCACAACGGTACGTCGTTGCCGGCTTCGCAGGCCAGTTCGGAAGCCGGCACCGGTTTTTCGATCAATCTAAAGGCCAGTGCCAGCGAGGCAATCGGGATGCCGAAGCTGATCACCCTTTCCAGCAAACCCAGCAGAAAGTCGCCGAATGCTTGATCGCCGTCCATCGCCATGCCGTATTGTCCGGGCAAATCGATGAAACAGAAGCGAACCAGCACGATCAGATATAGCAGATAGGCCACCTGCCGCAAGAACGCACTGCGCAATTTGCCGGCCATCCACAGCATCACCAAGGCCTGCAACGACCAGCTGACGGTAATCCATTGGTTCGACAGCAGCAGCGGCAAGGTAATGGTGACGAAGAAGGACGCCAGGCCGATAAAACTGACCAGCAACTCGCGGTCCGCCACCCGCCGCGCCAGACAGTAATAGACATGGACTACATAAAACGCCGCCAGCGCCACGGTCAACAGGGCCGTCCGGATTTGCCCGTAAGCGTCGTCGATCAGATCGTAGGCCGTCATGAAGAAGATAGCGGCATTGACGATCAGCGCCAGCAAATCCAGCAGCGTCGACTTAGTCCGGCTGACCAGACAGAATAGAAACACCGTGGTCGAATACAGCACGAAAAAGCCGGTTAAAAACGGCAGTACCTGCCAAAAATAGCCAACTTCGTATTTCTGCATAGCCCCGAAAAACAGCAGGTAATTGAAGAAAAAGCCCAAAAAATTCAGCAAATGCCATTGTTTGTACCAGTTGACGGCCAGGATGCCAACGCCTAACAAAAGCATGTAGCTGAACAGCCCTGGGAAATTGACTTGGCCGGTGGACAGCAGAATCGGCGTGCAATAGCCGCCGACGATGGCGAAAATCGCCACCAACATCGAATCCAAACGTATCGCCAATGTGGCCGCGCAGGCGGTGACCAATATCATCAAGGCAAAGGTCGGATAGGCCTCTATTAGATGGTAAAAGCTATGGGCGGCAAACACGCTGAAATATAGCACCGCGATACCGCCGCCCAGCAAGCCTTGGCTGAACAAATGATACTTGCCGCCAACCAGCCTTACGCCGCCGATGATCATCCCCACCCCGGCCAACACCGTCAGCGCCACCCGCGCCTGCTCGCCGAGCAAGCCGTTGTCTATCGAGTATTTCAGGAAGAAGCCAATACCGGTGACCAGAATCAACACACCGATCCGTAGCAGCCAGTTGCTGGCCACCGCATATTCCATCGCCACGCCTTCCGGCCTATGGCCTTCGCCGACGATGATCCAGTTCCAGATTTCCCGCAGGATTTGCTTGGCGGCCAGTTCGAAGCGGCTGGGTTCGGCGGGTTGCCGATCGGCTTTGGCCCAAGGGTTTTCGGGTGCAATAGCCGGGGCCGGTTCGGCGGCGGATTCCATGATAGCTTCCGTGACGGTTTCTTCGGCCCTAGGCTCTGGTTCGATGGCGGCTGGCGGCGGACTCTCGAACAGCACTCGCTCTATGCTGGACGCTTGAGGCTGAAATATTGCCGGTTGCGGCGCTTCCGCAACCGGCGCGGAAGACCGTTTCGAAAATTCCCTCAACAGCTTGCGATCCTCGCGAAGCGCATCCTCTATTTTCCGCAGCGTCCGGGTGATTTCGTTCTGGTGGCGATTCTGTCGCGTCATCGCCACTACAAGGAGAATAAACACGATAAAACTGAAAAAATCGGCCACGGCAAAACTCCTAGGCAGGGATGATCGGAAGTGTGGTTTATCGCGAAGCATAGCCGCTCACTGGCCAATTTACCATGCAGGCAGGCAGATCCAACTATGTTTATCCACCCTGGAAAGTCCGACAGATTTGCCGTTAGCTCATTTCATTGCTACATTTCGGCCATCGAAAACATCCCCACAGCGGAAATCGGAGGCCTTGATGCGGATATTTAACCTATTTTCCGGCCGACGGCTTGGACTCTGCGCTGCGCTGCTGTTGGGTTTTCCCATACTGGTTTCCGCAGCCCCTAGCGACGATCCGGACATACTGGCTCGGCGCGGCCAGCAAAAACCGCCGCAAACCGCGTCCGCGCCGCCGACCATGACGCTGAGCCAACCGGCCGGCGGCTGGACCAGCGCGATGCAGATCACCGTGGCCGGCACCTGTTCCGATCCCGCCGCCGATCCTATCATCGTCAACATCAACGGCGTGCGCTATTACGTGCGCAACGCTAACGGCAGTTTCGCCAGGGCTTTTCCGGCCGCCAAGGGCAAGAATACCGTGATCGCCGAATGCGCCAACAGCGCCGGCGCCGCCAAGGTCTCGACTACCGTAGATGCGGTGATTTCGCCTATCCCTCTGAAAGTGGTGCTGACCAGCGATACCGACGGCGTTTACACCGACCTGCACATTTACGAACCGGACAACAGCCACGTCTATTGGGCCGACACCAACTCGGCCAGCGGCGGCATTTTCTTCTTGAACCAAAACGGCGATAACTTCGACCAACCCGGCTACGGGCCTTATTTATATGTACATCCCGCCCCTCCGGTTGGCGTGTTCCGCATCGACAGCAACTACTGGCCGGGCGGCGCGGTGCAGCATACCCTGGCCAATCTGGACATCATACTCGACGAAGGCTTGCCCACCGAAAGCCGCCGCCGGATACAGAAACCGCTGGCCAGGCCCGGCGAAACCAAGACCTTCGCCTACGTGGTGATCCAGGGCAACCGCCAACCGGCGAAAATCTACGTGCCCGGCCAGGACGCCGAGCGCGACATGCCGGCTGAAGTGAAGGAATACATCAAGCACGAACCCGTGCGCGAGGGCGAGGATGGCGGCGAAGAGATAGCTTATTTGTCGCCGCAAGACGAAACCGCATTGCGGCAGGCGGCTACCAACGTCGCGCTACTACAAGCCAAAAAGCTCAGCCCCTTGTGGGAACCCAAGCAGCGCGATTGCGCGGGACTGGTGCGCTTCGCCTACCGCACCGCCTTGGAACAACGCGACGCCGAACGCACCGCCAAAATCGGCATTCCGGCCAAGCTGAATCTGCCGTCCCTGTCCGAGCAGGCCAGGCAACTGTTTCCCCAATATCCCCAGATTTGGCAAACAGGTTTAGATAAAGGAAAGCCGCGTTTCGGCCATTTCGCCGACGCCGAAACCCTGATCGGCTACAACTTCCGCCTGAAATCCCGCGAGCTGGAATCCGCCCGCAGCGGCGACCTGCTGGTCTATCAAAAACCCTTACAGAACGACGAGCCCTATCACTTGATGCTATTCGCCGCCGGCCGCTCCGAAAATCTGGCCGTCTACCATAATGGCGCGCAAGGCGACGAAGCCCAGGTACGGGTGGTGCGCATCAGCGAATTGCTGGAATCGCCCGACCCCGTGTGGATACCCCGCGCCGAAAATCCTTATTTCCTTGGAGTCTACGAATGGAACCGCTTACGCCCTCAAAACGCCTGATCGTGATCTCGGTGGCGGTTGCCCTGACCGCCACCGCCGGCATCGTCGCCTATCGCCAGTTATCGAAAGCACCCTTGAGCGGCATGCTGCGCGCCGATTTGCCGATGCTCGATCTGACGGTGAAACTGCGGGACGCCGATGATCAGGACCTCGACTCGTCCGGCTCAAGAATCGGCAGCAGCGATGAACCACCAACCGGCGACGAACATTGCCCGGCCTTGAGCGGCGGCGACATCGCTTCCGCCACGGTCGCATCGTCCGAGGTACAGCGCCCCGCCGATTGCCCGCGCCAGGCCGCCTGGTATATCAAAAAGCATCCGGTGGCCTTTACGCTGTATTTCAACCAGGGCGAAACGTTCCTGGCCTGGTGGGACAACCAGCCACAAATCAAGACCCTGGTCGACAACCGCTTCTCGCGGGGCCTGTTTTTCGGGCTGCTGCAAAGCCTGAAAGTCAAGGCCGAACAGCTCAATCTTCAAGGCTTGCAAGGCGAGTTTCTGGCTCACCTGCTGCGCGACGCCATCGCCGCCAACGCCGAACTGCATTACGACATGGCGCACGGCAACCGCGGCTGGGTGCTGAGTTATCTGCGCGGCGACAGCGAATTTGCCGAGCAAGCCTTACCGGCGATGGCCGGATTACTGGCCAGCAGCGGTTACCGCATCGCTAAACTGTCCGAGCCCATCCTGGAAATGAAAATCGGTTTTCAGCAATTTTTCCTGACCGAATATCAGCATCGCCTTTATCTGGCGCAAAGCCTGGAGGCCTTGCTCAACGTGATCGACAGCGTCGATCCGCTTTATAACCACTCTTCCGCCCCGCTGAACCTGACGGTCCGCGCCGAAGCCTTCATCGCCAATTTGCTGCCGGTACTGACCGGTTCGCCGAACCTGGACGCTCAATTTGATTTCGATCTCAAGGACGGCAAACTAGGCGCCTTGTCGCTGCCGTCCGGCCCCTGGAGCAAGCAGTTGCACGACAAATTGTTCGAAGGCGTACTGGCCAGCATACCGCACGACGCCTTCGCCGCCGCCGCCGCGAGCATCCAACTCCCGCCGACCTTGACCGCGGACGACTGGCGCAAATTCGCCGAGGAAGGCCCGTCGCCAGCCGCGCCGAATCAAGAACCCGGCGGACTGGCCGTGGTCTGGGACTTCGACGCCGACAATCCGCGCGGCGCCGTCGGCGTGATCGTTGCCAATCCGAACCAGCCGCAAACCAGCCAGGCTTATCAACAATATCTGCGCAACGCCGAACTCAGCAGCGAATGCGCCGGCGGCAGCGTGTTCCTGGCCGCCACCTCCCAAGGTTTGCTGACCCGGATGAAGGAAGCCTGCGCCCATCAATCATTGAGCCCGCTGGATTGGCAGCGCGGTAGCGACAAACAGCGCCTCGAATCCTCGCAATTGATGACCTTCGTCAACCCCGGCGCCGGCATCCGCGAACTGTTCCTGGCCGGCGGCGCCGGCAATGCCAAGGACGCCAACGAGTTCGCCCCGCGCTGGCAACAGGATTACGAGAAGGCCAAGGCGGCGATGAGGGAGGATGGGGATAAGTTGTTTGCTAGTTTGCCGATTTTTAGTTATGCGGGGAGGGTTTCCGGGGGATCGGAAGTGAGTTTGGAGGGGAAATTGGTGGCGCAGGAGGTGGTGAAATGAAACTGATTTTGGGATGGTTTTTAGTTGTTAATCGGCTGTTTGTAGAGGGTGTCGCTATCGCGACGTTTTTTTTAACGTCGGTTCGCGGACCGACAGCCGCGATACTTTCTTTTGCGTCGCCAAAAGAAAGTATCCAAAGAAAAGGCGACCCGGATGCCGCTTTGATCCTGCGCGCCGAAGCTTTTGGCGAGGGTTTTCGGAAGGGCCATCCGTGGCCCTCCGAAAACGAGCGGCATCCTTGCCGCTCCCCTGATGGGCTGTTCTCGTCAAAAGCTCCGGTGCTCGGCGCGGCAAACGGGATTACAACCGCCACACTTACCACTGTCATATGTTTATCGGTACTGGCTTTAGTGTCCTGGCCGAATAACAGTTTTGCCTGTAAATCTTTAGGTTCTCTGCCATCTTTTCCGTTAGAAGAATTAAAAGAATACGACCAAATTTATGTCGTCAACGTCGAGACGGTGAACTACAGCAAGCCGCTTAATGAAAGTTGGTATGCACCCAATTTCGATTTTGAAGGCCGAATAGTGGAGGTTTTAAAGGGCACTGGAAAGTCCGGTGATATTATTCAGGGGGCTACAGACTCGACTCAAGAGCCTCACGCCAGATGTCCAATACTTTTAGAAGCAGGAAAAACCTATTTACTATTTTTGTTAGGAAATAGCTCACCTTATGTACTGCCTCGTTTTGGCTCGCTGCATATCCCATCCTCTGACTCGAGTTTTCGTCGATATGTTACAGATATTCGTCGTGCTCAAAAAAAGCGCCATAAAAAACAGCAATGACACTCCAAATGAATATCGGAGGCAGGGAAATGCGTAAGCAAAATTTAGTTATGAAAATCAATGTTACCAATGCCAACCCTGAGTTTGGGGAGGGTTTTCTCCCGTATGCCGCGCCGAGCACCGGAGCTTTTGGCGGGATCAGCCCGATAGGGGTGCGGCAGGGAGGCCGCTCGTCGGCGGAGGGGCTGGGAAGCCCCTTCTGCCGACCCTCGCCAAAAGCTTCGGCGCGCAGGACAAATCGGCAGGATAGCCGATTTGCATGCGCAGCACCCGAAGGGCGAGGTACAGGGATGTACCGAGTGAACAAAGCGGCGTCCGGGTCGCCTTTTCTTTGGATACTTTCTTTTGGCGACGCAAAAGAAAGTATCGCGGTTGTCGGTCCGCGAACCGACATAAACAAAACCGTCGCGGTAGCGACACAAAACCCAAACAGCCTGACAGCAATCATCAGCCACCTAATCCTGCTCACGACACTGCTAATACCGCTAAGCGCCAACGCCGGCAGCCCCTTCTACCTCACCGCCGAACGCAGCTTCAGCAACACGGAATCCCCCAACATCCGCCTGGACTACACCCTCACCGACCAACCCATGATGATCCGGGTACTGAAGGCCAATAACCTGGAAACCTTCCTGGACGGCCAGTTCAACGTCAGCCGCAGCTACGAACAACCGGTCAGCGAGCTGAATCCCGGCCATTATTTCGCCAAGGGCCTGAACGCCGCGCAATCGCCGCTGAAACTGTTTCGCGGCATGCTGGATGTCGAATTCCGCAAATCCTTGAAGGAAACCAACTTCGGCGGCTCGGTGCTGACCGTCACCGAAAAGCCTTTAGTGTCGGTGCCTCAGCAGATTCTGGTCGCCCCGCCTTCGGGTTTTCAGGTGGTCAAGGAAAACTATCTGGATTTGCAACATAACGGCCAAACCACTCAAGATTTAGGCTGGTGGTTCGGCCAGGATACCTGGAGCGAGCAACGCTACAAAACCCGGCAAATCGCGCTGGAACCGCTACCCGACGGCATCTATCTGCTGCAAGCGGTGCAAGGCAAGACCGAAGCCCAATGCCTGATCCAGGTCAGCAGCTTAAGTATCCAGATCAAGCAATCCAGCGAACAGTTATTGGTGCGGGCGATCAACCGCGACTTGCAACCCGTCGCCAACGCCAAGGTCAGCTACCGCGACGGACGCGGCCGCTGGCAAGCCGTACCGGAAGCCACCAACGCCGCCGGCGAACTGAGCTTTAAAAACCCCGAAGGCGTACTGGACGGCAAATTGCTAGTCCGGGTCGACGCGCCCGCCGCCAAGCCCGGTGAAGCGGTGCGCACCGCGCTGACCGCTACTGATTTCCTGCCGACCCAGGCCAAGGACGACTCGGTATTCGTCCTCACCGACCGGCCCATCTTCAAGCCCGGCGAGACCTTTTATTACAAGGGCATCGTCCGCAATTTGCAGGACGGGCAGTTGAAAATTCCGGCATTCCAGTCCCGGCAAACCGACGTCTCGCTGATCCGAGCCGACGGCAACGCCACCGGCCTGCAAGGCCAAACCGCGCTGACCGATTTCGGCTCATTCTCCGGCAGCTTCGACCTCGATCCAGGCCAGACGCCCGGCCTGTACCGCCTGTTGGCCGAGATCGACCACAAGGCCTACGGCGGCGAATTTAGGGTTCGCGATTACATCAAGCCGACCTTTTACCTGGAATGGCTGGATAGAAGTCCGGTCGTACAAGCCGGCCAGCCGTTCAACTTGAAATTCCGCGCCAAGCGTTACAGCGGCGGCGTGCCGCAGAACGTCAAATTCGAGGTGTTCCTGTACCGGAAAAAGTTCGAGGCACCGCAGTTCGTCATGGAGGCCGGCGCCGGTTTGGCGGCAGGCAACGACTATTTCGGCGCGGTCAAATCCGCCGCGCCCCTGACCCAGCCGCAACGGCTGTTCAGCTCCATCGAAGAGCGGCAAGCCGCCGAGCTGAGCAATCCCTGGGAAACCGCCGCCAAGCTGGACGACAACGGCGACGGCAGTTTCGAGTTCACCGTGCCGGCGGGCGATAAGGAAAAAGCCGATCAGGAGTGGATATACACGCTGATGGTGCGCGCCCAAGATCAAAGCGGCGGCATGGCAATCCTGACCGACAATCTTTACGCCACCCTGTCGGAAGCCCAGCCGGCGCTGAGCTTCAACAAAACCGTGGCGGCGGTCGGCGATCAGGATTTGCAGTTGCTGCTGCAATCCAACTATAGCGATGGCAAGCCTGCGCCTAAGGCCGGCGGCGTAGTCGACGTGATGCTGGAACAACCCGGCACGGCTAAGCGCAACCTGGTGAAGCTGGATTTTGCCACCGACGAGCGCGGCCAGCAGAGATTGACGATTCCGGCCTTGAAAGAATTCGGCCGGCTCACCGCTGTCGCCCGCCTGGAAACTCTGGATGGCCGCAGCCTGAACCATCCCGCCAGCTCCCAGCCCAGCACTTTGATCGTGGCCGGCAGCGGCGGCGAAGCGGTGGCCGACAATCCGGAACTGGAGTTGTACACGCCGACCACCATCCTCAGCCCCGGCGAGCAAGCCAAGGTCTTCGCCTTGCTGCCCAAAGCCTGGGGTAACAACGAGAGCGGCCCGGTCTGGGAAACCGTGGCCGGCTCCCGCTTGTTCGACAGCCGAGGCAGCCAAATGCAAGGCCGCAGCCGCTGGTTCGAAGTCACCGCCAAGCCCGAATACGGCACCGGCTTTTACCACACCGTCACGGTGCCGGTGGCCGGCGGCAAATACAAGGAGCAAACCTTAGGATTTAGAATCGTGCCCAAGGAGAAGCGCCTGCAAATCGCCATCCAACCGGAAAAAGCCGAAACCGAACCCTTGAAACCCACCAAAGTCAAGCTGGAAGTGAAACGCGCCGACGGCAGCCCATCAGCCAATACCGAATTGGCGGTGTCCATCGTCGACCGCGCCGTGTATGCGGTGCAGGCCGAATTCCGTCCCGGCATCTTCGACTTTTTCTACCCTCTGCAACGCAGCAACCTGTCGACTTACTATTCCGACGACCTGCAAGGCTACGGTTACGCCGACTTGCTGCGTAAACCCAACTTCGCGCTCAACGCCCTGAAAAGCCAGAGCAAGCTGGCGAAGAAAGCCATGCGCGACACCGCCGGCTGGTTTCCGCATGTGATCACCGATGCCGACGGTATTGCGACCATAGATGTCGAGATGCCGGCCAACATCACCGAATGGCTGGTCACCGCCGTCGCCAGCGACAAGGACGGACGGATCGGCGAAACAACCGGCCAGTTTCGTAGCGTCACGGACGTGGCGGTAGACATGGTCGGCCCGCAGTTCTTGCGGCAAGGCGATGAAGTGGAATTGGCCGTGAAGCTGACCAACCATCTGGCCGAGCCGGTAAAACTGGCGGGCAACATTGGTTTGCCTGATACCTTGCAATTACAGAGTGGAGAGATAGCACCGAAAGCCGAAATGGCCGGCAAGGCCGAACAATTGTGGCCCTTGCATCTGACCACAAATGGTAGCCAAGGCACGGCGGCCTTTAAGGTCGGCTTGAGCGCGCCGGCGAATGTCCGGGTCGGCGGTGCAGAGGAATTTGAGATTCCATTAAAAGCCGCCGCGCTGCCGCAAGTCTATAGCAGCAGCCAGCAGGACAATCTGTTGCGTATCGATTTGCCTGCCGAGGCTACGCCGCGCCAAGTCAGCGTCCGCGTCAATTCCGGCTTGCTGGGAGCCTCGCTGCAAGCGGCGGCAATGCTGGTGCAATACCCTTACGGCTGCACCGAACAGCTGGCGCACAGCACCGTGCCGAATCTGGTGCTGCTGGATCTGATCGAGCGAGCCGGCCTGAAACCCGAGCAATTGGGACCTCTGGAAAACACCTTGAAACGCGCCAAGCAAAACGCGGCGCTGGGCATACGCAAGCTGATCCAGAACCAGAAGGCCGACGGCGGTTTCAGTCTGTGGCCCGGCGACAGCGAAGCCAGCCTGCCGGTGAGCCTGATCGCCATGCAAGCCTTGAAATACGCCAACGACCTGCAACTGGAAGGTGTCAACAGCGCCTATTACAAAGGCACGGAATGGCTGGCAACCCAGGCCAACGGCAATATCCCGCTCGACGGCTTCGCGCTGGCCGGCTTTGCCTTGACCGGCACCGGCTATCAGTCGCCGTGGCAACAACAGGCCGATTTCGTCGCCAAGGTCGCCGGTGATGCCAATGCCGGAACGGCCGATCTGGTCGCTGCGTTGCGCATATTCATGGCCTACGAAAAACAAAGCTGGCACAGCTTCAACCAGCAGTTCAAGGACCAGCCGCAGCTGAAAACCAACTTGGCCAAGCGCTTGCAGCAAGCCCTGGAAGCCATCGACCCGGCCAATTACCAGCAAAATCGGGGCGAGCTATATAAACAACTCGGCTTCGGTTTCGGCCTGCCCAGCCTGATTTCCTCTGGTTTGGGCACGCTGAACGACGCCCAGGCCTTGCCGCCGGAATTGGAAACCAAGCTGAAACGTTGGTTGCTGCAAACCCAGAAAAACGGCTACTGGACCTCGACCTACGACACCGCCCAGGTGATCTTCAACAGCCGCGAACTGCTCAGCAAGGAAGCGGCGACGGCCGGCAAACAGAAAGCCCGCACCCTCACCGCCAGCACCAAGAACGGCTTCGCGCTGGGCAACTTGGCACGCATCCCCGGCGGCTATCTGGGCAATTTCAGCCAATTCGGCGACAGCCCCGATCTGAGCGAAATCCGCATCGGCGAGCTCAATGCCGACGAAATCGCCAGCGCCACGGTAGCGGTCGAAGTGCCCTATCAAGCCGTCGCCGCCCGCGCCGCGGGCCTTGATGTACAACGCAGCTTCCGCCGCATCACCGCCAAGGGCAGCGAACTGTTCGACATGAGCCAGGCCTTGAAACCCGGTGATGTGGTGGTTAGCGAAGTCCGCGTCAAACGCACCGCCGACGCCGGCCGCCCTGCCCCCGGCAGCGAGTTCGTGGTAATCGAGGACGGCATCCCCAGCTTGGCGGAAGGCCAGGAAAACGACCAGACCTATCTGGCCGACGCCAAGATCCAGCCCAAGGAGGACAGCTACTGGGCCAACATCAAGGAAACCCAACGCTTCCCGGACCGCATCGTCCGCGTCGCTAAGCTACAGCCCCAAGGCGAATTGACTTTGTATCAGGTCTGGCGGGTCACTAGGCCCGGCAACGCCGCGATTCCGCCGGCGACCGGGTTCGATATGTATAACGAGGCGGTACAGGGGAATACATCCTCTGCAAGAGTAAGTGTGGTGAAGTAAAGAGGCGATTGTGCCTAAAAATACGGTTAGAACTGGATAATCAATGGTCGGGCCAGAGGGAGAGAAATGATGTCGAATTACGAGTGCTCTTCAATAATCTTGCAAGTGCTGATAAGTTTTGTCGCGTTTGGCACTCTCGTCGTATATTACCGCCAGTTGAAAGTAATGTCTCGACAGCTTAATGCAATGCAAGAGTCATCGCGTGCGCAAAGCGGCCTATCGTTAGTAGAGTTTTTACAATCACCGGAGGTTCGCAAAGCTCGTCACGCTGTGCGCGAAATACTCTCAACAAAGCCGTTTGACGATTGGTCTGACGAAGAACGGAATTATGCTGCTTTAGTTACGGCTAATTATGATGTTGCAGGTGCGTTAATTAGATCTGGCTTGGCACCTATAGAACTGATCACTGCTAATTGGGGACCGAGTATTAATCACTGTTATGAAGTTCTTGAACCATTTATTGCCGAACATCGAAACCGCCCAGGAGCAAGCCCTCGATACTGGAGCAACTTCAAATGGCTATATGAAAAGGCCAAGGAAATTGAATAATTAAGAGCTCGGAAACTATAAATGAATATTAGTGATAACGACGATCCGTTTGACCTTAACCGATTCCAGGAAGCTCAAGAGAACGTATATGGAACCGCGCTTTCCGAGCTAAAAAATGGACGCAAGCTTTCTCATTGGATGTGGTTTGTTTTTCCGCAAATAGAGGGCTTGGGTAACAGTTCCACTGCAAAACGATATGCAATAAAAAGCATGGAAGAGGCTAAAGCCTATTTGAACCATCCGATATTAGGCTCCCGCTTGATCGAATGCACGAAAACATTACTCAATATTAAGGGATTATCGGCATCCGATATTTTCGGCCACCCGGACGACCTTAAATTTTGTTCTTCAATGACGCTTTTCGAATATGTCGCCTCAAAAAATTCATTGTTTTCCGAGGCCCTTGATCAATATTTTGGAGGACAAAAAGACGCAAAAACATTGGCACTCATTGATTCGACTTGGTAAGACGCAATAACAGCCAGGTAGGCCGGAATAAGCGCAAGCCTTTCCGGCAAGCTTGGTTTCGCCGGAAACGCCTATCGGCTTATTCCGGCCTACAATCTACCCGCCAATGAGAGGCGTACTGCGCGGATGTTTGCCACTACCGCGCATTTCATTTTACGTTAAGCGTCTAGCGCTTTCGTTTTTAACAATCAAAGTCAAACACCGAAGAGAGGAAACCATGGCAGATGTGAAGTTTGAAACGATCTGGCAGAACTATCCAGGCGCGGACCCGTGCATAGACAGTAAGACGGGCTCCCCACCTATCGGATTTTCAAATCAATGCGCAATTCGGCTTGGATATGCCCTTGAAAAGTCTGGCATCTCATTTGCTTCGTTTCAGGGCAAACGCCGCCCTTGTGGTCCCCAAAACGGTGGCATGGTGGCTGGTGCGCAGGAATTGGCCAATTGGCTCGGGCCTAATCGTTTCTCGGGATGCCCCAAACCCGAGACTTATACGGGCAAAACCGCCTTCGAAAAAATCGACGGCCGAACAGGAATCATCTTTCTGGCCAATTATTGGCAACGTCCGGGAGAGAAGGGAGCGACTCGTACCGGCGATCACATTGATTTATGGAACGGGTCAAGAATGACTTCTTTATCCAGTTATATACGCGCTCAATGGGGAGTCTCATGGGATGGACTGTGGTCCGATTATCGGCTCGCTTCCAAAGTCCTGTTTTGGCCTATCGCATGAACAGGCTCGCCTTCATATTAACCTCGTCTGTTTGCGGCCTTGGCGTCTGCCTTGGATTCGTGTGGTTGTCTCAAACGCTCGGGATTTCGGTCAAGTTTCCCTCCCCCGGCGGCGAGAACGATTTTGCCTTGAGGGCGCAGTGGTTCTTTTTCGGCGTCTGCCCGGCATTTCTAATGCTTGGAGCGTGGATAGGATACGCCGGCTTTGGTCACACAAGAAGGTGGCTATCGATGTGGACGGGAGCCTTGCTTGGCGCAGCTATCGTGTTCGCGGCAGCCCGTCTGCTTCAGGGCCAGATTGAAACATTGTCGGATGATGGTTCGGCAAACCATGCTGTTCTCGTCTTTTACCTGTTCTGGACCGTCTCTTCTGCCTTGGGTGCGAGGATAGTACTATGGCGGCATTGAGTGAGAGCGTCGCAACGCCATCATTCAGGTGTACGCCTATCGGCACCGTTTAATTCAAGAGCGTATAAATGAAACGATCAACAAAAATCCTCATAGGGCTCATATCCATCTTGCTGCTCGGCTTCCTGGTGCCGGAACGGATCAGAATTCCGGTAGTCGGCGCGTCAAAGCAGGACTGGAATCAGGTGTCTTTTTGGTTTGAGCCTTGGGGCACTTCCGGCGTGCATAAGGGTATCGACATCTTTGGCAAGATAGGCACCGGCGTGACCAGCACCACCGATGGTATCGTGTTGTATGCAGGTCAAATCAGCAAGGGCGGCAATGTCGTCGTGGTCTTGGGACCGAAATGGCGGTTTCACTATTTCGCACACCTAAACACCATCAACGCCTCGATGTTCAGTTTTGTTAAATCAGGCGGCGTGATCGGTACGGTCGGCGACAGCGGCAATGCCAAGGGAAAACCACCTCATCTGCATTATGCTATCGTCAGGTTGATTCCGGCGCCTTGGGCGATGGACGGTTCCACCCAGGGCTATAAGAAAGCGTTTTTTATCAATCCCAGCGCCTATCTGAGCGGTCAAATATAGCCGCTCACACGGCTTATGCCTTTTTTCAACGGGCGGCGGATTCAATGTAATTAGCCAACGCCGACACCGAGGCAAAGATTTTCACCACGTCTTCTTTTTCGGCATCGATTTTTACGTGGTATTTTTTGCGTATCGCTAGGCCCAGTTCCAGGGCATCGATGGAATCCAGCCCCAGCCCTTCGTTGAACAGAGCCGCCTCGCTATCAATATCGTCGACATCGACATCCTCCAGATCCAGCGTGTCGATGATCAGGTGTTTTAACTCGTTTTCCATGGTGCTCATAGCGATCTCTTTGTTGCGTAAATGTCCTGCGAGGATTGATTGAAGCTGTAATTCACCCGACGCCGGCTTCTCCGTCGCCGGCCATCATGCTATGTAACTCAGTATTTCGCCCATTGCCAGCTATGGCTCCGGTTTCCAAGCTGCAATACACGCTGTTCGGACACCAGGAACTTGATGAATGTTGGCAATTGTACCGGTTGCTCGCCGTCGTGACGAGTCAGGGATAACCGGCTAAGCACAACCGGAAAGCCCTCGCCTTCCACTGCCAACCTCAAGGCCAGCGCACAGGGAAACGGCAGATTCAAATCGAAGGGCGCGGTCGGATAAAACGCCGGCAGGGGCTCGTCGTAGAAAGCCAGCAAAACCTGGGGATGGCCTTCGCGCAACAGGCCCAAGGCTTCGATAAATCCAGACGCCATGCCATCGTTCCCCGGCGCAACGACCGAAATTTCCTGGCGATTGCCATACACGATCGAAAACAGCCCGCCGATGGCGTTATGCACCGACAGACTGAAAGCCGTGGGCGACAGCTCTTCGCCGGACTGCAAGGCTTCCAGCATCTGCAGCGACTTGACGATCTCACCGTGCGAGGAACTGAATACCGCCGGCAGTTCGTCGCCAGCATCGACACATTGCTCGACCGCATTAAATACGGCCTTGGCCAAGGGACTTAAACGACGCAGCAAGGATTTGGGAACCGCCTTGGGCGACGGTGGACTTTCCGTACCGACGTTTTGTTTACCTTGCTGCCACTGTCTCCAGTCTTCGAGGCAATTCAATCCTGGCGCCCAAGCACCCCAGTCGCGGACAATAAATTGGGCAATATTCTTCTGCTCGGTCACGATTAATTAAAGCCTTACCAATGTTTTTCACTCAACGAGCAAACAAGTTTACCCGATCTTTGCGATGGATATTGAGGAGGTTTGGCGCTGGGGTCGATCAAAAGAGGCCGCTAATTCTTGTAAAAGACAATACCGGACTAGTGGGATTGAAAGCGATTCGATGATTTCCAGGCTTCAAAGTTACATCCCCAAGTCCTATAATCGAACACTGTTCATGATCAACCAATGAGGAGAATTCCGTGAGGATCAGTAATGTCTTGGCCGTCCTGCTTACCGTGGGCTTTTGCAATTCAGTTTGGGCTCAGTCGACGGAAGGTCATTCCGGTCATGGCGGCGGCAGTGGCGGTGCCAGCAACGAGGTGTCGTGCATCAAGGCCAAGATCAGCCGCCATAACCCGGAACACTTAGCGACAGTCGCACCCGGCTCGGAATTTTCATTCGCCGTCTCCGGCAGCAACGGTCCAGGACATATCCATGTCAACATCCGCGACCAACCCGTTGACGTCAGCGTCGAAGATAAAGAAACCTTCTATCTGGTCAAGGGCAAATTGCCGGCCGACCTTAAAAACCAGACCGTGCGGATATCGATCAAAGCAAAGGCCAAAGTCGGCAAATGCGATGCCAACGATGGCTTTCTGCTAAAAATCACTGAATAAATCATGAAAAGATCCAGGGTTCAAGCTGCATAACAGCGGCTTTGAACGTTGGACTTATCTTACCACTGCGACTCGCCGGTTTCAGGGTCGTACATCTCGTGTGTAATTTTATGGCGATTCTCGATCAGCTCATCAATACTGGGCGAATTAGTCATCGCCCGCTGTATAGCCAACTTCATCGCTTCGTAGTTGGTGCGGTACAAATCCTTGCGGTCCAGATTGGGATTGGTCGCGCAGGAGGGGTCGATCCACAGCATGGCCACGATGCACAACTCGTTGGCTTGCAGGCGCGGAATCACGCCATCAGCCACGCTGTCGATCACCGCGTCCGCCACCGCCGATTGTACAGGGCCGCCCAGCAGATTGACGTAAGCCGAAGACTTGATGGTCACTTTCGGCACCATGATGGTGGCCGGGCGCACTTGCTGGTTACAGGCCCGAATCGCAAACATGCGAGTATGCCCCGCGGTCTGCCCCATCAGATTGGCAAAGGCATGGCCGGCCGGGCCTTTGACATCACCGATCAGAATTTCAGGCATCGCGTCGGTGCCCTGCCCTTCGCTGGAAAACACGGTGGCTTCGCCGGTTCTGAACCAATATGAATCTGACATTGAAACTCCTCGATGTAGGTTAGGAAATGCGCCATTCTATGCCGGTGCCGAGGATGCGGCAATAGTCGGTACGCCGACCGGTCGCGATTCATGGCCCTTATTTTGAGGCCATCGCTACCCGACCTTGCCACATCTCGTCATCCACGATTTGAGTCAAGCATGAGAAAGCAAGCCATTGGCTATAAAAACGCATGCTCCAATCAATACAAGATTGGAGCATGCCGGCCTTTGAACTGCTCCGCTTAAGGCGTGGTATTTGCACCCGCAGGGGCATAACCCGGAACGCTGATTTCGAGGGGAGGCTGGCCTTCCTGACCCATTTGACGGAATCGCAAGGCGCCCGTCACGGCCGTCGGTGCCGCGGAGGTGCAGCCGCTCTGCACATAAAACCAGGAAGAATCTCGCATCGAGGAGCCGTCCGGATCCATAAAGTTGAGGTCGGAAGTAAAATCCACCCAATTGGTGCTTAGGGGGGCAACCGAGGTCAAGGGCTGTGCCGTCAGATCGGTCGACAGATGGACGACGGCGGTTTTGGTCAAGCCGGCCCGGTACAAGACTTCATCGGACTGCGCGCCACCACGGGTCACGAAATTATAGGCCACCGCAACCGGGCCGCGGTTTCTGAATCCGGCGCGCTGAAAATCGTTGACTTCAAAATACTGTGTCCCGGCAACAGCTGGATTGTAATCGACACCATTCAGCCTGATCTTGGCGGCATAGATGCAACTGGTAGCCGCCGCATTGCGCAAAACCCGGTCGGTGACGGTGCCTATGGTGACATTATTGATCACGATGTTACGCACGGTACTGACGACTTGGCTATAGCCCGTCAACGGTGGATTATTACTGGGTACCGCGCAGGTATTGTTGGCGCCGCCGTTTGGCGAGAAGGTGGGTGGCGTCGATCCCGCCGGGTTCGATCCGAAATTGCCGGTCAAGTTACAGGTGACGTAGGCCGAGGTGCCGCCCGAGACCGGCACGCCGGTGGCCGGCAAGGTCACGAAACCCGTCGCCATGGCCGAACCGGAGACGGCGGCCAGTCCGCCAAACAGGGAGGAAAGAATGGATTTTCTGTTCATAGTATTCCTAATATTCAAATTGCAATGATCGCTGCCTGGTTTTGGGCGGCGACGGTGAATGCACTTCCTTGTGCAACGAACAATGGCTCAAAAGCCGTGCCCGACGCAGGTCGAAACCTGGGTCCCATCCACGGTCGCGCCGTCCGGACAGACGGCGGACGTGAAATCGGTTAGTTCGTCAATCACCGCCAACTCGGTATTTTTGGCGGATCGCAGATCGGCACCGCTTAGATTGGCGCCGGAAAAATCGCTCCCCTTGAGATCGGCTCCCGCCAGATTGGCTTGCCGCAGATTGGTCTGGGACAGGTCGGCATCCGTCAAATTCGACTCCGACAAGTCGGCTTCGCTTAGCGCGGCACGTGCCAGGAAGCCACCGGACAAATTGGCAAAGCTCAAATTGCTCCTGCCGAGTTCGGCGCCTTCCAGACGGCTGGAGCTCAATTCCGCGCCGGTCAGCGTACTGCCGGTCAACCTCGCCCCGGCCAGATTGGCATGATTGAGTTTCGCGCCGTAGAGTTTGGCTTCGGAAAAATTGGTGTGATTCAAATCGGCTGAATCCGCAATCAGCGGATTGTTGCCGTCGGATTGCAGTTTCGACAGGTTGGCGTTTTCCAGACGAGTGTTCGGCCCTATCACCAACGAACCTATCACCGCCGCCCCGCTCAAGTCGGCGCCATTCAGATTGGCGTTACCCAGCTCCCCGCTCAGTCTCGCCTTCTTCAACATCGCGCCGCTCAGGTCGCGGTCTTTTAGGTTCACCTCGCTGCTAAAATCGCATTTCGACAAATCGTCACCTGGTTTCGGCGCCAGACAGGCCCGCTGGTCAGCCGTCTGTAAGGTCTTCAACAGCAACCAATAATTAGGACTGATTGCCGGCGGCTGGTTTTGATTGCCGTTCTCCAGGCTCAAATAAGCCGCATCTTCATGGTTGACCCGGTCATTTTTGGCGTAAACCGGGGTTTCCCCCCAATCGCCCCGGAACACGCCGGGCAACTTGTCGACAACCGACCGCGCGGCGCCCGAAGCTAGGTTTTCTGGCTCGAACGCCGCCGGCGGTTCCGGCGCTTCTTCAGAAAATATCGCCGACTCGGCGCTTGGCGAGGTAAACATTGAGGACGACTTTTCATGGAATTTGCCGCCCAGCTTCGGAACGGCCAATGAAACATCAGTATGGCCACCAGTCAAAAAGCTCATGCCGGCGGCGAACAAGCTGATTGCCAGCAACGCCGATAGGATAAAAAAAGTTTTCCGAATGTTCATGGTTTCGTTCGCTGGTAAAGGAGATCGTGGCCGATTGGCGGCTAATCCTACCTGCTAACGAATGGCAAAAATACGGGAAAAAATCCTAAAAAGCAATTGAAACATAAAGGAAATTTTCCCATATCAATGCGATTGACGGACGATTAGAATGCGCCGCCGAACTTTGGATGGACCTGAGTTCGACGTGTTCCTAATCAACCATCACAGCCATGCCTTCGAATACAACGAGCGTTTTTCTTCGATTCGGCGAATTTCGCCCAAGCAAATCCCATCCTTTTGTTCTAGCAATATTCATGACGGCATTACCATACTGGAGTCGAGCCGAAGATAACGGAGCGGAATCCTCGCAAATGGATAGCGTCATCGTCGAAGGCAAGGCCAGGCCAACCGCCAAACTGGGTCCTCTGGAAGGCCTGTTGCTGGAGAGGGAGCAAATTCCCGGCAATATTCAATCCATCAGCAGTGAAGACATTAAGGAATCCTTTGCCACCAGCCTCGGCGACCTGATGAACGGCAATTTGCAATCGGTCAACGTCAACGATTACCAGGGCAATCCGTTTCAGATGGACATCAGCTACCGGGGCTTTTCCGCTTCGCCGCAACTCGGCACGCCGCAAGGGCTTTCGGTGTTCATCGACGGAGTAAGGGTCAACGAACCCTTCGGCGATGTCGTGAACTGGGATTTGATCCCAATGAACGCCTTGAGCAGCATGGACATCTTTCCGGGTTCCAACCCGCTGTTCGGATTGAATACCTTAGGCGGCGCCTTGTCGCTACGCACCAAGAACGGTTTCGACGATAGCGGCGTCAATCTGCGTTTTACCGGTGGATCGTGGGACAGGAAAAAAGGCGAGTTGTCGGCCGGCTGGAACAACGGCACGCTGGCGGGTTTCATCGCCTTTACCGGCTTCGACGAGGAAGGCTGGCGCAGCAATTCGCCGTCCCAGGTCAATCAGGGCTTTGCCCGTCTGGACTTGCGCGGCGACAACTATTCCCTGCGTTTCAGCAGCCTGCTGGTCGGGAATAATCTGTTGGGCAACGGCCTGATTCCGACCGATCTTTACCGGCAAAACCCCAGCTCGGTATTTACCTCGCCGGACAGCACCGAAAACCAATTGCAGCAATATACCCTGGGTGGCGAGCTGTTTCTGAACGACGAGTGGAGCGTGACCGGGCAAATCTACCGCCGCGACAGCAGCCGCAAGGCCGTCGCCGGCGATATTTACGAGGACTTTGCGGATATGGAGATTAATGACTGGAGCCGGCCGATGACGCCGACCGGCGGCACATTGACCGGCGACCCCGTCTGCCGTTATCCGGATGCAAACCATGACGGCGTGATGGATTATGGTTTGGACAGGGATTTCGATTGGGAAATCGACCCAGGCACGCTGAATCAAAAGAATCTAAGCGTCGACGACAGCAATTACATCCTGACGGCTTGGCCCATGGAATTGCCTTGCAGCAATGTGGCCTATACCTTTCCGACCGGCCCGCGCAACGGCGCGGCGGGCGATAACGTTAACGCAGCTGCGGATCCATTTTATTCGCCGACCGGCTACATACCCGGCACGCCTATAGGTGTGCTCAGTAAGACCGAAATAGGCCAGTTGACCGACGGCGCTTCGATGCAGCTAAACTGGAACAATAAAAAGCATAAATTCATGCTGGGCGGCTCCATCGATTATGCGACGACCGATTTCGATACCCGCCAGCGCCTAGGCTTGATCGACGCCAACCACCGAGTGTATCTGGATCCCGCCAACGTCGACCCGATTTACACGGCCGGCCAGCAGGACATCCATAATAACTCCTTCAGCGGCATATCCCGCACCTTGAGTGGCTATTTCAGCGAAACCTTCTCGCCCCAAGACAACCTGCACCTGAGCGTTTCCGGCCGCTTCAACCGCACCCACGTCAAGAACCGGATGCGGGCCCGTACCCGGGCTGGTTTCGAAAAGCTGAGCGACATCCAGGATCTCAACAAATACCGTCCGACCGCCATCCTATGTAACGGCGCCGATCCGGCTTCCTGTCCGGATAAGCCCAACTATAACGACACCCGTTGGCTGAAGGATATTTATCTGGTTCAAAATCCTTATTATGGCCTGGGCCAATACAGCGATACGCCGACCTCGGAAAGCTTCGATTACACCTCGTTCAACCCGTCGGCCGGCTTCAGCTATCTGCCGTTCAAGGACAAGGACGTGCCCTACAAGGACCTGAATCCCTTCTTCAACTGGAGCCAGGGTACCAGGGCGCCCTCCAGCGTGGAGCTGGGCTGCGCCTACGACGGCACGATGGTGCCGCAAGACCCTAATGATCCCAACTCGACGAAGATACCCAAGAGCCTGGCGACCATCGGCGGCTCCTGTACGCTGCCAACCGCACTGTCTGGCGATCCTTTTTTGCCGCAGATTTTTGCCAGCTCCTATGAATTCGGCTTGCGGGGCAAGATGTTCGGCGATTGGGATTGGAATGCCGGCGTCTACAGGACGGACCTGAAGGACGACATTTACCTGGTTGGCATCACCGCCGAGCGCAGCTTCTTCGACACCATAGGCGATACCCGGCGGCAAGGCATCGAGTTCGGCTTTTCCGGCAAGGTGGGTATCGTCGACTTCAAGCTCAACTACGGCTATACCGACGCCACCTTTCAGTCGCACTTGTTCATGGTCAGCCGCCACAATAGCAGCGCCGCAGTGCGCGACGTGAGTGCCGATTTTGGCCAAGTGCTTTACGATTCAACCGGCCGGCCCACGGTTGCCTTGCAGGACATGATAGAGGTTCAACCGGGGGGCCGCATGCCTGGCATACCGTTACACAACCTCAACGTCGGCATGAATATACATTTCACCGAAAATTGGACGTTCGGCGTCAACATGGTCGCCCATTCATCGTCTTTCGTGCGCGGCAACGAAAACAACGACCATCAACAAGGCGCCTACCAATATTATTACAATTGGAATCAAAACAATCAGTGGGTATTGAACCAGGGCCGTCAATACAAGGACCCCGGAAAAGTGGCGGGTTTTGCGATCTTTAACCTGAAAACCCAATATGAACTGACCAAGGGCTTCAAAGTCTTCGGCATGGTCAACAACCTGTTCGACCGCCAATACGCGACCGCCGGAAGATTGGGCATCAATCCGTTTTCGCCTTCCGAACGAGGCGCCATTGGCTCCAGCGGCTGGAACTACAATTCCAACGAATGGCAAGGCAGCACCTTCATCGGCCCCGGCGCGCCGCGTGCCTATTGGGCGGGGATAGAGCTGGCATTCTGAAACCAGGACGCCCTCTCCCACAGGGTAATACCGATTAATTAAGCCATTCGTGACAAGCCCTTCGACTACGCTCGGTGATGACCCGGTTTTTCGCGAATGATGTAGTTCGGCTAAAAAATCGATATAGGTGTTTATACGGACTGGTGTTTTTATTTAAAAAATTGATATTGTGAATTTCAATTTTTTAGGAGAAGACCATGCCTATAAATGAAAACAAACCTCACCTATTCAAAACTGGCTGCTACTGGATATGTCGTTGCGGAAAGGGCAATATTGGTATAAGCGCGGATTTTTACCGGGCCTATTTTAACTGGCTGACTAGGGTAAAACTCTCATGAGTGTGAAAGCCGTCAATGTTAAAGCGATTCACGACATGACCCACCAGGTGTTACTCGATTGGCTGGATAAGCCGCCGACGGAACGCAGAGAAGTACAGGCTCTACAATTGCTAGCAGAAGCCAATCAGATGTTGTATGCAGCCTGTATCAACCTCGGAACCGTGGAGATCAAACAGAAATACTGACTTAGAGTCGAGACCGTTACCTTTATGAGCTGCCGCGCCGAGCAGGAATTTTATAATCAGCCGGTCAATTATTAGCGATTCCGGCACGGGTTATAGTATAGCGAGAAGCGCTCAATCAGCTTGGGGTAAATCCGCAATTGTTGGATCGCGCAAGAGCGTTATAGTCGTCGCACTTCAAATTTCGGTTTGTTGAACCCCACACCCTACCCTCTCCCACAGGGCGAGGGAACTAAGGTGCCGAAATTTGAAGTGCGAAAGGTATATATTCAAAACCAGGGAATGCTAAATGACCGAGGGAATGGCAAATAAGAGGAGTGTCATCATGAAGATATCAGACAGATTATTGGTAGAGCAGGCATGGAGTTTGAGGACTAATCTCAATCGCCACATTGAGACGGAAAGGCTTAGAAGAAGTGAAAGTTTTATGCCTTCCGTCAAAATTGAACGCCTCAATTCAATTCAAGAAACCGCTTATTCGCGTTATTTACGGCGGCTTAAAAAATTTTGGGCTTAATTGTCATAAAGCCTTTTGGATAACGATTTTACAAATGATGGTTATAGGGAGCCGTTCAATCGAGCAATACTTTAACCATTACCACATGCGAACTTTAAAGCCGCAGAATTAAACGAGTGATCCTTATGTCCTAAGGAGGGGCTATAAATCTCCACATGAGCGGATTCCAGAACCGGCCACACTCCATTCCGACGGAATCGTAATGGAGTGTGTAAAGAGGTTCTCGCGAAAGCTAACTTTGTTAGCAAAACCCATATTCTCAAGATCGGGTGGCTGGTTTTACCGGCTCAAACGAGGCCACCTTCAGAGCCCTGTCCATTTCTTCGCGCGTATTGTGGAAGTGTGGCGAAAACCGTATGCCGCCACCACGCAAGGCGCAAACCACGCCGTTATCCTGTAATTGTTTATAAACCGCCTCGTTTGTTTGCGTTCGGTGCTTGAAGGTCACGATTCCGGATTTCAAGCGACTCGACCGGTTGGACAGTAGGATAAATTGATCATGCCCGGCTATGGCATCCATCAAATACTTGGCATTTTCAATCACCCTCGCTTCGACCGCCGCCATGCCCGTTTCCAGCAACAAGGACAAACTGGCGGACAGGGCATGGATACCCAGCATGTTGGGGCTGCCACATTCGAAACGGCGGGCGGCGGGATGAATTTCCCAGGGCTGGTTTTCGTAATTGTGGGTGTCTTTCATCATGTGCCAGCCGTACTGGGTCAGTTTCAACTGGTCTCTGGCCTTCGGCGTGGTGAAAAATACCCCCAAGCCTTCGGGTCCGAACATCCATTTATGACCGTCGGCCATCACGAAGTCGGCCTTGTATGCCTGCACGTCAAACTGTACCGCACCCAGACTCTGAATGGCGTCGATACAAAACAGGATTCCACGCCGCTGGCAGAATTCGCCTATCCTTTGCAAATCCATGCGCAAGCCCGACGCAAATTGTATGGAACTGATGGTTAATAAGCGGGTGTTGTCATCAACCAGTGCAAACAGCGCATCTTCGGGGGTATCGGCGCTGGCGAGGTCGGCCTGACGAAACTCCACGCCCTGATCGGACAGGGACTGCCAGGGCAGCCGGTTGGACGGGAACTCCTCATTGCTGGAAACGATATTGTCGCCGGATTGCCACGGCAATCCATAGGCCACAAACGACAAGGCTTCCGAGGTGTTTTTAACCAGGGCAATGTCGTCGGCGGAAGGAGCATTTAATAGCTGTTGCAATTGCTTGCGTAATTCAACTTCCTTCTTCAGCCAATCCAGGTAAAAGTGCGAGCCGTAACGGCTATTCTGTTTCGCAAACTGGATGACCGCCTCGCTGGTTCGTGTAGGCCAGGGAGCGACGGCGGCATGGTTCAGATAGATCAATTCGTCGGTTAGCGGAAATTCAGGGTGTTTCATGGTATCGACCACGTCGGTTTATGAGTCCATACATACTCTCAAGAAACGCAGACAGCCGCAAAATTGTTTCATATCTGGCGCTATCGTTATCAGTGGAGTTGTTATGTATAGCTATCAACCGGGCGGAAAAAAATCTTCCTTTACTTTCTCGGTTTCTTAGTCGAAAATCAGATCGGTCCGATAGCCAGTCATGATGATTGTTAGATACGGTATGCTGTTGGTGAAGCTTGCCGTGGAGGGGGACACTATGAAAGAACGTATTACGGTGCGGAAACTGATGCAGGAAGGCTGGATACCGGTCTTAACGGGAGCATTAAGTGCCGCCGCCATCCTTTCATTGGAATATTCTACCGGTATGGTGTATCTCACGGCATTCTTGCTGATGGCGCTATACTTTGTGGCGATAGCCGCCAACCGAGTGAATGCCAAAGTCGTCGTGGCCGGTATCGCTAAACGGATACTGCAACAGGCGATACTAAAAGGCAGAGAAGTCTTACATGCCATGGAGATGGACAAGCTGGCAGGAAATGTTTTGTCTCTGTGCTCAATGCAAATTAATCTGGCCAGACATCATATAGGTGAATCGATTGCCGGATTGAACGATGGCTTTTCCGGCCTGATGAGACGCGTCGATTTGATGTTGTCGCGTTTCATCGGTATCGATATTGACGGCTTGATTGACTCGTTCCGGAAAAGCAAAATTGCGCTGGACAAGATCGTTCAATCGTTCAAAAGTCTTGCATAGTCTGTTTTTAATGCTGTCGGGGAAACTCCGAACCAGTCCCTTCGACTAGCTCAGGAGGAGCTGTAATTGATTGATTCCGTTCGTAGCGAGCCAACCATGAATGGAATCAACTAATTCAGATATTGCTTAAGCTTACAGGCAATCGTTCGCCCTGAGTTTGTCGAAACAGGAGCGGCTTTGCTTAACCGAAAACCGTCTGGCGTGAGATTCCTTGGCCGTTCGCCTTAGCTAATGGCACTTCCACCGATCCAGGATAGTCTTGGTGAAGTATTCGTCCGCCAGTTCGCCCACGGTAACTTCCAAGGGTGGACACCAGTAAAATGCCGATTTTTTGCTATTGGTGCCCTTCTATTATGCGCTCTTTTGGGAATGCTTAGGCATGATTTACTGGGCTTAGTTTGTTCAGCGAAACGGTCCCGAACAGCCTGAAACCTCATTCAATGTTCTGAATTTGCTCTCTCATCTGCTCGATCAATACCTTGAGATCGATCGAAATCTGGGTCATTTCCCGGTCGGCGGATTTGGAACCCAGGGTATTGGCTTCGCGGTTCATTTCCTGCATCAGAAAATCCAGGCGGCGGCCGGTCGGTTCCGGTTGTTTGAGTGCGCGCAATACCTCGGTGACATGGGTTTCCAGCCTATCCAGTTCCTCGGCGACATCCAGCTTTTGCGCCAACAACACCAGCTCCTGTTCCAGACGGTCGAAATTGGGTTCGGCAACCAGTTCCACGACGCGTGAGGTAAGCTTGCCGCGCAAATTACCCAGCACTTCCGGCATGCGTTGGTGCGCGGCCTCGACCAGTTGACCGACTTTCTGGCAGCGTTCTGTCAGCAACACGGCGAGTTGCGCGCCTTCCCGCGCACGGGTTTCCAATAGCTTATCTAGCGTATCGTTCAAAAGGCCTATGATCTTTTCGCGCAGGGCATCCTTGTCGGTCTCGGTTTCCTGCTGAACGCCGGGGAACGCCAGTACATCCAGCGCCGAGAAGGCTTGCGGATTGGACATACGTGCCTCGATTGCCGCCGTGGCGGCCAGCAGTTTCTCTACCATCTCGGGGTTGACCGCAAACGCCTGGGCGCTTAGCTGCTTTTTATAGTTCAAGGCGCATTCGATTTTGCCGCGCTTGAGTTTTTCGCCGATCAAGCGGCGCACGTCGGATTCGACAAATTTTAGACGTTCGGGCAATTTGACGCTGACATCGCTGTAGCGGTGATTGACGGAACGTAGCTCGCAAAGGATAACCAAGTTATCCGCTGCAACTTCGCCATCAGCGAAAGCGGTCATGCTTCTAATCATTTTTCACCTATAATTGTTATGCTTATCGCCCATCGCATTTAAACAATGGCTGAATACTACGACCCTCAAACCTATCCCAAACAGTGGAACTATCTGCAATCGGGCACTATTATAGATCAGTACATGATCGAGCGGGAACTCGCACACGGCGGCTTCAGTTCGGTGTATCTGGCCCGGCAACTATCCGACCAGATACAGGTTGCGATCAAGGAATATCTGCCGCGAAAGCTGGCGCATCGCACCTGGAACAATCTGGTGGTGCCTAACGACGACGAAAGCCGGACGTTGTTCATGCGCGGACGCGCACTGTTCTTTGAAGAAGCCAAGGTGTTGGCCAAGTTAAAGCATCGCAACATCGTCGAGGTAATCAATTTCTTTCAGGCCAACGACACCGTCTATCTGGTAATGACCTACGACTACGGTGTCACGCTGGATAAAATCCTGCAAAAGAAAAGCTTAGCCATCACCGAGGCATTTTTGCTCACCGTTTTTACCCATCTGTTGACAGGCGTCGAAGTGATACACGGCAATGGCCTGATTCATCTGGACATCAAACCGGCCAACATCCTGATACGCGCCGAGAACGATCCTTTATTGCTGGATTTCGGCGCGATACGCCACTTTCCCCACGACCCACAGAACCAACGTTCCAAGGTGCTGACCAACGGCTTCTCGCCGATCGAACAATACGATATTCGCGGCAATCTTGGCCCTTGGTCGGATATTTATGCCATAGGCGCCAGCATGCGCGCCTGTCTGGATGGCAAGATACCACCGGCGTCGACGGAACGGATCAAGCAGAACGACCTGCCGCTGGCCGCGAAAACTTATAGGAAAAAATTTCCCGACTATTTGCTGAAAGCCATCGACTGGGCGATGGAAACTTTGCCGGAAAACCGCCCACAATCGGTCACCGAATTACAGCAAGCCTTGAATATTCCGGCGTTAAGCGATGAGGCTGTGAATGGTGAGTAGTGAGTGGATAGTAGGGAGTAGGTTGAACCGGAAGCCCCCACTCACCACTCCCTACTTACCCATCATTCCTTGACCGGCCGCTTTTCCAGTTTCCGCTGCAGGGTGCGCCGGTGCATGTTCAGGGCTCTGGCGGCGGCGGAGATGTTGCCGTCGTGCTGCATCAGCACTTTCTGCAAATGCTCCCACTCCAGACGCTTGACCGAAAGCGGATTATCGCTGATCGCTACCGAAGCATCGCCTTCGTTCTTGTGCAGCGCGTTGACGATTTCATCCGCGTTGGCTGGCTTGGTCAGATAATGAATGGCGCCGAGCTTGATGGCTTCCACGGCGGTGGCGATGCTGGCAAAGCCGGTGAGCATGACGATCTGGGTGTTTGAATCCAAGGAAATCAGTTTCTTGACCATCTCCAGGCCGGATTCGAAACCGATACGCAAGTCGATCACCGCGTATTCGGGTTCGGTCTGCTCGGCCAACTGCATCGCGGTGGCGACATCATTGGCGACGGTCACCTGAAAATTCCGCTTTTCCAGCGCCGGTTTCAGCACCGAACAAAACGTCACGTCGTCGTCGACTAGCAATAAATTGGGTATATCCGTAGATAATTCAGTCATCCATACTCTCCGTAGTTAATAGCGGCAGGCTGATTTCGACACAGGCCCCGCCCGATTCAAGATTGCTAAATTGTATTTTACCGCCGATGCGCTTGATGGTGGTATAGGTCAAAAACAACCCGACGCCCATGCCCTGCTTGTTACTCTTGACCGGTTGATGGCCGGCGAAGTCGATGAATTCGGCCGGCAGGCCCGGCCCGAAATCCCTGATTTTCAGATTCAAGTCCCATCGGTCCCATTCGACATGAAACTCGATACCGGCATCGGCGGGCGATGCTTCGGCGGCATTATTCAAAATATTGATGATGGAATGCGTGACGGTGCGTTCGGCGATGATCTGCGCACTGGTATCGACCTCGGGGGATATGAACAATTTGAGCTTAGTCGCCGCCTTATGGGTGCGCCATAGATTCAACACATCATCGACATATTCGGAGACCAGCATCACCTTACCGGATTCGGCGCGCATTTCGCCTGCCGAGGCCGACATCACCGACAAGGCTTGTTTACAGCGATCGATCTGCTGCTGAACGATCAGCAGCTTTTGATTGAGCTCCGGAAAACGATGCTCGGGTAATTCCTCGGCCATTTCGTGGGCCAGGATCGCAATCGTGCCCAGCGGCGTCCCCATGTCGTGCGCGGCACTGGCCGCCAGCGTACCCAAGGATACCACCCTATCATCGCGCAAGGCGCTTTCCCTGGCCTCGGCCAAATTACGCTCGCGCTCCTTCAGGGTATTGGAGAGTTCCACGACGAAAAACGCCACCAAACCGGCGCTGAACACGAAGCCGAACCACATGCCGAACACATGCAAATTGAAATAGCGCCTATCATTCAATAGATGCATCTGCAAGACCATTTCCGGCGTCAAGTCTGACATGGCTGGATGCATCATGTGCGGTTCGATGGCCGGCAGCGGAATATTGTAAGCAATCAGCACCGTATAAACGCAAGACGTGATAATCACCATATTCCAGGCATAAGCCTGGGGCAGCATGATGGCGGTGACGATCAAAGGCAGCAGAAATACCCAGATGATGGGATTGGAAGCGCCGCCGGTCAGATACAGCAGATAGGCCAGGGCCAGCACATCCATGCAGATTTGCGAAAATATCTCGTGCTCGGTGACTTCTTCCGCGGTCCGCAAGCGCAACCAGGTATAAAGATTGAGGATGGAAATCGCGAAAATCGCCAGCCAAAGCTGGTTCTGCGGCAGATTGATGCCCAGGCCGTTGATCGCAATAAACACCGTAAAGGTCACGACGAACAGCATTAGGTTTCTGAGGATGTACAGCCATTTCAGGTTTTCCCGGATGGAAATTTCGGTCTTGGGCAGGATGTGTGAAAGCATGGCAACGCGAAGGGCTTAAAAGTGGCGGCTATGTTACCGCTGTCCGGCCTGCGTGTCTGCGCCCGGACGGAAATTTCGTTTGAGAAGTTTGGGGAGTGGATAGTAGAGAGTAGAAAGTGAGGAGTTGTTTGATTTCCCACTTCCCACTTCCTACTTCCTACTTCCTACTTCCTACTTCCAACCATCAACTCGATTTCCTCGACAATTTCCTCCTGCCTGAGCCGATTCCGCTGCCGCTGCAACTCCTCGCCGCCGCGCTCCAGATGCCGCAACGCGGTTTCCATCTGTATCAGCCGCATGTGGTTTTCCACCCGAATCGAGCGTAGCAATAGCGCCAACAGGGTGTGAAACAGGTAATGTTCGGCGACGCCGGCGGCAATCTCCGCCGCCGGTGCATGCGTCAGCGGTGGATAACCACCAGGGACTAGCCTCTCGGCAGACAAGGGCCACAACCGTTGGCTGCGTGCACCTTGTTCGTCGCGGATGCAAGCCAACAGGCCGAAGGGAAGATTGCCGTCGCCACGCAATTCGGCGAGCGCCGCCAGCATCCTGTCTATCGCCGCCGGCGCATCCATACCACCTTCGGCGCCCGCGAGCCGTTGCTGACTATCCCGGCAATCTATCATGTCGTGCAGGCGTTCGCCCATCAGAATCAATGGGCCTTGTTCACCCGTTTCCACGCGCCAGAAGCGAATCACGTCCTCGTTAAAACTGCCGCAGAAACCGCGCACCGAACCGAACAGCAACCAGATATCGTGATCGGATTTACTGCCGGCGTGTTCGACCGCGTGTTCCGGCAAGGCATCGGCCAGATCATCCAAGGACGCCGCCAACGATTGCACCACCTGTTGCTGGGCGGCCTCGCGCTTACCGACCTTCCGCAGCTCGGCCAACGCGAAGCTTCGCATCGCGCCGAGGATGCCTGACAGCTCGTCATACAAGGCCAGGCGCGCCTCGATTTCACGGCGCTGGCTCATGGTTGATAATCCAACAATTGCCCCAGCACATCCAGCCATTGCTGTCTGGGCGTGTCCAGCTTCAGATCGTACGCGGGCAGTTGCGTCAACATTCGGGCCAACACACCGGCCGCTTGATCCGGAGCAACGTGAGTCAACATGCCCTCGCCATAAGCCAGCAACCAGGCCAGCTGAGCCTGCTCGGACAAGGGTTGCAAGCGATCCTGCTTCAAAATTTCCCGCAGCAATCGGCCACGCTGTAATTTTTCCTCGACTCCGGCTTCCAGCCGGGTGCCGAAACGGGCGAATAGCTCCAGTTCCAGAAACTGCAGATAATCCAAACGGATGTGCGCGGCGGCGGTCTTGATAGCTGGGTGCTGGGCCTTGCCACCTATCCTCGACACCGAGCGGCCGATGTCGATGGCGGGCAGCATACCGGCCGCAAACAGCTTGCTTTCAAAATAGATCTGGCCGTCAGTAATCGAAATCAGATTGGTGGGAATATAGGCCGACAACTCACCCTGCCGGGTCTCGATGATGGGCAGCGCGGTCATACTACCACCGCCGTATTCCAGTGCTAGCACCGTCGAGCGCTCCAGCAACCGGGAATGCAGATAGAAAATGTCGCCCGGATAGGCCTCGCGGCCCGGCGGCCGTTGCAGCAATAGCGACAGTTCGCGGTAAGACTGGGCGTGACGGGTCAAATCATCGTAGATCACCAGCGTATCGCGCCCCATCCGCATCCAGTGTTCGGCAATCGCGCAACCGGCAAACGGCGCCAAATAACGAAAACCCGGCAAGGCATTGGCTTCGGCCACCACCACCACGGTGTATTCCAGGGCGCCAGCCAGGCGTAAGGCCTCTATCGTACCGGCCACAGACGATCGTGGCTGGCCGATCATGACCATCACGCACAACACGTTGCGGCCGCGCTGGTTGATCACCGCGTCCAGCGCCAGCGCGCTCTTGCCTATGCCGTCATCGCCTATGATCAGCTGGCGTTGGCCCTTGCCGATCGGGATCAAGGCATCGACGATCTTGCAACCCGTATACAAGGGTTCCTTGACGAAATCACGCTCTATGATGGGCGGCGCGGCGGCTTCCAGCGCATGAAACTGCCTAAGCTCCGGCGGCGGCAGGCCATCCAATGGATTGCCGAGCGGATCAACCACCCGGCCCAGCAAAACGTCGCCGACACCGATTTCCAGTTTACGGCCGATATGCTGCACCGACATGCCGGCGGTGACGCCCCGGCTCTGCGACAGCAGGATAGCGCCCAATACTTCCTTGCCGAGTTGAAACACGAGGCCAGTGCTACCATCATCGAAACCGATCAACTCGTCGAGCCGCGCCGTGGGCAGGCCGCGTATCCAGGCGATACCGTCGCCGATGCCGGCCACGCAGCCACGCTCGGACAAGCGCAAGCCGAAACGGTAGGGTTTATCCGCATTAACCATGATTGGCCTGGCGCCTGAAAAAAGACAATTCGTCGGCGAGATTGGCATGCAGCTGACATTCGCCGACCACGGCGCGCGCACCCGCGATCAGGCTGGCATCCTCCTTGAAAGTCAGTTGCAAGGGGTGTTCGGCCGCCACCGACAAGCCGTGGGTCAACGCGGCACGCGCGCTTTCGTCCAGAGTGTGGGCACTGATCACCTCGACGGCGGAAGCGGTAATCAGCATCGCCGCTGCCTTGCGCAACGCGGCTTGTTCGGGCTCTGGCATGTTGAGTAGGTCTTCCAGAAAAATATCGATGATACTGTTCGTCAATTGCGGCGACGCCAGCCTTTGTAACATCGCCGCCGCCTGTCCGTAGGCCGCGCTGGCCGCCTCCCGTATCAGCGCCGTTTCCCGCGCCGCGGTCAATGCCTCGTTCCGAGCTCGTGATTTGGCTTCTTCATCGGCCAGGGTCTGTTTCAAATCTTCCAGCGCCTTACCGTGCAACTGAGCCAATTCCTCATCCAACTGGCGGCGGCTCGCTTCCTTTTCCTGACTCCAGTCCGCCAGCCTCGATTCGTATTGTTTTCTCAGCGCGTCCGCTTCGTTGCGCAGTTGTTCGGCGCGAAGTGTTTCATCCTTGATCCGTTGCTGACGCGCGTCGAGCATCGCCAGTACCGGCCTGTAAATGAAGCGTTGCAGTATCCACACCAGCACCAGAAAGTTGAGAATTTCCAGGATGAAGGTCGTCCAGTCGAATTGCATCATGTCGGGGCAGCCTGATTTGTTTAAGTGAAACAACCTTTGTAAGGATTCCGTCAAAAATAAGTTCCCGACGTTAGAATCTCCTGTAGGGGCGAATTCATTCGCCCAGGGCGATTAAAATCGCCCCTACAATACATTCAGGGAAATAATTTCCAACCAAATCCTAAGCGACTCGAGTCCCAGCCTCCCAGTTAACCTGCTTTCTGGCGAATGAATCGGATCTTCCGATTTATTTTACCGGGCCCTTACGCCAAATCCAATGCTACAGGCTATTGCCAGCCGACGCCTTACGAATTGCACCTTGCCAGATTCATTGCGCCGAAACCTCTATCTGTTCCTTGGTTATAAAAGCCAGTTTACCGATACCGGCCTTATGCGCTATCGCCATGGTTTCCGCCACTTTCCCATAAGGCACACGGGTATCGGCCTGAAATTGCACGATAATTTCGGCATCCGCCGCCAACAACTCACGTAGTGGCTGTTCCAGACTGGCCAAGGTTTGCGGCGTATCGTTCAATAAGACATTACCTTGCGCGTCGATACCGATGGTGGCCAGATGATTTTCGGGTGGGGTATCGGATTTGACGGTTTGCGGCAACTCGACTTTCACCGCCTGAGTCATGAGCGGCGCCGTCACCATGAACACCACCAATAATACCAACATCACGTCAACCAAGGGCGTCACGTTGATTTCACTCATCGATTCCCGCTCCGCCGAAGAACTGAATTTAAAGCCCATGACTCAAGCCCCCTCTTTATTTTTAAAGACATTCAGCATGGCCAAATTGAGAAAGTCGCTCGCAAAATATTCAAGCTCGGCCTGGCACAATTTAACCTGCTTCAGAAAATAGTTATA
>Ga0316622_100000023_pt1 | contig 60403 bp, 47 predicted proteins | sample OWC_Aug_OW2_C1_D_FD_207646 | JGI IMG/M metagenome (GOLD analysis project Ga0316622, IMG submission 207646) | Wetland soil microbial communities from Old Woman Creek delta, Ohio, United States - OWC_Aug_OW2_C1_D5_C | ecosystem: Environmental > Terrestrial > Soil > Wetlands | place: USA: Ohio... | reverse complement strand
GGGCACATTTCCGGTTGTCATCTCAACCCAGCCGTGACGGTGGGGTTGACGGTCGGCAAGCGGTTCCCGGCGTCGGAGCTTCCGACGTACGTCATCGCGCAGGTGATCGGCGGCATCCTGGGAGCGGCGGTGCTCTATTTCATTGCGAGCGGCAAGGCCGGATTTGACGTCAGCGCCGGCTTCGCTTCGAACGGGTACGGGCTGCATTCGCCTGGCGGATACTCGCTCGGGGCCGCGCTGGTTGCCGAGGTCGTTCTGACGTTCATGTTTCTGATGATCATCCTCGGCGCCACCGACCCCCGCGCGCCGCAGGGCTTTGCCCCCATCGCCATCGGCTTGGGCCTCACGCTCATTCATCTGATCGGGATCCCCGTCACCAACCTGTCGGTGAACCCGGCCCGCAGCACCGGTCCAGCGATCTTCGTCGGTGGGTGGGCGCTGGCGCAGCTGTGGCTCTTCTGGATCGCCCCCATCGTCGGCGCGGCAGTCGCAGGGGTAATCTATCCCGCACTCGCAGGTAGCGGCGATCGCTCATAGGACCCCAGAGGCAGCCTCTCGTCGGTGAGCCGGGGGGACAGACGACATTGAGAGGCGTGAGCGTCCATGCAGAAGAGAGATGACCTGGGCGGTCCGGCAGACACACGCACGCTGGCGCAGCGCGTGGCGGATCGTATGCGCGACGCGATCGTGCGCGGGGCACTCCCCAGTGGGCAGCCGCTGCGCCAAGCGGAGTTGGCGGCCCAATTTGGCGTGAGCCCCATTCCCCTCCGCGAGGCACTGCGACAACTGGAAGCGGAAGGGTTCGTGACCATGCACCCGTATCGCGGCGCGGTGGTCTCGGCCATCTCCCTCGCAGAGGCCCGCGAGATCGCCGAACTGCGGACGATGCTGGATACGAGAGCGTTGCAGCTGGCGTTTCCCAAGCTGACGGACCAGACGCTGCGGCGCGCCGAGGGGCTACTCGATGCGAGGGACCGCGAGCGGGACTTCACCCGTTGGATGGAACTGGACTGGGAGTTCAAGGAAGCGCTGTTCAGCCCCGCGGAGCGTCCCTTGTTGCTGTCGATCATCAGAGGGCTTCACCGTAGCGCCAATCGCTACTACGGAATCTACGTCCGCGCCCAGCGCGGGCAGCGTCAGCGCAGTTGGGGGCGGGAGGTGATCACGGCGTGCCGACGCGGCGACGTCGATGCCGCGGTTCAAACCATCCAGAAGAGGAATGCGGCTGCCCTCGAGCATCTGGTCACGTTGCTCGAACCGAGTCCTCGGGAAGCCGCTCGCCAACAGCGAGTACGCCGGCGTGCCGGCCGCCCCGAGCGGGGCTTGCGTTGACTCCGTCGAGACCACCGGCGGCCGGGGCGACCGCCAAGCGGCAGTAGGGGAAAGAACGTCGCTGTGAGGCGCGCCTTGGTGCCGTGCCCCGCCGCCCAACGAACGCTTGCCTACCCGAGCAGTGCCGGCGCCAGCTCGCGCCACTGCCGCATGGGCAAGGCGCGGGGATCGGGGTCGAGTACCTGGACGGACACGTGGTCGGCCCCGGCATCGTGGTGAGCGCGGACGCGCTCGACGACGGCATCGACATCGCCCCAGACCACGATGGCGTCGACGAGTCGGTCGCTGCCGCCGTTGGCGATGTCGTCGTCGGTGAACCCGAGCCGCTTGAGGTTGTTCGCGTAGTTTGGCAGCCCGAGATAGATGGACATGTGCGCCCGCGCCGCGGCACGCGCCGCAGACGGGTCGGTTTCGAGGACCGCCGCCTGCTCCGGGGCCAGCAGCGGCCCTTGGCCCATCACCTGGCGGGCATACGCGGTGTGCTCTGGCGGCACGAAGTAGGGGTGCGAGCCGGCCGCCTGCTCAGCGGCAAGTCTGAGCATCTTCGGTGCGAGGGCCGCGAGCACGCGCTTCGGCGGGTGTGACGGTGGATGCGCCATGAAGGGCGCCGAGTCCATGCTGTTCAGGTAGGCGCGCATGGCGCTGAGCGGCTTGTCGTACAGATGGCCGCGCATCCCGACCATCGGCGCGTGGCTGACACCAATGCCGAGGAGGAAGCGGTCCGGATAGGCTTCCGCCAGCGTCTTCTGCGCCGCCGCCATCGCCATCGGGTCGCGCGCCCAGATGCTGGCGATGCCGGTTGCGATCGTGATGCGTCGCGTGCCCGCCAACAGCAGCGCGGCGTTGGTGAACGCCTCGCGTCCCAGGGCCTCCGGGATCCAGATCGCTCCGTAGCCGAGCGCTTCGATCTCTGCTGCCGCCTCCTGCGCCTGCGCCGCGGGCTGCAGGTCGAGGGCAAAGGTCCAGATTCCAACCCGTCCGATGTTCATTGGGCCTCCTTCGACGTCAGGTCTTAGCGCATAATGCCCACCGCGGGCACATTGGCGTTTCTCTTGCCCCTGATCGGCCGTCACCCGACCACGGCGCGCAGGTCGCCGAGGCCCACAAACTGAATCTCCAGCCCGTCGGGTTTCCGGGTGTAGGGCGCTCGGACGTCGCCGGCAACTGCCATGGTCCGCCCGCGCCCGTGGTTGTTCCGGAACGCCAGCAGCCCCTTCGGGTCGAATCCCGGAACTTCTTGGTCGCCGACAGGGACGATGAACCGGCGGCGAGGATTTTCAGGTGCCGAAAGGCATCGGCTCCGATTTTCAGCAGTCGGCTCGGATCCCGTAGCTGATGCATCTCGTCGAAGACGACGATTCCCTCCTTGACCGATGCATAGAAGGACTCCGGGTCCTCTAGGAGTTCCGCAACGCTCGGGAGATCGCAGTTGAGGTAACGCGCCGCAGGGATGCTTTTCGCCAAGGTCGTCTTTTCCACCCGGCGAACCCCTGACAACCAGACGATCGGGGCGCGCTTCCATTCCTGTCGAATTCTCTCGATCCAAAACGGCCGGGAAATCACGCCATGAGGCCTGACATTTAACCGGCTAAATGTAAAGTCAGGCGGAAGAACTGTGCTGGGGAAGAAAGGGATGCCTTGACGGTCTGGTCATACCAGTTCATACTTTACGTATGAAGGTCGCCATTTCCATACCCGACTCTGTGTTTCAAGAAGCCGAACAGGCCTCGAAGCGTCTCCGCATGTCGCGGAGTCGCCTGTACTCCCAGGCAGTCGAGGAGTTTGTCAGGAAACATCGTGGGCAGAGTGTGTGCGACGCGCTCCGCACCGTGTACGGCCAGGAGCCGTCGGAGATCGATCCGGTCTTGACCGAGCTTCAGGCCCGGGCGCTGCGGGAAAAGTGGTAGTGCGCAGAGGCGAGATCTGGTGGGCTGTCCTGGGCCAACCGTTCGGCTCGGAACCGGGCTATCGTCGTCCGGTGCTCGTCGTGCAGACCGACGACTTCAACAACAGCCCCATCCGGACCGTGGTCGTCGTTGCGATCACCTCGAACCTGAGTCTCGCGCGGGCACCGGGCAACGTGCTGTGCCGGCGCAAGGACACCGGGCTGTCGAAGAACTCGGTGGTCAACGTTTCTCAGGTCGCGACGATCGACAGGCGAGCGCTTCTTGAACGGGTTGGGATTCTGGCGGCGCCGAAGCTTGTGCGGGTTGAGGAAGGCCTGCGGCTCGTAGCGGGTCTTTGACGCGCGAGCCGCGATCACCCCTTGATCACGAGCAGAGCGAGTCGGCAGCTGCGCGAGCGGTCCGGGAGGCGCTCCGCCAATACCTGACCGAGGCCGCCGCCCGCGAGGCCGCCCGGAAGCGTGCCCTCGCATACGATGCCAAGAAAGCGAAGGCGTAGGGCGTCCGGAGCGAAGAGGACGTCTTCCGCATCATGGAGGAGCCCCGGCACAGCTGAGCGGCACCGGCGATCGGGACCTCCGCGCGGTCGGCTACGGGCGCCAGATTTGGCATGGCGCTCTTCAGCCACATCCGCATTGCATCTCTCGCCAGGATCACCCATAAGGCGGGTCCAATTAGTAATGGATCCACCTTCTCTTGCCCCAATCCTCAGCCCGCATGGCCGTCTCACCCTGGGCCGAGTAGAGAACGCGCCGGCGTTGGAGCCGGCGCTCGCCCAGCGGCTGCTCGGCGCGTTTGCGCGCGGCCCTGGGCACGGTTTGCTGCAACTCGGAGCGGGCGAGGTTGGAGCCCCGCTGCCACCAGTTCTCTCCTACTGGCGCGAGTTCGGTGCGCGCTACGTGACGGCCCTGTGCACGCTGCCGGATGCCGAGGAGCGCGGCGCGAAGGTACACGTCCCGGCTCCGCCGGAAGAGGAGCTGGAGGCGGCAGCCTCGGCGGCGCCCCCGATGACCGGCGCGGAGTACCTGACGGTGGCGGTCTTGCACACGCTCTGGGAAGAGCTCGACGCGGCATTCGGCACCGAGCTGTCTGCATCGAAGGCCTCGGTGCAGGAGTTCCTCAAGCGCCGCAGCCCGGCCTGGAACCTCGTCGGTCGCGTGCACTTCAACCTCGCCGAGAACCGCAAGGACGCGGAGGCGCCGTTCGCCTTCCTCGCCACCTACACGACCCGGTTGTCCGCACACGCTAGAGAGCAGCACCTGCCGCTCGGTCAGGCGCTGCGCGAGTACGCCGGTGCGGCGAACAAGCAGCGCCTCTTATCGCTGCTCCTCCCCGTCCAGCGCGCGGCGGAGCGTTGCGCGTGGCTGAAGGCCATGGTCGACGCTGGGGAGATCTTCCACCCGTTGCGCTGGGCGCCCAAGGAAGCCTTCCAGTTCCTCGGCGACGTCCCGTTGCTGGAGAGCGCGGGCGTCGTCGTGCGGATGCCCGCCGCCTGGAAGGCAAACCGGCCTCCGCGCCCGCAGGTGAAGGCTACCATCGGCGGCAAAGCACCGTCGGGTCTGGGCCAGGACGCACTGCTCGACTTTCGCATGGAGGTCACGCTTGACGGCGAGACACTGACCGCCGCCGAGATCAAGGAACTGCTCGCCAAATCCGACGGGCTCGCACTCGTTCGCGGGCGATGGATCGAAGTCGATCGCGAGCGGCTCGACCGCATGCTCGATCACTTCCGCCAGGTCGAGCGAGCTGCCGCCGACAACGGGCTCACCTTCGCCGAGGCCATGCGCATGCTCGCCGGGACCGACGCTGCGCGCGACGAAGTCACCGGCCGCACCGATGCCGACTGGGCTCAGGTGGTTGCGGGCCCCTGGCTCTCGGAAACGTTGAAGGGACTGCGCAGCCCGGATGGGCTGGCCCGCGTCGAACCCGGCCGAGCGCTGAACGGCACGCTGCGGCCCTACCAGCAGGTGGGCGTGCGCTGGCTCTACCTGCTCTCGAAGCTTGGTCTCGGGGCGTGCCTTGCCGACGACATGGGTCTCGGCAAGACGATCCAGGTGCTGTCGCTGCTGTTGGTTCTCAAGCGCGAGGCGAAGGCCAAGAGACCACCAAGCCTGCTCGTCGCCCCCGCCTCGCTGCTCGCGAATTGGGCCGCGGAGATCGAGCGGTTCGCGCCCAGCGTGAAGGCGCTCGTCGCTCATCCATCGGCGCTCCCGGCCGCCGAGCTCGCGGCGCTCGCAACGGAGCGCGTCGCAGATGTGGATCTCGTCATCACTAGCTACGGCTCGCTGCTCCGCATGCCGTGGCTGGCAGACACCGCGTGGCACCTGATCGTCCTCGACGAGGCGCAGGCCATCAAGAACCCGGAGGCCAAGCAGACGCGGGCCGCCAAGAAACTCGACGCGCGGGCCCGGTTTGCGCTCACCGGCACGCCGATCGAGAACCGGCTCGGGGACCTGTGGTCCATATTCGACTTCATCAACCCGGGCTTGCTCGGGTCATCGAAGGAGTTCACGACCCTCGTCAACCGTCTCGCGGAGAGGCCCCACAACCCGTACGGCCCGCTGCGCGAGGTCGTGCGTCCCTACATTCTGCGACGCCTGAAAACCGACAAGACGGTCATCGCGGACCTGCCCGACAAGACCGAGGTCAAGGCTTTCTGCCAGCTCAGCCGCAAGCAGGCGGCGCTGTACCAGGAAGCCGTGAAGGAGCTGTCCGAGCAACTCGACGACGCCGAGGGCATCCGGCGCAAGGGCGTTGTGCTGTCGTTCCTGATGCGGTTCAAGCAGATCTGCAACCACCCGTCGCAGTGGCTCGGCGACGGCGCTTGGACCGAGGACGACAGCGGCAAGTGGGCGCGCCTGCGCGACATTGCCGAGGTCATCGCGGCCCGGCAGGAGAAGGTGCTCGTCTTCACCCAGTTCCGTGAGGTGACCGCTCCCCTGGCAGCCTTCCTCGGATCGGTGTTCGGCCGTTCCGGGCTTGTGCTTCATGGCGAGACCGAGGTGAGAAAACGCAAGGATCTGGTGCGCCGGTTTCAGGAGGAGGAGGCTGTGCCGTTCTTCGTGCTCTCGCTCAAGGCCGGAAGCGCCGGGCTCAACCTCACCGCCGCCTCCCATGTCGTCCACTTCGACCGGTGGTGGAACCCCGCGGTGGAGAACCAGGCGACGGACCGCGCCTTTCGCATCGGGCAGACCAAGAACGTGCTGGTGCACAAGTTCGTGTGCCGGGGAACCGTCGAGGAGAAGATCGACCAGCTCATCGAATCGAAGCGCCAGCTCTCGCAGGATTTGCTGGAAGGCGGCGCCGACCTGCTCCTGACCGAGCTGAAGGACGAGGAGCTGCTCCAGCTCGTCGCGCTCGACATCAACGCCGCGATGAAGGAGACCTGATCCATGTACTACGACTACGGTTGGAAACCCTACGTGCCCGTGGCCGCGCGACGGCGACAAGCCGAGCGCGAGATGGCGAAGCTCAAGAAGAAGGGGCACCCCGTGTCGCCGGTGGTGATCGAAGGGCGGACCATCGCCAAGACGTTCTGGGGCAGGGCGTGGTGCGACAACCTCGAGCGCTACAGCGACTACGCCAACCGGCTGCCGCGCGGGCGGACCTACGTCCGCAACGGCTCAGTGGTGGATCTTCAAATTGCCCCCGGCGAGGTCAAGGCTGTCGTCAGCGGTTCGGAGCTTTACGAGGCGGCGGTGCAGGTGTCGCCGGTCCCAAGGGTCCGCTGGAACTCCATCTGCAAGGACTGTGCGGGTGCCATAGACTCGCTCGTCGAGCTGTTGCAGGGGCGCTTCTCCAAGGGCGTCATGGAGCGCATCTGCCGGCAGCGGACCGGGCTGTTCCCATCACCGGACGAGATCAAGCTCTCGTGCAGCTGCCCGGACTGGGCGTCGATGTGCAAGCACGTCGCCGCAGTGCTCTATGGCATCGGCGCCCGGCTCGACGAGCAGCCCGAGCTGCTCTTCAAGCTGCGCGACGTGGACGAGAAGAAACTGATCGCCAGGGCCGGTACGGGCCTCCCACTGGCCAAGAAAGGACCGGCTGCGGAGAAGGTCCTCGACAGCGACAACCTCGCGGAGATTTTCGGTTTGGAGATGGCCCAAGACGTGCCCCCTGTAACCGCAACGCCCAAGGAGAAAGCGAAGCTCAAGCGCGGGAAGCTGCCGGCAGGAAAGAAAGACAAGGCCCGCCGCCGGAACAGCGCAGCTCGCGGGCCGGTCAGCGTTTGCGGGCAGGAGTGGAAAGATAGCGGACCAGAATGACGAACAGGACCAGAAAGCTGATCAGCAGCAGGTATTCGAGCCCCTTGGTCTCGAAGATGTTCACATACGTATACGTTTCCATGGCGGCTCCTCGGAAGTTGCTCAGACGGTTGCCCGGGCGACTGACGAGCCGCCGCGCGGCAGCTCGTGTGCTTCCCGCAGCACCGGCATTCGAACGACGATCCAGCGGAACACCCAGATCTCGGTAAACACGACCGTCAGCGTGACAACGATCTCCTGCCAACTCGGGTAATAGTGGACTGGCGATTGCCAATTGAACGCGATCACCGAGATGTTCAGGCGGTTCAGGAGAATGCCGAACAGGGCCCACACCGCCGCGACGCGCAGCAGGCCCGTGCTGCGCGTGCGAACCGCCGAGATGAACAGGACGCATGGCACCAGGACGCAGCCGAGCACCTCGACCAGATACCACACCCCCCACCCGCTGCCGAGCAGATTCCAGTGCCGTTCGTGCAGGAACACGAGCAACTTGAAGAAGTAGTACACGAACATCGTGATGGCGGCGCCTTTGCCGAGACCGAGCAACATTGCGTCGAACTGGTGGTGCTTCGCAGCGTCGAGCTGGTTGCTGAAGACCCGATGGCTGATCGTCCCTTCGAGGATGACCATCGACAGACCGGAGTACACACTCGACACCAGGAACAGGATCGGGATGAACTCGGTGTACCAGAGCGGATGAATCTTTGGTTTGGCCATCAGGAAGAGGGCGCCGAGGCCGGACTGGTGGAGCATCGAAAGCGTGACGCCGAAGATCACGGCTCCGAGCGTGAGCGAGTTCAGGATGTTCCGCAGGCGCTTCAAACCCAGCCATTCCGCCACGGCGGGCGAGAACTCCAGCATCTCGGTCAGCATGTAGAGCATGAAGTGCCAGGACACGAGGAACAGCACCGAATTGTAGCCAAACGAGTTGCCGATGATCGGGTTGATCACGTTCCAGGGACGCCCGAGGTCGAGCACCAGCGCCCCGGCGTAGAACACATAGGCCAGCAATCCGTTCAGCACCGTGGCGCGGACGATCGGATGATATTTCTCGAGGCCCATCACATAGACGACGAAGGTGAGCACGTAGGCGCCGCCCGCAAAGGCAACCCCGGTCACCACGTCGAAGCCGATCCAGATCCCCCAGGGATATTTCTGGGAGAGATTGGTGACCGACCCCAGCCCGTACACGAAGCGGACGGCCAGAATGCCGATGCCGAGAAGGATGACCGGAACCGAGATCAGGTTGAAGGGAGTCAGCAGCGGCCCTTTCGGCCACAGCTCAGAAATGACGAAGCGCAGCACTCGCCGCACTTCAGCAGTCAGCCCGGTTGGCGATTGCGTCATGACTCGGGGCCCTCCAGCAGGTTGTCGTCATTCCTGGCCAGCAGACTGAGCCCCAAGAGAAGGGCGGGCAGTCCGAAGAGCGCCAGCGGCACGCCGTAGAGGAAGTCCCGTGTATACTCCGGATACGGAGTCGTGCCGAGGTCGGTACGGAAGCCGATCTCTTCGAACGGGACCGCGGACAGATAGAGCCAGCCCGTGCCGCCGACCTCGTACTCGCCGTAGATCTTGTGCACGTAGCGCTCGGGGTGGTTGTAGATCCGCACGCGGGCGACTTCCATCAGCTGGCGCTTGCTGCCGAACATCAGCGCGTCGGTCGGACAGGCGTTGACGCAGGCCGGTCTCTGGCCCCGCTCGAGTCGTTCCCAACACATGCTGCATTTCTGGATCTTCGGGTTCCATTCGTTGTACTCGAATTTCGGCACGTCAAACGGGCAGGACACCATGCAGAAGCGGCAGCCCATGCACTTGCCCGGCCGCCAGATCACCGGCCCCGAACGGGTCTTGTACATCGCGTTGGTCAGGCAGGCCGCGCCGCAGGCCGGCTGCCAGCAGTGCAGGCACTGCTTCTTGACGAAGACCTCTCCCTTGGAGGTGTTGAAACGGTTGACCACCGTCCACTGCTTGTCGCTCGTGTCGCGGACCTGCGCCAGGGCGCCATCGTTCTCGATGTCGGGCACAGGCAGGTTGTTGGCCACCGAGCAGGCGCGCTCACATGAACGGCACCCGATGCAGCGCGTGGTGTCGACCAGCACGCCGACGAATTCCTCGGGACTGCCGGTCTCGTTGGCTTGCGCACCCTTGGCGGCAAGGGCCACGCCGGTCGTGGCGCCAAGCTTGAGGAAACTTCGACGGTCCATGGCGGCCTCCCTACTTCGCGCCACGCCCGGCGTCGGGCGCGGCAATCCGTTCGCGGTTGTGGCAGAGCGCGCAGCTCGCGGTCGCCTTCTCGCCGGCGCCCGATTCGTGACAGCGCCAGCAGTTCCGATGGATGGCGACCTTCGCGCTCGAGGTCTGGTCGGCAATGTTCGACAGCGAGCTGCGGTGACAGGCGGAGCACGGCTGTGGTGCCAGTGGCCCGCTCCCCTCCTGATGACAGATTTTGCAGTCGATCCAGAAGTCGGCGAAGTACTCGGGGTGGGGCATTTTGAGGACGGTGGCCCGGGTCTCGTGATGACACTCGGTGCACGTGAATTCGAGCTCCTCGAAGTGCTTACGATGGGGAAAGACCACCTCGCCGACCGTGCTCGGCGAGACGATCTCGTCCGGAATGGGAGCTTCAGGGGCGGCCGGGGCAGCCGGTGCCGGCGCTGATACCATCAGCGCCACCAACAGAGCGAAGCTGAGGACTCTCACGGCATTCTCCATGCAAGGGGGCTCAATGCGCCCTCGTTAGTGTGCGGTGTCGCCCGCCGGCGCCGATGCCGGCCCGGCTTGCGGCGCGATGAAGCACGACGCGAACGCCTGCCACGCCGCTTCGGCGTTTTGCTCGGCCGTCGCCGCGTGGGCTTTCTCGGGCGGAGGATTCACCGCCATCTCCTCGGCGAGCTTGCGGCGGAAGCTCTCCACCTGTGCCTGGTACCAGGCGACCGCGTCGGCACCCAACTTCATGTCGGAGAGGTCGGCGGTCAGATTGCTGGGTTCGATCATGCAGATCCATCCCTGCTCATAGGGCCGCACGCGCATCAGGTCGAGATTGAACTCGAGCTCGTGGTTCACCTTCGATACCCGCCCGCTGAGCGGCGAGTGGAAGGGCAGGGAGCGCTCTCCGCGCTGGAGCACGAAGAGCGCCTGCCCCTTGCGGACCTGTTGCCCCTCTTTGGGGAGACCGATCGACGTGGGCGTGCCGACCGTCTTGTAGAACAGATCGTCGAGCCCGATCAGGCCCTCGCCGGTCATCTGGACGCTGACCCAGGTGTGCTCCCCTGAGATGTACACTCCTCCCGGGACGTTGATCACGCGCGCCGAGCTCAGGATCCCCGATGACGGCGTAACGAGATGGATCTCGGGTGCGGTGAGCCGCGCCACGCGATCCTGTCTGCGGATGAGCAGACGATTGGCGAACTCGATCAGCTCGTCTTCGGTGAACGGCTTCTCGACATAATCGACGGCCCCGTATTTCATTCCGCTGACCGCGGACTCGATGGTGGCGTAGCCGGTGATAATGGCGATATCGATGTCGGGGCGGAGGTGCTTGACCGCCTTCGTGACCTCGAGGCCGTCCATTCCGGGCATCTTCAGATCGGTGAAGACGAACTGGTAGTCGCTCTTGCGCACGAGGCTCAACGCCTCCTGGCCGGTCTCCACGGTGTCGACCGAAAAGCCCGCCAGGACCAGAATCTTGCGGAAGCTGTCGAGAATCACCGGCTCGTCGTCGACCGCCAGGATGCGCGCCTTCGGAGCAGGCACTTCCACGCGCTTGAGGCTCTTGGCCTCCTCAGCGAACTCCAGCCGCAGGCCGAGGTCGAGCGCACGCTGTCGCTCCTTAAGGATCTTCCCCTCCTCCATCCGCTTCAACGTCAACCGCACCACCACGTCGACGACCGCGATAATGATGACGGTGAGTACGACCAACAAGATGACCATGGATTCTCCTTTTCTCCGCCGCTCCGTTATGCCGGCCCGGCGAGAGTTCCGGTCCGAATGGTGAGGGCGTCCTGTTGTTCCTCGAGCGCTGAGAGAACGAGGCGGGTCAGCCACCCCGAAGAGAACGGCAAGCGGTTCACCAGATCCGGTGTCTCCAGAACCTCGCCATTGCTTTCGATCACGGTGCCGCTGAGCGGCGCCCAGACGCGGTGAATCGACTCGTCGGCGGTGGCGATCTCCGCGAACGACAGCCCCTGGGTCAGAAAGTCGCCGGGCTGCGGCAGCCGCAGCGCGCGGATCTCTCCCAGGAGCCCGGGGAAGCTCTCGGCGACGCCGAACACGGCGGTGCCACCGTCGATCGCGGCCCAGGAGTGTTGCCCCAGAAAGCGGAGACGCTCCGGCCGCGCTGCGACGTCGGCGGCCACCAAGTCGCGCGCCGGGGCGGCCGGATTCCACCAGCGCAGCTCCGCGCACCGCAGCGCCCGCCGGACGACTCCCAGCAACTCCGCCACGTCGAAGGGCTTCGGGAGGAAGTCGAAGGCGCCATGCTTGAACGCGTGCAGGGCGTTGTCGATCGTCGCGTAACCGGTGATGAGGATGACCGGAACCTGCGGACGGTCGTTCGCCAGCCGATCGAGGAGGTCGAAGCCGGAGAAACCGGGGAGCATCAGGTCGGTTAGAACGACCTGGTGCTGGGCGTTGCGCAGCCGCGCCACGGCCGCCGACACATCCTCGGCGCGATCAACGGTCAGCCCCTCGAGACTCAGGATGCGCGCCGCCGCCTCGTGCACGACGGGGTCGTCCTCCACCAGCAGCACGTCGAAGCTCGGCGTCATGATGCGCTCCGATCGCCGCTCGTGGCGGCGCCGTTGAGTGGCAGGTGGATCGTGAAGGTCGTCCCCTGACCGACCTTGCTGTTCACCTCCACGACGCCCCCATGTTCGCTGACGATGCCCCACACGACCGCGAGGCCGAGACCGGTGCCCTTGTTCTCCTTGGTGCTGAAGAATGGCTCGAAGATCTTGCCGAGGTTCTTCTCGGGAATTCCCATGCCGTTGTCCGCCACAATGACCTCGAGCATGTCCCGCCCGTCGCGCGGCCCCAGGCCGGTGGTCACGCGGATCTCTCGGTTGTCGCCGTTGAAAGCATCGGCGGCGTTGACCAACAGGTTGATCAACACCTGTTGGAGCTGGTTGGGGTCGGCGAGGATGCGGGGCAGATCGCCGCGGAGATTCTTGACGACGCGGATGTTCTGCACCCGGAGCTGGTTGTCGATGACCTGGAGCGCCCGCAACGCAATCTCGTTCACGTCGACCAGGCTTTTCTTCGGTGGCACCTGACGCGCGAAGTCGAGCAGCCCGCGGACGATATCCCGGCAGCGCTTGGTCTCGTGGACGATCGTCTCGAGGTCGTGACGCACCTCGGGGTCGTCCCCCGCGCGCTTGAGCAGGAAGCTGCTGTAGGTCAGGACGCCGGTGAGCGGGTTGTTGATCTCGTGCGCGATGCCCGCCGCCAGCCGTCCGAGCGATGCCAACTTGTTCGACTGGTAGATTTGGCTCCGCGCCTCCGCCAGTCGGACGGTCATCTCGTTGAACGAGGTGGCGAGCTGCCCCAGCTCGTCGTTGCGGGTCACCGGAATCCGGTGGGCGAGATCGCCCGTCGCGACGGCGTTCGTAGCGGCCACCAGGCGCGCGACCGGGCGGCCGACGAGTTGGTGGAAGAAGGCCGAGAGCAGCAGACTGATGGCGAGGATCGCGAGGAGCGACAGCAGGAGCGTGTAGCCGCGACTACTCGCCACTTCCCGGTCGACATCGGCGAGCGACATGGTGACGTCGAGCACGCCGAGCACCCGCTGGTCACGGCTGTGCACGTGGCAGTCGGATTCCCAACAGGCGGGCTCGTTCTCGATCGGACTGATGACGCCGAGCTGACGGCTCCCGCCGGCATCGACGAACTCGCGCGTCCGGCCCCCGGTCGGCAGTTCCCCCGACGCGGTGTCGCCGTTGAGATGGCAGACGTCGCACGCTTCGCTGTGCTTGTCCACCGTCGTGCCGATGAGCTGCTTGTCGGGCGAGTAGATGACCATGCCGTCCTTGTTGAAGACGCGGATCTTCTTCAGTTCCGGTTGGGCACCGATCAGCTCAATGATGCGGTGCACCATCTCGCGCTCGTTGAGCAGCATGGCGTGTCGGGTGCTGTTCTTGATCGTGTTGCTCAGGAGCACCGCGTCGCGCTCGACGCGCGTGGAGAGCGCCTTCTGCTGGGCCCGACTGCCCAGCCAAGCGGACGTACCGCCGACGGCGACCAACACCAGGATGACCGCTGCGAGGACGCGGTGGATGATGCGCAGCTTCATGTGAGTTGGCCTCAGCGATAGCCGAACACCTCCGCCCAGAGAATGAGGAGGATCAGCAGCAGACCGATCGTCAGGGCGGTCGCGCCGAAGATGCGGAAGCCACGCACGACGTAGTGTGGCATGGGCTCGACGAGGTGCTGATCGAGCTCGCCGGAGGCGACGAGTTGCTCGTACTCACGCGGGCGATCCGCCTTGAATTCCTCGAGCGGGATGCGGCCGGTGAAGATCACCGTGTCCATCGGGAACCGGTCGGGCCGGAAGTGCGTGTTGAAGAAATGCACCGTGAAGATGAAGCCGACCGCGAGCAGTGCCTCGTCCGAGTGGATGATCGTGGCGACGTTGATCGCCCAACCCGGCAGGAACAGCGTGAACAGCTCCGGGAACCAGAGCACGAGGCCCGTCGAACCGATCATGACGATGCCCCAGAAGACCGCGAAATAGTCGAACTTCTCCCAATAGGTCCAGCGACCGTACCTCGGGCGCGGCCCCATGCCGATGAACCAGCGGACCGTCTGACCCGCCTCACGCAGATCGTTGATATTGGGGAGCAGCGAGTCGCGATCCAGCAGGAACTGGGCCCAGCTCTTATGGGAACGGATCTTCAGGAGCACGACGTCCGCGAGGTGGATGGCCGCATAGGTGAACGTGATCAGGGCGCAGATGCGGTGGATGATCCCCGCGGCCGCGAAGCCCCCGAGCCAGCGTGACAGCGCCGCGGCCCAGGGCAGATAGGAGAACTTGAGGGTCATGCCGGTGAGGGCGAGGCCGAGGAAGCTGACGATGACGAGGATGTGCAACTGCCGCACGCGGGCGGGGAAGCGGCGGAATTCCTTGCCGTGAGATTGAGCCTCCTGTGCCTTGCGCTCCTTCATCATCTGCCATGAGCGTGGGAGCCATAGCAACGTGTGGACGCCGAAGATCACGAGCGTGCTGACCAGCAGCGTGGTCATGAACCAGAACGTGTAGAACAGGATCGGGTACTTGTGCCGGTCGTGATGGGTCGCGTGCGTGAGATACCCGGCGAATTGACGATGGGAGCCGGCATGACATTTTCCGCAGGTCGCGACGATGTTCTGGCGCGACAGGTGTGAGGCCGGCTCGGTCGGCGGCAGGATGTCGTGCGCGCCATGGCAGTCGTGGCACTTGGCGGTGGCGCCGAACCCGAGTTTCGACACCTTGCCGTGGAAGGTGTCGAAGTAGCTCTTCGTGACTTCCTCGTGGCAGCGGCCGCACTGGTTGAGGACGGCGAGCTTGAAGCCGTCGGTGTCCGCCCGCGTGATCTGGTGCGAGCTGTGGCAATCCGCGCACTGCGGCAGTGGCTTGTCGCCTTTGTAGACCGTCGCGGAGTGGATGCTGGCACGGAACTTCTCGTAGATGCCGTTGTGGCACTTCGCACAGGTCTGCGGGATGTTCTTGCGGTTGACGGTCGAGCGTTCGTCGTTCGCGGGGAGTTCGCGATGCGCCGTGTGGCAATCCGCGCACATCGCCGTCACGAGCAGCCCGCTCTGGATCAGGCCCTTGCCGTGAATGCTCTCGGCGTAGTGCTCCACGACATCGTGCTGATTGCCTTTGTATCTGACCGCCGCCTTCTCGCCCTCGCGGTGGCAGCGGCCGCACAGGTTCGGCACGTTCGTCGCGAACGTGGTGGCCTTCGGATCCTTGTGCCCGCGGGTGTTGTGCACGCCGTGGCAATCCCGGCAGACGGGCGCGTTGGTGTCGCCCCGCGCCGCAAGGGTGCCGTGAATGCTGGTGCCGAACTCTTTCACGACCTCGGCGTGGCAGATCGAGCAATCGACCTTGGTCTTCACCGTCGAGCAGGGACGCTCGGCGAACGGATCGGTGCCCGTATGGCATTTGGCGCACGAGGTGTTGCGATGGATCGAACCGCCGATCTCCTCTCGGCTCACGGCCAGCGAGATGGTCTTGCCATCGCGTTCGACGCTGAGGGTCGGGTTGTCGTGGCACTTCATGCACTGCTCGTCGGCAACACCCTCCTCGTAGAAGGCCCTGCGAACCTTGTGCGGAGCGTGACAATCGACGCAGATCGGGACCTTATTCGGTTCCTTCTCCCACAGTTCGCCACGGATGACCTGCCGGTGCACGGCTTCGATCTGGCCATGGCACTTCTTGCACAGCTGCGGGATGTTGTTGCGGAAGATGCTGGAGCGCGGATCGGTATGGGGCAAAACGTTGTGCGAGGTGTGGCAGTCGATGCAGACCGCGGCCACCGTGAGCCCGCGTTTGAACAGGCCCTCCCCGTGCATGCTCTCCGAGTAGTGCTCGAGAATCTTGTCCTGCGGAATGTCATAGGTCTGGGTGACCGGGGTGCCTTCCTTGTGGCACGAGCCGCAGACGAACGGGATGCGGAAGCGGGCGACCCGCGATTCCGGCGACTTGACATCGACGATGTCGTGCGCTCCGTGACAGCTCCAGCACCGTGGCGCGAGCGGCGCTCCCGCGCTAACCTCGCGACCATGTAAACTGCCGGCGTAAACTTTGGCAACGTCCTCGTGGCAACCGCCGCAATCGACGGGAGCAACCTTTTCCTTGTGAGGATACTCGGTCTTCACGAGATCGGCGTGACAGCCGGTACATTCGATCGTGGCGTGCATACTGGCGGCGAACTTGTCGGCGTCGACGACAATGCTGCGGCCGTCCGCGGCGGTGAACCCCTCCTGCTCATGACAGGCCAGGCACGCGTCGGTCTCCGCCCGTGACGTCCCAGTTGCGAGCGCAACAAGCATCGCCGCAACGGCGCCAAACCGTAGCGCCGTCCAAACAGGGCGACGCACTGCCACGCGAGGACTGCAGCCAAATCCACGGCATCGAGAAGACACGCTCAACCTCCCTCGTCAGGGCTCAATTCCAGCCAGGCCGGACTGCCGATACCGACATTCACCGGCGCCACCCGCCCCCAAGAGCGGCGCCCGAACGCGTGGCGTGATGTCGCACCTCGTCGACGTTCGTTCCACATCACAGCGCGTGTAGACCCTCCGGTTCCCCGGCGTCGCCCAGCGCCGCGTCTTCGTGCGGGAGGCGCTCCACCACCCGACTCGCTGGCGGACGTCCGTCCCACCACGTCCAGTCCAGCGGATAGACGTCAGGGTCGAAGATCACCCAGTAGAAGTGCCACACGACAATGGCCAGCGTGGCCAAGATCGCTTCATAGAAATGCACGGCGGTGGCGGCGTTCGGCACCCAGCCGGGGAGGTACTCGAGGGTCAGGTTCGAGAACCACAGCGCGCAGCCGGTCACGGCCATGACCACCGAGCCCCACATGAACGCCAGATACTCGGCTTTCTCCGCGTAGTTGAAGGTCGTGCCGCTGTGCGGCGGTGTACGCCGCAGGTGGAGGTAGTATGCCAGCATGCCGAAGAGCACCTTGACGTCGTGCCGCGACGGCAGCATCCCAAATACCAGGCAACTGCGCAGGCGTCGGTTCACGCACAGCAGTCCGATATGCCACAGTAGCGCAACGATCATGACCACGGCGGCGATGCGGTGGATCAGGCCGCGCAGGCCCAGTGACCCCTCGTAATAGACCAGGGGGGCAGCCCACCAACTCTCCGGGTACTTCAGCGCGAAGCCGGTGATGACGAGCAACACGAAGCTGAGCACCGTCAATCCATGCTGCCAGCGCAGGGGTCGCGTCATGCGTTCCGGCTGCCCCGGCGGCACCGGCGGCGGCCCGGTTCGCCGGCGCCGCACTTTGCGCGAGAAGTCGAGCGCGTTGTGCACCACCATTCCGCCGATGGTCAGGCCAATCAACCACAGATAGGTCCAGCGTACCCACGCGACCACCCACGTGCCCGGGGCGTCGCTCGCGCCGTGCACCGAACCAATCGTGAAACTCTTGCCCGCACCCGGGTGACATTTGCCGCAGGTCGCCGCCAGATTTGCCGCGTTGATTGACGACTTCGGGTCGGAGGAGGGCCGAATATCGTGCACGCCATGGCAGCTCGAACAGTTCGCGACGGTCGCCTTCCCGGCACGCCCCGCCAAACCGTGGTAGCTGTCCTGAAACGCGGACACTTTCCCTGCATCGAAGCCGTACTTCTCGCTCAGACGCCAACTGGAATGGCAGCGGCCGCACGTTTCCGCGGAGACCTTCGTGGCCGAAATCGGCGACGCGCTATCCCCGGGGCCCAGGATGCGGTGCTCGCCGTGACAGTCGGTACACACCGGCGCATCACCGGCCCCACGCACCAGCGCCTCCCCGTGCACGCTCTCCCGATAGGTCGCGAGAAGTCTCAAGTGACACGCACCGCAGGTTTCTGGTACGTTGGCGCGCAGGATCGTCGAGCGCGGGTCGGTGTTGCTCAGGATTTCGTGCGAGCCGTGGCAATCGGAGCACACCGCCGCGTGCTTGCCCTGCGAGACGGCGCGAGCGTGCGCGCTCTGCAGATAGGACTCGGCCGGCTGCACGACTGGGATTTTGAACTTCTTCGCCATCTCGACGCTGGCGTGACAATGTGCGCACGTCGTCGCCATCTTGGACCAGTGCGTCGTCGAGGTCGCTTCATCGTGCGATGTCACCGCGTGGATGTTGCCGTGACAATCCGTACACGTTGCCGCCTCGCCATGACCATTCGCTCTCGACGTCCCGTGCACGCTGTGCTCGTATTCCGCCACGGGGTCCTCGTGGCACGTGGCGCAGGTGCTCAACGGCACGCCCGCCGGTTTCTCCTCGTGCGGTAGGGTTGTGGCATCTGCGTGGCAGGTGACGCACGAAAACGGCGCATGCACCGAAGCTGCGAAGGCATCCGCGCCGACAAACAGGGAGTGTCCCTCCGGACCGACGAGATCCTCCGCCCCGTGACAGGCAAGGCAGGCCTCGTTCGTCACCTCCTCCTCCTCGGCCAGAACTGCCTTGCCGAGAAGGAGCACACTGATGAGGAACAACTTGGCGATCATGATCACCGAGCAGCGCCCTGACGAATCAGAACGACACATGGCACTTCGTACAGTCGGCACCGTCCGGAGGCGTGCCGTCTTCACCGGGTACGTCGCCGGTATGGCACGTCGAGCAGAATCCGTGGCCAAGTTTGGGTAGCGCCGCACCCGAACGAGCGAACTTCTGGTGCGGCGTCTCGGTCACGCCGCCGTGGCAGGTGCCGCAGTCCAAACCCATCTCGATGTGTTTCTCGTGCGGAAACACGACCTTCTCCGAGACCGCTCCGATCTCTGCCGCATGGCAGGTCAGACAGTCCTCGGCCGGCACATCCGCCATCGGCCGCTTGATGCGTTCATGGCACTGGCCGCACCGCTCAGGCCCGAGCTTCATTTCGCCGTGGGCGGTGAGGTCGCCGTGGCAGATCGTGCAGCGAAGTCCGGCCGATACCACGTGCGGCGTGTGCGGGAACTCCTTGCCGAAAGCCTTCCCGGATACCAGCTCGATGCCAAAGTGGCATTTCAGGCACTCGGCCTGATAGGGCGCCTCGGTCCATGGCTTGGCAGGAAGGTGCTCCTCGCCCGTGGCGGTCAGTGCGCCCAGCACATCGCGGTGGGCCTGCTCGATGATCTCGACGGTATACCCCGGATTGTGAATGGCGACTCCGCTCTCCACCAGGGTCAGATTTTCCCTGGCGTTCGCCAGCGACTCCCGGGCGCCGTCGCCCCGCTTCTCGATCTGCGCCGCCACCTGCTGCAGCTCAACCCGAATGCCGTCGACCCGTTGTTTCAGTCCCGCCTGCCAGCTCCGGTACACGGTGAGGTACTTCGGGCCGTGGCAGGCCATGCAGCTCACTTCATCGGCGCCCTGGTAACCGTCTCGCGGTCGATTGTGGCAGGCCTCGCATCGGATTCCCGCCAGGTACATCGCCGCCGGTCTTGGGGGAACGCCCTTCGCGCCGATTCCACGGTACAGGTCGCGCACCGGGGAATGGCCCGCCGAGCCACTATGGCAACTCTGACACGGCGTACTGAGGGCCTCCTCACGCGCCGGGATCTTGTGGCTGATCTCGATGTGGCAGTTGAGACACTCCACCTTGTGATCGGTCACGTGCATGCGGTGGAGAAACTCGGTCTGGCCATAGCGTTCGAGGCGCTCCTCGTCATTATGGCAGGTGAAGCAGCGCTCGCGCGGTACCTCACCGTCGCCCTTGACGATCCCCTGGTGGCAGGCCATGCAGCTCATGCCGAAGCGCTTCACGTCGCCATGGTTGAACGAGAGACCGGCGGTCGTGATCGTCTTCTCCGGGACCGCGTGGCAGAGGGTGCAGCGTCCGGTGCCAGTATTGGCCGGCGTGTCCTTGAAGTGGCACAGGAAACAGGTGGTCGGCGTCACGGCAATGTGACTGCCCTGCACGATCTGCGAGTGGCAGCTGGTGCAGCGGAGTTGCTTCTCCCGGCGCATCTCGGCGAGGTGCGGTTGATGATCGAAGAGGACACCGCCCTGGTAGAGCTCGCGGCCGAGCAGAACGCGCTTCACGTGGCAGCCGGCGCGCAGGCAGCTCTGATCGTCGACCTCCGCCCACGGGTTGGTGGAGTAGGTGCCCGTGAAATAGCGGGCGACCATGGCCAGCGCCTCATATTTCTTGCGGAACTCCGATTCGATTCCGGGGGGAATGTGGCATTCCACACACGCCACATCTTTGTGATGCGAGGTCAGCCAGGACTCGTAATACGGCGTCATGAAGTGACAGCTGCCGCAAAAGCGCGGCTGCGAGGAGATCTGGATGGAGAGGAACGCGAACGCCACGCCGGCTGGAATGAAGATGACCAGCCCGACGGCCACCCTTCTCGCCCATGTTCTCACGCTCTGGCGCATGGTTCCAAACTGCGCGCTGTGGGGCGGCGCCTAGTCGCGCTCAGCTCCCTCTTGCTGGATGCTCGCGCGCGCCCGTTCCTTCTTGTACAGGTAGGCCACGCCGGCGGTGAAAAGAATGAAGACCCAGGCGCCCCCGAGAACGACGTAGCGCAGCTGCCCCTCTTGCTCGACGCCGTGAACACTGGCCCGGACGTCCTCGGCGATGGAGCGGGCGCTTCTGGTGAGGTCGTCGACCCGATCCACCGCAAGGGAATGCTGCACCGGTAGCGCTTCCATGAAATGGGCCTTGGCCTGTTGCAGCCGAGGATAGTAGTGGGCCACCGTGGGAAAGAGCCTCGCGATCCGGGTCATGTCCGCTGCGCACGTCTCGACGGCCTCATCGGCCCGGCTCAAGAGCGTCTTCAGCTTCTGCGCCGTCGCGAAGTTCGGGCTGTCCGGGGGATGGCAGCTCGGGCAGGTGGTGTCGAAGAGGGTGCGGTCGGGGTGAGCGATGTCATGGTAGCCGTGGCAACTCACGCACTCGGACATCTTGCCCTCGTCGGCGGCCTTCCGGTGCGGGCCTTCGTTGAAGTACTCGCGGGTGCGTGAGTGGCAGTGCCCGCAGACCATGCTGATGGAGCCGACATGCAGGGCGATCGCTCCATGCGCGCCGTGGCAGGTGGCGCAGGTTGGCGCCGAGGGATGCTCCTCGTCGAACAGCGCAATGCCGTGAACGCTGTGGCGGAATTTCTCGACCTGGTCCGCCGGCATTTTGTATGCGCCCATGAGGGCCTGATCGCTGTGACAGCGCCCGCACGTCTCGGGAATGTTGCGGCGGGCGGTCGGGCTGGTCGGCTCCCGCGGCGGCAGCATGCGGTGTGTTCCGTGGCAATCCGTGCACACCGCCGTCTTGGTGTCCCCCTGCGCAAGCCGAACACCGTGTCCGGAGGTCTGGTACTGCGCGTACTGATCCGTGGCAAGGCCGAACGGCTTCATCCGATTGGGATCGGCATGGCAACGCGCGCACAGCGCGGGGATGTCGACGCGACTGGGCTTGCCGATGTATCCGGCCGCGACCGAATGCGACTCCATGGTGACCACCGTCGGGTCGCCACCGTGGCAGTCCGTGCAGCTGAGATCCTTCGCGTGAACGCCTTCGACGGCCTCCGTCTTCACATTGGGGTGACAGGTGGCGCATGACTCCTCGGCCCTGGCCTCGCGGCCGGGGAGGACCGAGAGTACTGCCAACACGAAGAGAACTCGGGGGCGCATACGCTACCGCAGGTATCCCCGGACGCCGAGGAAGACCCAACCCACGACCCAGAGGAGTCCGATGCCTCGATGCAGGATCAGTTTCCAGGTCGGCTGGGCCGCTCGACGGTCGAGCGCTGGCACAAGAAAGAGGAGGGCGACGAAGCCGATGATGCAAAGGGCCGCTGTCCCACCGGAAACACTCTCGAGCAACTCGCGCACCGGCAGGAGGTACCACCGTGGTTGAGTATGCAGGAGGGGGGACAGAGGATCTGCCCGCTCGAGGAGAGGCGGAGGGATGAAGATCGCGATGGAAAGCAGCAGACCCCCTGTGATCAGCACCGCAATGAGGAGGTTGATGGCGAAATCCGGAAAGAATGGAACTGGAGGTAGGCGCCGACCACCGCGGAGCGGCACGGGCTCTTTGATCCCGAAACGCCAGACGAGCAGGACATGGAGGAACAGGAAGGCGACCACAATCCACGGCAGCACACCGACATGGAACGCATAGAAGCGAAGCAGGACCTCCTCCCCGATCTGCCAGCCCCCCCAGATGAGCGTGAGCACGATGTCCCCGAGAACCGAGACGCCAGAGATGATCTCTCTGGCAGAATCCGTGGACCAGTACGCGTACTGATCCCACGTCAGCAGGGTGCCAGTGAAACCGAAGGTGATGATGACGATGAGCAGAACAATGCCAACGTTCCAGTTGAGCTGCCGCGGAGCCTGGTAGGCCCGCGAGAAGTAGACGCGGATCAGGTGAAGGAAACTGAGGAGAATGAGGAGGTCTGCGCCCCATCGGTGAAGGGCGCGGATCAGCCAACCGAAACGCACCTCGTCCATGATGACGCCGATGCTGTAGTAGGCTTCTCCGGCAGAGGGCCGGTAGTAGATCATGAGGAGGATGCCGGTGGTGATCTCCAGGAGGAGGAAGATCAGCGTCACCGCGCCGAGGTAGTGCAGAAGGTTGATGTGGGCGGGAACGGTCCGTTCCCATTCAGCCCGAAATATTTCCCTGACGGAGGAGAACACAGACTCGCCCTTCAGATTTGCCGCTCGTCTCCACGGAAGACAAACAGGTCGCCGCGCAGGGCCCCCACTCGGAATCGGGTGAGCGGACGCAACGGGAGGCCGGAAACCACGTTGCCGTGTTCGTCGAACTGTCCCTCATGACAAGGACAGCGAAAGAGCCTGCCCTGCGGGTCCCATTTGACGATGCAACCCTGATGCGTGCACAGGGCGGACATCGCCGCAAAACCTCGGGTCAGGCGAACCACCCACACGGGCTCCTCATCCACCAGGGTCAGCTTCCCCTCGCCCGGCAGAATCTCGTCGGGGCTTCCAATTTTCACGCGCCGAGGCCCCAATACGGAGCCGGCCTCGGCCGGAGGAAAGAGATAGGCGACGATCGCGGCGAAGACGCCGGCTCCGCCCGTGAGCAGGGTTCCGGCCAGGAGGCGGCTCAAGAAGGAACGACGAGTCGCGCTCTCATCTTCCATTCCCTAACCTCCGTCGACTGGGGCCTTTCATCTTATCGGCATTCCGTTGAACTGACGTATGTGAATCGGGTCGGCCGCTTCATGGCGTCTCATTCGGCACACAAGGGGTCTCGCAGCAGGAGACGAAGCCGGCGCGGCCACCCCGAGGCGGGTTTGGAGCGCCGGCACCGGCTTCCTGGAACTCTCCGGCTGCAGCGCGCCCCGGCACTGCCGCGCTGGGCTTGCCCCACCGCAGACAGTGACTTCCGCCGGGGCGTCGCCTGACCCAATGGAAGTCCCTCCTTGCAGTTGCAGCGTGCTCGCTGATTACGTCGCTCCTAGTCCCTTCATGTATTCAACGAGAACCTTGCTCTGCTCGTCGGTCAACTTCGAGCCATGTTGGCGTCCTCGGCCAGCGCCGCAGCCGCAGTTATGGAGAGAAGAGCGGCGGTCATGGCGACCACGTCGCGTCTCCGAGAAAGCTCTTCCGCTTCATCTTTCTGGTAACCTCCGGTGTGCGAAATGTGTTGTTGGATCGATGCTCCTGCGCCAAGCGGCCTCTGTTGCTTGCAAGAATCGGGAACTCGCCAGCCCCATTAGGATTTTCGATTTTCCTCACTCGCCATTGTTAGATTTGGGAATATGGGGGCTCCTACGTTCGCTTTTCTGGAAGGACTCGCCGCTGTCGCACGCGCAGCAACCCCGAGCGCCGCGCTCGCGCGGCGGAGGTGGCCCGCCTTGCGGGGGGCGGCCAGGGGTTTCCGGCTCAAGACCTGTCAGGAATATCGTGAAATCAGGATCTTAGGCCGTTCACCCGTGGCGGGCCGGTTACCACCGCAGCCATCGCGGTGCGAAGATCCCGGCTGAGAAGCCGGGAATCTCCTCGAAGTCATCCTTTACGCTTCAGCTGTCCGGCAACCGCCTCGGTGGCACGCTTCACGGCCTCGGGATCGCCCAGGTAGAAGTGGCGGAGCGGCCTGAGGTCGTCGCTCAGCTCGTAGACAAGCGGAATGCCCGTCGGGATGTTGAGTCCGACGATGTCATCGTCGGAGACGCCGTCAAGGTATTTCACCAGCGCCCGCAAGCTGTTGCCGTGAGCTGCAACGAGCACACGTCTGCCGCTCCGCACCACGGGGGCAATGGTTTCATGCCAGTAGGGCAGGAACCGCTCCACCGTGTCCTTCAGGCACTCGGTCAACGGCAGCTCCGCGGGACGCAGCGTCGAGTAGCGCGGGTCCTTCCCCGGGTGACGCGGATCGTCGGGCGTGAGCGGCGGCGGCGGGATGTCGTAGCTGCGCCGCCAAATCTGGGTCTGCTCGATGCCGTGACGTTCGGCGGTCTCCGCCTTGTTCAGCCCCTGCAGCGCTCCATAGTGCCGCTCGTTGAGACGCCAGCTCAGATGGATGGGGATCCACATCAGATCCATCTCCTCCAGCGCCAGCCAGAGCGTCTTGATCGCTCGCTTGAGGACCGATGTGTAGGCGACGTCGAAGTCGTAACCTTCCTTGCGCAGCACACGCCCAGCCTCGACGGCTTCCTGTACGCCCTTCTCGCTCAACCCGACGTCGGTCCAGCCGGTGAAGCGGTTCTCCTGGTTCCAGACGCTTTCTCCGTGACGGAGCACAACCAGCTGTTTCACGTTTCCCTCTCCGGACATGCCCCCTCTCGTTCTGAGAAAGGGATGGGATGTATCAGCGAAGCTTCGATCCACGTCTCTATCAAGACAACCGCGGCCAGGCTAGCCTGCATCAAGATCGGATACGGGAGAGCGCTGGGGCGCCGGGCTTGAACACCCAGCCGGTTGACGAGATAAGACGATCAGAGACGAAACGATTTGGGAGGAAGTGTGGCCACGAACGTCAGTCCACTTGCTGGGAAGCCGGCTGAGCCGTCGATGCTCGTCAATGTGGCGCGGCTGGTGACCGCCTACTACACCGGGCGCCCCGACCCAGGGGTGCGGGAGCACCGGGTCGCATTCGGAACCTCGGGCCATCGGGGCTCGGCGTTGAAGCAGTCGTTCAATGAACCCCACATTCTCGCCATCAGCCAGGCGATCTGCCGATACCGCCGGCAGCAAGGCATCACGGGGCCGCTTTTTCTCGGCATGGACACCCATGCGCTGTCGGACCCGGCCTTTGCCACAGCCCTTGAAGTACTCGCGGCCAACGGCGTCGACGTGATGATCGATCAGGACGGCGGTTACACGCCGACTCCCGTGATCTCGCACGCCATTCTCACCTACAATCGCGGTCGCACCAGCGGTCTTGCCGACGGCATCGTCATCACCCCCTCGCACAACCCCCCCGAGGACGGAGGCTTCAAGTACAACCCGCCCCACGGTGGCCCGGCGGACACGCAGCTCACCAAGTGGATCGAGGAGCAGGCCAATGCGTTGCTGGCCGACGGCCTGCGCGACGTCGCGAGGCTTCCGTATGAGCAAGCCCACCGCGCCGCGACGACCCACCGGCACAACTACGTTGGCACCTACGTCGCTGACCTCGGCGCAGTGGTGGATATGGACGCGATCCGGGACACGAAGATCAACATCGGCGTGGACCCACTGGGCGGTTCCGGCGTTGCGTACTGGGGGCCGGTTGCCGAGCGCTTCGGCCTGAATCTGACCGTGGTCAACGATCGGGTGGATCCGACGTTCCGGTTCATGACTGTCGACTGGGACGGGAAGATCCGGATGGACTGCTCATCGCCACACGCGATGGCTGGCCTGATCGCGTTGCGCGATCGCTTCGACATCGCCTTCGCCAACGACACCGACAACGATCGCCACGGCATCGTGACGCGAAGCCAGGGCCTCCTGAATCCGAACCACTATCTCGCGGGGGCGATCTCGTACCTGTTCCAGACTCGCACCGGCTGGAGGCCCGACGCCGCGGTCGGCAAGACGCTGGTGAGCAGCAGCATGATCGACCGCGTCGCGGCGCGACTCGGCCGCCGACTGGTCGAGGTGCCGGTCGGGTTCAAGTGGTTCGTCGACGGCCTTCTCGACGGGTCCATCGGCTTTGGTGGCGAGGAGAGCGCGGGCGCGTCGTTCCTTCGCCGCGACGGAACCGTCTGGAGCACGGATAAGGACGGGCTCATTCTCGGGTTGCTGGCGGCCGAGATCACAGCGAAGACCGGACGCGATCCGGGCGTGCTGTACCGTGACCTCACCCGCGAGTTTGGCGATCCGGTCTACGAACGCATCGACGCGCCGGCAACGCCGGCGCAAAAGGCGGCGCTGCAAAAGCTCTCGCCGGAGCAGCTGCGAAGCTCCGAGTTGGCCGGAGAGAAGATTCAGAGCGTGCTGACCACGGCGCCGGGCAACGGCGCCGCGATTGGCGGCCTCAAGGTCATCACCGAGCACGGCTGGTTTGCCGCGCGCCCGTCGGGTACCGAGGACGTGTACAAACTGTACGCTGAGAGCTTCCTGGGCAAGAAGCACCTCCGGCGCATCCAGCAGGAGGCGCAGAGCCTCGTCGCTGAAGCCATGACGGCCGCGGGCGTTGAGTGAGCCACCAGATCCCGAGCGCGGCCACTCAACCAGGACGTGAAGTGGAGCCTTCATTCGTGATCGCTCGAGGATGAGCCAGCGGTACCAGGTTGCGCTCGCCGCCCTCGGCGCGCTCGCCCTCCTCCTCGTGATCGGGGCCGCGCTGGTCGTGCCGCGCTTTGTCCGCGAAGGTCCACTGCGCGCCCAGATCGAGACGCAACTCGCTCAGAAGCTGCGCTCTGCGGTGTCTTTTCAGACGCTGGATCTGGCCTTGTTGCCCCTGCCGCATGTGGTGCTGGACGGTGTACATCTCTCGGTCCCGGGCTCGGTGAACGGAAGCGTCGCGTCGGTGGCCGCCTACCCGGCGCTGTTGGCGCTCGTCAGAGGCAAGGTGCAGCTGTCCCGCGTCCGTCTCATGGAGCCCGACGTCGAGATCCGATTGCCACCGCCAGTGGCGGGCGAAACCGCACCCCACGTAGGTTCCATGGCAGACCTCAAGGAGGCGGTAGCGTCAGGCCTCGCCGCCCTCGCGTCGGTTGTGTCCTCGATCGCACCGGGCTTGGTCGCGGAGGTCGACGGCGGCGCGTTCCGCGTCTCCAGCGGCAACGGGCCCGCGCTCCTATTCAGGGACCTGCACGCGTGGGTCCGTCTGCCACCGAGCGAGCTTGTAATTGGACTGTCGTGCCGATCCAGCCTGTGGGACCGCATGACCCTGCGCGGATCACTGGATGCGAGCACCTTGAGCGGCAGCGGACACATCGATCTGGTCCAGCTCCGGCCACAGGTCGCGATGGCCGCGCTGTTTCCGGGCGACGCGCTGCGACTCGGAGACGCGGAAGTGAATCTCGCGGTCGACGTGACGGCCGACCCGCACGGTGTCGTGCAGGCGGAGGTCCGCGGTTCGATCCCCCTGCTGACGATCGCCCGCGGTGATGAACGGCTGCCCATCAAGAGCGGGCCCGTCCGGGCCAGCGTGCGCGCCGACGCGCACACGATCCACGTCGCGCTCGACGAACTGGATCTCGACACCCCGCGCCTGCAGCTCGCGGGAACGTTCGCGCTGGATGACACGGCGCCGCAGGCACGCCTGGATCTGACCGCGAAGAACGCCGACGTTCAGTCGGTCCGCCAGGTTGTCACCGCCATCGCGGGAAACAACGCCGTGATGCGGACGATCTTCGAGGTCCTGCGGGGAGGGACGGTGCCCCGTTTCAGCTTGCGCCTCCAGGGACGCTCGGTGGCCGCGTGGGGCGCCGGGGATGCGCTGGTGATCGAGGGCAACCTCGCCGCGGGCCGCATTCACGTGCCCGGAGTCCATCTCGACCTCGACGACGTCAAAGGAGATGTCTCCATTTCGGGAGGCATGCTACGCGGAGAGCAGCTGGCGGGCCGGCTCGGAAACTCCCGCGCCAGCACCGGGACGCTGCAACTGGGCCTGGGTGGCGCGGCGCTGCCGCTGCACCTGGAGGCTGCGGTCGAGGCGGACGCGGCGGAAATCCCGCCCCTGCTGCGTTCTCTGGTTGTGAGTGAGGCGTTGTCGCGCGCGCTGGATCGTCTCAGTGAGGTCGGCGGCACGGCCACGGGAAAACTGCTTCTGGATGGGACGACGGCGGATCTGAACCCGACGGTGGACGTGTCGCAACTCGCGGTGTCCGGCCGTCTCGCGGGAATGCCCGATCCCCTGCGCGTCGTGGGCGGCCGGGTGTCTTACGGCGCGCGTGCGATCGCGGTGAACGATGTCAAAGTGACATCTGGGCGCTCTGAGCTGTCGCAGCTCTCCGCCCGGGTGGACTGGAGCGCTGCGCCGACCTTCGAGGCGACGTCCGGCAAGTCACGAATCGTGCTGGACGAGTTCTCCCCGTGGCTTGCCGCCTCGGGATGGCTGGGCGCCAAGGCGCAGGAGCCGAGAGCCGTCGGCGGGACCTTCTCCCTTGGTTTACTGCGCGTGAGTGGGCCCGTCCTGACGCCATCCGCGTGGCGGCTAGAGGCCGCCGGCGCGGTGCAAGACCTCGCAATCGACGTGCCAGAGGTACGCAACCTCATCGCCGTCCGCGCTGTGTCGGTCGCCGATCTGCACCTCGTCCACGACGCACAGGCCAGTTCGGTCGCCGGCAGTTTCACCGCGCCGGGCGGGTTGACCGGATCCGTCGACCTGGTGCGGACCGCGCAAGAGTTCAACATCAAAGGGCTGCGAATTCGCGACGCGCATTCCGATGCGTCTCTGGCCGCGCGGTTTGCATCGCGACAGGTCGAGCTGGCCTTTGCCGGAAGCTTGACCAAGGCCACGCTGGACGCGCTGACGACAAGGAACGAGCTGGTTGGCGGGTGGGTCCGCGGCAACTTCCGCGCGCGTGTCCTGCTCGATCAGCCCGCGGCCTCGACGGCCGAGGGCGAGCTGGAGGCCACGGACGTTCTCCTTCCGGAAATGACGCTCGGGCGCCTGCGAGCTGACCGTATCTCCCTGAACGTGAAGGCGGGTCAGGTCAGCGTCGACGCCGAGCTGCAGGCAGATGCGGGCAGCCTCCTCCACCTGTCGGGAACTCTCAAGCCGTCGCCCAAGGCCTTCCTGGTCGATCTCGATCTTTCCGCAGACCATCTCGACGTAAACCGCCTCGAACACCTTCTGCCGCGGAGCGACGGGGATGGTGGCGCGACTGGGACGAGCTCGGCGGAATGGCCGCCGCTGAGCGGAAGACTCCGGGTCACGGCCGAGTCGTTGCAGTACGGAGACTTCACCTGGAAGCCATTTCGCGCCGCAGTCGCTTTGACGGCGGATGGGCCTCGGGTGACCGTGACCGAGGCGGACCTCTGCGGCATTGCTACGCCAGGGACGATCGCTGTGACTTCCCAGGGCCTCAGACTCAGCGTGAAACCGGTGGCGAGGGAGCAACAATTCGAACCGGGGTTAAGGTGCCTGCTGAAGCAAGAGAGGATCATCACCGGCGTGTATGGTCTTACGGGCGACATCACCGCGGCCGGCAGCTCCGAGAAACTTGTTCCTTCAGCCCGGGGCCACGTGGAGCTCGGCGCGAGGAATGGGCGCGTCCATCGCATGCCGATGGTGGCTGGGATTTTCGCCGTGATCAGCGTTGCGACTGGCCAGGTCGGCAATCTTCCCGACCTGACGGAGCAGGGACTTCCGTACGATACTATCGCGGTCAAGGGGGATCTGCGTGACGGGACGCTGGTGTTGAGTGAAGCCCTGCTGGATGGGCCGACGATGAAGATGGCTGGGAAAGGCTCAATCGATCTGACTGCCGGGACGTTGGATCTGACCATGCTCGTGGCGCCGCTGACGGTCGTCGACTCCGTCGCCGGCCGCATCCCGGTCGTCAGGGACGTTGCTGGGAGCGGCCTGGTGTCGATTCCGGTCAAGGTCGGCGGCCGGATCGGCGATCCATCGGTGGTCGTGCTTTCTCCCTCGGCAGTTGGCAGCGAGTTGACGGGCCTCATGAGGAAGGCGGGCCGCCTGCCAAGGTGGCTGATCCGACCGTTGATGCCGGGCAAGAAGAGTGACCAGCCATCTTCCTGATGCGACCGGGCGGTACACACGTCCGCTGGGTTTCGTGACGGCGTGGCGTTTCGCTTGCGGTGGTTGACGTCGCGGGTTCCGCTGATGCATTGGACAGAGGGAAGAGGCCACTGGGGGATGTGCACGCCGTAGAGAGGGCGCAAGGGCCACTGATGGGTTGCTCCGTCGTCATTCCCGTTTACAACAGCGCCGCGACCTTGCCGGAACTGATCGCGCAACTGCGCCAGGTGCTGCCGACGGTGGCGGAGCGCTACGAGGTCATCCTCGTGAACGACGGAAGCCGGGATCTGAGCTGGGGGGTCATCACCCGGCTGGCAGACGAACACGCGTGGGTGCGCGGCATCGATCTGATGCGCAACTACGGGCAGCACAACGCGCTGCTCGCGGGCATTCGCGCGGCACGATACGACGTGACGGTGACGATGGATGACGACCTCGAGCACCCGCCCGAGGCGATCCCGGCGTTGGTGGCGAAACTGGATGAGGGCTACGATCTGGTCTTCGGCGCACCGGAGAACCCGCAGCACGGCTTCTGGCGCGACGTGTCCTCGACGCTGACGAAGCTCGTCATCGTCGGTGCAACGGGCATCCGGATCGCGCCGGCCGGGTGTTCCTTCCGCGCCTTTCGCACCGGTCTGCGCGCCGCCTTTACGGACTACTCGAGTCCCTATGTGTCCATCGACGTCCTGCTGACGTGGGGCACAACGCGCTACGGTGCGGTTCCGGTGCGGCACAATCCGCGCCGCATGGGACGTTCGAACTACAACCTTCGCAAGCTCATCGGCCATGCCCTCGATCTGACCACGGGCTTCTCGACGTGGCCGCTGCGCATGGCAAGTCTGCTCGGATTTGCCGTCACGCTGCTGGGATTGGCATTGCTCGTCCTCGTGATCGGTGACCATCTGCTGACCAAGAATCCGCTTTCCGTATTCCGGTTCTTCACTGCGGTCATCGCCATCTTCTCCGGTACGCAGTTGTTCGCGCTCGGTGTGATGGGAGAGTACCTGGCGCGCATGCACCTGCGGATGATGGGGCGACCATCGTACGCCATCCGCGAGCGCGCTGGCCGTAGCGCGGAAGACGAGTAAGCTGCGTTCCTACCGCACCAGCCCCGTGTCGAGGAGAACCGGTACACGGAACGGCCGGGGGTTCATCCGCGGGCGCGCTGCCCACTCGCCCGGGTCGAGCACTCCTCCTCTTTGCGCAGCAGCAGCTCCGAGCTGACGGCCTCCCGCATCGCCCCGTTCCGCTTGTACAGGACGCCGCTCATGCACTGTGTTCCGACCATTTCGTCGGCGGTCAGCGTCGAACAATTGGTGTTGAGAACGACCGGCAGGAGCCCCGAGGGATAGCGGTGGATCTTGATGTCGAACAAGGTGGCGAGGAACAAACGGGCGAGCGGCCCCGCAAGCTTGAGCGACCGCCCGCGGAGCGAGGAGAGACACACGCCGAGGAAGGCGATGAGCTGCAAGGCGTACGGCAACCGCGCGCATCGTTCCCATGCCCTGATTCCCGCGGCGAGGCGCTTCATGTTCAGGTACTCGGTGATCGGCACCAGGCCGTGTCGCTCACGCACGAAGATCATGATCTGGGTGTACAGGCAGAGCCGGACGCGCATCAGCTGCAATGCGGCGAGCAGCAGCTTCTGCAACGCAAAGATCTCCGCGCGGCCGGACGTGAAGTAGCGGCGGTGGAGGATGTCCATCATCTCGTCGGGCATGATCATGAGGCCCGGATCCATCCCGCGCCCCTCACCGACCCAGGAGAAGCCGTTGACGGAGATTTCCTTCACAAAAGACCGGTCCTTCGCGAACTCCAGTGCGTCGATGAGCAGGCGCTCGTTCACCCCCTTGAAGATCGTCGGGGAGAGAATGGTGGTGATCTTGAGATCCTCCAGATTTCTCAGCGCCTCCAGTTTGAGCGGGTGGAATTTGTCGTCGTACAGCCCGAGCACCCCCTGGCCATCAAGCGACTCGATGGAAATTCTGACCTCGCTGACTTTCGAGTCCACGAGCGTTTGACAGTAGTCGCGACGGGCGAGTAGCGCGCCATTGGTGGCGAGCTGCGTCGAGAGTCCACGCGCATGCGCTTCCGCGAAGAAGTCCGTCGCCTGCGGATGGAGGGTCGGTTCGCCGCCGGAGAGCGTCAGCTTCGTTGTGCCGTGGGTTGCGAACAGCGTGCGGAAATCATCCAACGACATGTCGTCGAACACCGGGGCCTCGACCTCGGCTTGACAGAATGTGCAGTTCAGCTGGCAGCGGTTGGTCGAGAGGACCCAGTAGTTGGTGATCCGCCCCTCTGGCTGGCCATTCGTCTTGAGGACGTCGAAGTAGAATCGATCCAGATCCCGGTAGAGCTGCGCGTTGGCTGACACGAGAAACTGAGAATGGCCGTGGTGCGGGCAGGTCCGACACAGATACACCTTCCCGGCGATCTCTTTGACCACCCCTTCGACCCGTTGCGCGCAAACTGGACAACGACTGGTGGTGCTTCGGAGCGTACCGAGACTCGTCCCGGCGCTGGTGTGCTCAACGGCCATTGACCGCTCCCTTGTTGATCCTCTCCTCGAACGCCTGCCCGCCTTGCCGCAGCGTTAGCCTCGGCTGGATCAGCGGGCATTGTCAAGAACGTCGCTGGAAGATCACGACATGGAACCGCGAGCGCGGCTGCGGGTCGCGAGCTGCGGTGTCCCACCGATAGACAGTGTCGTGGCCGGGCACGATCTCCGCGATTCCCACCGGCTCGTAGGTTTCGTTGACGGTTCGCTCCGCCCATCGGAGCAGGAGTTGGGAAGAATCCGGGCGCATCAACCACGAGGCGTCCACGTTGACCAGGACCATGAAACGGGGTCGCTCCCGCTCGATCTGGGCGATCATGTCTTCCTGCATCCGCCGGGCGAACGGTTGCGGCTCCATCAGCGGATACGTGTACAGGTAGCTCGTTGCCGCCCGGCGTCGCGCGTAGAAGTAGATCTGTGGCTCGGAGCCGATCACGGCCACCCGATCCTCCGGGTCGGCGTGCTCGCGCAGGTAACGGCCGATCTCGACCGCCTCGGGAAATGGGTTCGACCCATAGACCGCGCGGGAGACGGCGATCGGCGACAGGGAGAAGAGATATGCCTGCTCCTGCGCCAGCGACACGACGACGGCGACGAGCGGCACGCCCAGGCGAACCGCCGCAGCGAGACCGGGCCGGCGGGCTGCCGTCATCCGAGCCAGGGCGCTGACCGCGACACCGATGAACAAACTCGCAGCCGGCAGCAGCAAGAGGAAGTAGTGTTCTCTGAACTGCAGGCCGGGACAGACGGCCAAGAACGAGCAGATCGCGAACAATCCGATGAATCCGCCCGCTCGCCGCGATGCCACGTCCCACCACGGAGCCGTCACGCCCAGCGCGGCTAAGAGCCAGAGGGCAACCGAAGAGCCGGTGATGTAAACGACCTGCCTTTTCAATTCGCTCAAGCCGAGTCCCAGCGGGATCATCGACACGTACTCGCGGGCGTAGGTGGACGTCCAGAACCAGAATGGCTCGAACGCTCCCGCCAGGTACATTCCCAGGCACGTCAATCCGAACGGCGCGAGCGACGCAAGCGCGAAGACGACACAGTCCGCCACCGTCCTCCGCAACAACGTCCGGCCTCGCGCGAGCCCGGCGATGAGCACAGAGAGGCCGCCGAAGACGAGGAACGCGGCCCCGTGCTGCTTCATGACGAAGGCCAGGCCGAGCAGCAGCCCGGCGCCGGCAATCAGCGTGAACCGCCGCTCGTCGCTACGGTGAGCCAACAGCAGCACGCCGCCGAGCATCGGCAGGACGACGAAATGCTCCGCGTTGGCCGCGAAGCCGTTGACGGACTGGCTGAGCGACAACACCGCGTACGCCGCCGCGGCGCTCAGACCCGCTGTCACGTCGAGCAGCTTCCGGCCGAGATGATAGAGGAGGATGATCGAAGCCAAGTTGATCAGCAGCAGGCCAAGGCGGATGCCGGCGTCGGTTTCGCCGAAGAGGGCGAGGATGCCGGCGTAGGCGTAGTAAATGCCAGGTAGCTTCATGTTATGGGCGGCAACGTACGGCACCTCGCCGCGCAGGATGAGCTGACCCAGATAAGCGTATTCGCCCTCGTCCCGCTCCAGAGGTACGGCGAGGAGACGAAGGCGCAGGAGGGCGGTGACCAGGAGGATCGTTGCGAGAGCGATCCGCGGCCCCCAGCAACCTTCGTCCTGCCCCCTCCTTGCTGAGGCGGACGTGAGGGGGAGGTTACTTCGATCGGGTTGAGAGGCTTGCTCCACGGCTGCTTTAGGCGCTTACGGGTAAAGCCTTGAGCAAAACGGAGAAGAAATGGAAACCCGGAAGCAAGAAACCGGGAACTGGTCAATTGGCCGGTTTTACATTTCCGGTTTTCGGTTTCCTGTTTTTCATTTTCCTCCTGTTTTGTTCCGCCTCTGCCGGGTTAGGGTGATTCGTCAGCGCCATCCCTCAACGTACAGCAGGGGCAGATTCTCCCAGGTATTCACCGGCCCGGGGTCGGGCAGGGAGACCCTCCAGGTATCTGCGCCGTGGGCTTGCAGCAGAGCGCCCAACTGTAACTCCCAGCCGTCGAGGTACGGCCCCGCCCGCCAACCCTGCGGCCCCGTCGGCGCCGGTGGCAAGCGGGGTGGCGGCTGGCCAGCCGGCGGTGCCACCGGCGCGCCAACGATCCATACCCGACCCCCTTGGCGCAGCGTCCGCTCGACGCGCTCCAGCTCGGCGCGGATGCCGGCGTCTCCCTGCTTCATCTTCTCTGCCACCAGGGTGTGGGTGTGAAACCTGTGCTCCTCGAAGTCGGGCAGCGTGATCCACGCGGTCGGGCCTCGGTAGTAGCGCTGGAAGGTGATGCCGCAGTACCACGGAAAGACGACGATGAGGTCTTCCGGCCGTGCCGACTCCTCGAGCTTCCTTGCGATGAGATCGAGGTTCGTCATGCGCACGGCAACGGTCTCCGCCACACTGCTGGCGACCAACAGCGCGGCCAAGGCCACGGCGGCAGACCGCATCCATTCCCCAGCTCGAAAACGCCGGACCAGGAGACAGATTCCCACGTCGCAGCCGAGCGCGATCAACGCCATGAGCGACAGGTAGTACCAGTACTGTGTCGGAAGCTTGATGATCTGCAGATAGCAGCAGTAGCCGACAAGTCCGACTGAAACCGTCACCGCTACAAAGAGGGCGCGGTCCTTGTCCGCCTGCGCTTTCAGGCCTGCTGGGAATCGCCAGGCGAGACCGCAGCCGATGAGAGCCAGAACCGCCGCGGCCGCCCACAGCATCGCCAGGCGCGGCACGCCCGGGGCCAGGGCGTAGCGGAACACTTCCACGAGGGAGCCGAGGCGGTAGTCTCCCTGCTCGATTGTCCCCACGCGGAAGGCCCTGGTGATCGTGGGGAGGTTGACGAGAGTGGACACGGCGGCCAGGGCTCCGAGCACGATCACGGCCGCCAGCGTGCGCCAGGCGCGCCGGCGCCGGCAGGTCGCCGCCGCTCCGGCGCAGATCGCAAGCACGAGGAAGCAGTTGGCGAAGTACGCCTGCACCGCCAGGAGGGCCGCCAACTCAGCGACCAGAAAAGTCTTCCACGTCGGCTTCTCGACAAAGGCCCAGGCCGCCCCCATGTACCAGCAGACGCCGAGGGCGCCCAGCCCGTAGCCGCGCACCTCGTCACCGTAGACGATCGTCGTCGGGCTCATGCCGAAGAGAACGAGGGCGACAAGGGGCGCGCCGAGGCCGAGGCGCCGGCCGGTCCACCACAGCACGGCGATCATCGCCAGCCCGATGAGCAAGCCGAGCCGCCTCAACCCCGCGTCCGTGTCGCCCAGGCCAGCGGCCGTCCAAGCGTGCAGCACCGTCACCCAGGCCACGGGAAAGGAGTCGAATTGGCTGTTGGCGAAGACCTCGCCGAACGAAGGCATCGTCGCCACGTTGACGCTGTTGACCTCGTCGCGCCAGAGAGGGCCGGCGTGGCGATAGTACTCGAGGTGCAGGCCGATGAGCCCGAGGGTGACCAGCAGACCCAAGCCGACTGCCGAATGTCGGGCCCAGTTCACGCGAGCTTCCAGCGGGGGCATCGTGTGCTGTGGGTCGGCCGCGTCAGGGCTGGTCGCCGTAACCCAGCATCTCCAGTTGCCGCTTCGTCGAGGCGTCCAAGGGGGTTCGTGGCGTGGCGGCGCGCCGTTCGTGGTCCGACGCCTTCCGTGCGTAATCGGCGAGCGCGGCTTCGAACTCGCGGACGAGGGGGTCGCTCGCGTCGTAGAGGCTTCGGTGCTCGCCCGGATCTTCCGCCAGCGAAAAGAAGCGGCGGCCGGATCTTGAACCGATCAGCTTGTGGGTCTCGGTGCGCACAGACACGGCTCCGTCGAGTTCGCTGAAGGCGAACTGTTTCGCGCCGCTCGCGGGCGCGCCGTCGTCTCCCCGGATCAGAACCATCCGGCTGGAGCCGTCCAGGCCTTCGGGCAGTGGGACGCCGAGGAAGTCGAGAATGGTGGGGAGCAGGTCGACGGTCTCGATCTGACGTGCGACGCGTTTGGGAGCGATCGCCCCCTTTGGGAACTTGATGACGAGCGGTACGCGGAGCATTTCGTCATACAGGGTCGATTGGTGCAGCCATCCACCGTGGTCGCGAAACTCCTCCCCGTGGTCGCTGAGGAAAACGATCAGGGCCCGGTCGTAAAGTCCCTGTCTTCGAAGCAAGGCGAGAAGGTCGCCGACGGCCCGATCGACGTAGCGAATCCCTCCGTCGTACCGGGCCACCAGATGCTGGACGTCGCGTTCGGAAACGTTGCCGAAATCGCCTCCCCATGGGGGGAAGCGCTGGAAGATGTCGCCGGCGTAGTCGTTGTCGAAAAGCTGCCAGTACTCGTCGGGCGGGGCGTAGGCCGCGTGGCACTGGTACGTGTGCAACAGGAGAAAAAAGTTGGATTCGGGAAAGCTCGTGAGCCACTCGCTGGCTCGCTCCATGAAGCCGGTCAGATAGTCGGCGCCGTGGTGACCCGTCCATTCGGAATAGCTGTCGAAGCCGTGATCGAACCCGAAAGCGCTCGATATGGCGCCGCCGTCGGTGACGGCTTTCGTGAAGTAACCACGGCGGCTCAGCTGGCTGGCGAGAGTGGGGACCCCTGGCACCAGCCGTTGGTTTGGCTGTTGCACCTGGTGCGTGCCCGGGTAAAGGCCGGTCAGGATGGACATCTGCGACGGGAGCGTCCACGGGGCCTGGGCGATGGCGCGCTCAAAGACGACGCTTTCTTCGGCGAACTCGTTGATTGCCGGCGACGTCGGCTGGCCGTAGCCGTAGAGCTGGAGGTGGTCTGCCCGGAGCGTGTCGATGTCGATGATGACGATGGGCGTGGCGATGCCGGTGCCCGTGGGACGGTACAAGATCGGGCTGCTGAAGGCCGCGAAATCGAAGTTCCGGTTGTCTTGCATCCCTGGCCCCGTCCGGAAGATCAGCTCCACGTACTCGCCGGAGTATCGGGAGAGATCGACACGAGCATCGCGCCAGCGGCCTGCCCGCGGGTCGCTCTGTGGCTGGAGGATCCGCGAGAACACCGCTTCTTCCTTCCCGCCGCGCACGACAGACACGGAGAACTCCACTCCATCGGAATCGAACCATCCTTCCTCCAGGATTCCGAATCCGAAAAGCAGGTGGGCATCCGCCGGCAGCTCGACTTTGAAAGTAATTTCAGCGGGGGCCGGAGCGAAGAACGCCGGCCGCAAGTCGCCGTCAATTTCTAGGTTGCGAAACACGAACGACGCGGGATCTTGATCCCAGTACTGTCGGTTGAGACGGGCAAGATAGGTCGGATCCACCGGATAGCTGGCGGTGTATGTTGCCTCCGGTGACGTGGCACCCTCCCGCCGGGCGGCGGTGACGACGATCCCCTGCTTGATGGGAAACCAGCCGTCGGGGTTCAAGGTGTTTCGCTGCATGTACTGGATTTCCGAACCGTCCTTCCACACTCGTCCGCCGGCCGGCCCGCTCGCTCGGTGGACCAGCGGTTGCAGATCCGTCGTGTGCACGGGGTATCGAGTGCGGCAAAGCCAGGTTTCAACGGCGAAGCCCCTGAAGCCGAGGTAGTGCGTACACGACCCGTGCATTTCCTCGCGGCTCACCTGAAAGCCCGTTCGAGTTAGTTCCTCAATGATCCGGCCCGGAAGGTTGATCTCTGAAGTGGTCCAGCGAGCGCCGCCGTGGTGCTCGAGCAGGCGAATGAAGTCACGCTTGGGTCGCCCGGTGGTTGTGTGACCGAGAAGGTAAACGACGCCGATGGCCAGGGCTATCAAGACGAAGAGCGCGGCGCGGGCATTCGAGCCGAGTGACATTCTTCCCACGTGCGGGTTTCTGGTCGCGCGCCTTTCACTCGTCGAGCCAGCGGTGAAGAGTGAACCGGCCGCGCATGAAAACCAAGCCGTACCGGATCCAAACATTGATAACCGGGAAGTTCTGGAGCTGTGTATCGAACTCTCCGAAGTCGTGCGGCGTGTGGGACAGGGAGGCCCCAACCAAAGCCGCGTACGCGCCCCGGGCTTCCGGCAGTACGGCGGCCAGTCCACGCCCGGCCAGCCTGACCCGGTACCGCTCTTCCAGGTCCGGGACGTACTGCAGCCCGAGGAAACCCACCAGCCGTCCATTCTGTCGAGCAACGTGGATCATGTCGGCCCACTTGCCGCCGAATATGTTCCAGCACCACTCGGCGTACACCTCATTGCTCCGTTCTGCAGGAAGTCGGGGGTCCAGGTGAAATCGGTCGATGCGATAGGTCTTCCGCATGAAGTCGGCGAGCGGCGCGATCTCGTCGGAGCTGAACTGATGGAACTGATCCTTTCGGAAGGTGCCCAGCTCAAAGGCCGCGTTGGCCTCCGGTCGCGCCACCGGTGGCCGCGCCGCGACATCCACATAGGTTACCACCGTGTCCACGAGACGGAATCCCGACTGCTCGGCAGCCCGAAGCGCCGTCAGGTCGGCGATGTCGATCTTCAGTGCCAGGTGCTGCATCCCCCGTTCTCGTGCCGCCGCCATCACGGCGGCGAGCAGCGCGTGCAGGATCTCGATCCGCTCCGTTCCCACGCCGTCCGCCAGCAGGAACGGGATGCTCCCCATCTCGATCGCAAAATGCGCCGACTCCCAGTCCGATCTCGCGGCGCCGGCGAATCCGACCGCCCGGCCGTCCACGACGGCCAGGCGGGCCAACGGGTCAGGCTGCTGCGCGAGAAAGTTCCGTATCGCGCGCGTGAGATGGTCTGCGGCGAAGTGGTGGTCGAACAGGCCATAGCAACGGTACTCGGCGTAGGGATGCCGCTCGACCATGCGCGTCACCGCTTCGATATCCGCGACGGTGGCAGGCAGGATCTCGGTTCGCATGGCGATCTTCCCGGCGCCTGGATGCCCTAGCGCGGCAAACCGAGGAGCCGCTGCGCGATGATGTTGCGCTGGACCTCCGAGGTGCCCGACGCGATCGTGAGGGCGCGGGCCAGCAGCCAGCTGTACTGCCAGTCGCCGTCGTCGTGCACACGCGCATCCTCGCGCCAGAGCTGGGCGAAGGGGCCCTGCAAGGCGAGGGCGAAGTCGTGGAGCCGCTGGGCAAGTTCGCTGCCGAACAATTTCAGCACTGAAACGTCGGCCGGCGGCCGTTGCTGCTCGAGGTCGCTCAGGACCTTGAAGCAGTGGAGCTTCATGATCTCGCTCTCGGTGTAGAACTGGGCCACCTGCTGGCGGATAAAGCGATCGGCCCCGCCGTGCCCTCTGGCCAGCTGGAGCAGCCGCTCGATGTGCTGCCGCAGGCGCACGCGATCGACCACCACCAGCGTGCCGCGCTCATGCCCGAGGGCAGCAAGAATGACCTCCCAGCCCCGGTTGACTGCGCCGACGAGATTGGCGTGGGGCACGCGGACGTTGTCGAGAAACACCTCGTTGAAGTCGTCGTCGCCCGTGATCTCCCGCAGGGGGCGGACGACAAGCCCGTCACTCGGGATCGGCACGATCAGGCAGCTGATGCCTTTGTGGTTCGGCACGTTCGCGTCGGTACGCACCAGGAACAGACCATACCTGGCCTGATTGGCATATGTCGTCCACACCTTCTGACCGTTGAGCACCCAGTCGTCACCATCGCGCAGCGCCCGCGTGCGCAACGACGCCAGATCGGATCCGGCGTTTGGTTCGGAGAACCCCAGGCACCAGATCTCTTCTGCGCTCAGCAGCGTGGGGATGTAGCGGGCCTTCTGCTCCGGCGTGCCGAAGCTGAGCAGCGTCGGCGCGGAGATGCTGATGGAATGCCCGTTGATCAGCGGCGGCGCTTCGGCTTTGAGTAGTTCCTCGGTGATCACGAGATGATCCAAGAGGGAGGCGCTGCGGCCGCCATACTCGGTAGGGAAGTGAACCGCCACCCAGCGGTCATCGAAGAGCTTGCGCTGCCACGCCTTGAGAAAGTCGACGCGGGCGTCGACATCGTCACTCGCGCGCAAGCGTTTCCAGGTCGCGCGATCCGGTAGGTTGCGATCCAACCAGGTGCGGAACTCACGGCGAGTATGTTCGCTGCTTTCGGAAGGGGTGAAGTCCATCGGCAGAAACAAGGCAAAGGTCAAAAGGCAAGAGTCAAAAGGCAGAAGTGAAGACCGGAGATGAACGGGACACCTTTGACCTTTCGCTTTTGACGCTTGCCTTTTGACTTCATGTCGGGGGTCAATCAACTAATTGACTTACCGTAGAAGGAAGTGGTAGCGGCAGTCAAACACGCTCGCCAGGCGCGGCGACCTGCGGGGGCAGGTCGCCGCTGTGCGTTCAAGGAGGAAGCAATGCTGTTGGAGGGGAAAGTTGCAGTGGTGACCGGTTCCGGGCGCGGAATCGGTCGAGGGATCGCGCTCGCACTGGCGCGCGAAGGCGCCAACGTGGTCATCAACGATGTGGGGTGTGAGGTTGACGGACGCGGCACCGCCGCCGATCCGGCCATGCAGGTCGTAAACGAAATCAAGGCGCTGGGCCGGCAAGCGGTCCCGAACTACGACTCGGTCGCGGATTTCAACGCGGCCGCGAACATCGTCAAGACCGCCGTCGACAGCTTCGGCCGCATTGACATCTTGGTCAACAACGCCGGCATCGTGCGCGACCGCTCGATCTCCAACATGACGGAAGAAGAGTTCGACTCCGTCATCGCCGTTCATCTGAAGGGCACCTTCAACTGCGGTCGGCAGGCGATTCCGCGCATGCGCGAGCAGGGCTACGGCCGAATCATCAACATCGTGTCCAGCGCCGGCCTGCGCGGCAACTTCGGTCAGAGCAACTACGGCGCGGCGAAAGCCGGCATCATGGGGCTGACGCTGGTCTGGGCGATCGAGCTGGAGAAGTACGGCATCACCGTCAACGCGATGGCCCCGGCGGGCATGACCCGCATGACCGGCACCATCCCCGGCGTCGACAAGGACAACCCGCCGCCCGAGATGAACCCCGAGCTGAACGGGCCGATGGTCGCCTTCCTCGGGTCGGAGAAGGCCGCTCACGTCAACGGGCAGATCTTCGGCCGGCGCGGCTTCGGGTTCACGTTGTTCCAGCAGCTCCGCCCGGTCGCCATGATGTACAAGCCCGGCGGCCTGACCGCCGGCGAGATCGCCGCCAACTTCAACGGCGTGTTTCTCGAGCATCTGCAGCCGATCGGCATTCCCGAGATGCGGCTGAAGGCGCAACAGCAGCAGAAGTAGAGGACCTGCTGGCCGGGCTGTCAGCAATCAGCTTTCAGCCGCGCACGGTTCAGATGAACGTCGCGAAGACGCTATCGGCTACGAGGAGGCCGCGGCTGGTCAGCGACCAGCGGCGGTCGTCCGCCGCGAGCAGGCCGTCGCTGCGGAGTGTTTCGCTGTGGGGAAAGGCGGTGACGAAGTCAACCCCAAAGCGCTCGGCGAAGGCGCGCGTGTCGAGCCCATCGAGACAGCGCAAACCGAGAAAGACGAACTCGCCGCGCGCCTGCCGCTCACTCAGGGCTTCCTCGAAGCCCTGTGCGTGCCCGTCGACTTGCACGCGGCGCATGTACACGTTGGGGTCCTTCTCGTTGCTCCAGCGGCGCCCTGCCACCGGTGTACGCGCAAACGAGTGGGCGCCAGCGCCAATCCCGAGGTACTCGCCGCCACGCCAGTAGTTCAGGTTGTGCCGGCACTCGTATCCGCGGCGGGCGTAGTTCGAGATCTCGTACTGCCGGTAACCGGCGGCGCCGAGGCGTTCCTGCGCCTGCGTGAACATCGCCAACTCGATTTCCTCCGGCACTGGGACGAGCTGGCCGTGGCGGCGCATCGCGTGGAACGCGGTACCCTCTTCGTACGTCAGGCTGTAGACCGAGAGATGATCGGGCGCCAGTGCCACGGCGGTGTCGAGGTCGGCTTCCCACTCCGAGAGTGTCTGGCCCGGCACGGCGAATATCAGGTCGAGGTTGACGTTGTCGAAACCGGCCTGGCGCGCCAGCCGCACCGCCGCCACGGCTTCGTCTGCGTCGTGGACGCGCCCCAAGCGGGTCAGATGGCGCGGGGTGAACGACTGCACGCCAAAGCTGACGCGGTTGATACCGGCCGCGCGAAACGCGCGGAGCGTGTCGCGCGTCACCGTGCCGGGGTTGGCCTCGAGGGTGGTTTCGATCTCCGAGTTGACGGTTGAGAGTCGAGAGGCGAGAGTCAATGAGTAAGATTCGACGGTCCCGCTGTCAACTCTCAACTCTGAACTCTCAACTCTCGACTTTGTGACCGGCCACTGCCGCCGCACGGCGGCCAGCACCTCTGCAATCGACTCCGGGGTGAACAACGATGGCGTGCCGCCGCCAAAGAAGATGGTGGCAACGCGGCCGTTGCGCCACGGCTCGTGACCCGCCGCGTGCGCGAGTTCACCGACCAGCGCGGCAACGTACTCGCTCTCGGGCCAGCGCGCTGCCGCGTAAGAGTTGAAGTCGCAGTATGGGCACTTCGAGGCGCAGTAGGGAATGTGAACGTAGAGGGAGAACTGTCGACTGTCGACTGTCAACTGTCGACTCTTCCTCAGTACTTCCGCATCACGGCGACCACGACACCGCGAATGGTCACTTCCTTTGCCCGGGCAACGATCGGTGCCAACGTGTCGTTGGCGGGCTGCAGACGAACTTGTCCGTTGGCCTCCTGATAAAAGCGTTTGACCGTTGCCTCGCCGTTGATGGTTGCCACGACGGTCTCGCCGTTCTCGGCGGATGAGCGCTCTTCCACGACGATGTAGTCGCCGTCCCAAATGCCGTCATTGATCATCGAGTCGCCAACGACGCGGAGCACGAAAGAGTTCTCGCGGCGAACAAGGTCCTCGGGAACGACGATGGTATCGCTGGTCTCGAGCGCTTCGATGGGTTCGCCAGCCGCCACCCGCCCCAGCAGCGGCAGCTCGACCGCCCCTTTGTGCGGCGACTGCGGAACCAGCTCGATGGCGCGGCTGAAATTCCACTTGCGCCGGATCAATCCCTTCTGTTCCAGATTCGAGAGATGCTTGTGGACCGTGGCCACGGAGCTGAGCTTGAAATGCTCTCCGATCTCTTCCAGCGTCGGTGCATAGCCGTGCTCGGCGATGTAGCCGTCGAGATAGTCGAACAGCTCCTTCTGTCGCTTGGTCAGAAACATCGGAGAGGCCTTCTGCCCTTTCGCCGCATTGAGGATGGTTAGCGAAGATCAGGCGAAACCGCAATCCACAATTTTCCTGGCCTCTGCGAGGCTCTGCGAAGCCTTGGGCGTGGCGCCGAGCGGTCGGTCGGGGCTGATCGCTCAGCGGGCACGATTGTAGCCTGGCGCCTTGCATGCGATGGTCTTCAGGTGCGGCGGGACGAGTGGCTGGGAGGGCGGCTAGCGTGACGTGGTTCGCTCGCGTGCGCGCAACGATCCGCGAGCTGCTCGGGGTGACGCCGACGCTGGACCTGCATGGCCTCGGGGTGCAGGCGGCGGTGGACCAGACGGAACGATTCCTGCGCGACGCGCGGTCGCGGGGCAGCCGCTGCGTCCGCATCGTGTACGGAAAGGGCCGCCGCAGCCCCGGCGGCCGCGGCGTGCTGCGAGAGGTCATTCCCCGCTGGCTCGACACCGATGGCCGCGCGCTCGTCGAGCGCTACGAGCGTCGCCCCGACGCGTCCGGCGTTGATGGTGCGGTCGTGGTGTGGCTGTACGAGGCGTCGCCGCGCGCAGATCGCTGATCGCCCATCGCCGCGAGTCGGGAGCCGACCGAAACGCGGCGGCGCGATCGCGGTTACAGCCGGGCAACGGCGTCGGCAACGAGGTCGCCGACCTGAGACGTCGTGTAGCCCATCCGGCCAGCCGACAGGCTCTTGAGCTTTGTGCTCACGACCTCGACCACCGCTCGCTCCACCGCCGCCGCGGCGGCGCTCTCGCCGAGGACGTCGAGCATCATCTGCGCCGCGCAGATCGCGGCCATCGGATTGATGACCCCCTGGCCGGTGTATTTTGGGGCCGAGCCGCCGATCGGCTCGAACATCGATACGCCCTCCGGATTGATGTTGCCGCCGGCGGCGATGCCCATGCCTCCCTGAATCATCGCGCCGAGGTCGGTGATGATGTCACCAAACATATTGTCGGTCACGATCACGTCGAACCATTCTGGGTTCTTCACCATCCACATGCACGTGGCGTCGACGTGGGCGTAGTCCCGCGTGATGTCCGGATAGTCGCGCGCGCCGATCTCGTGAAAGACGCGCTCCCAGAGATCGAACGCGAACGTCAGAACGTTGGTCTTGCCGCAGAGCGTGACCTTCCGGTCCTTTGTGCGTTTGCGAGCGTACTCGAAGGCGTACCGCAGGCAGCGTTCGACCCCCTTGCGGGTGTTGATGGATTCCTGCACTGCGATCTCGTCGGGCGTGCCCTTCTTCAGAAAGCCACCGCTGCCGGTGTACAGGCCCTCGGTGTTCTCGCGGACGACGACGAAGTCGATATCCTTCGGACCCTTGTCCTTCAGCGGCGTGTCCACGCCGGGATAGAGCTTGACCGGGCGCAGATTGATGTACTGGTCGAGATCGAACCGCAAGCGGAGCAGGATCCCCTTCTCGAGAATGCCCGGCTTGACATCCGGATGTCCGATCGCACCGAGCAAGATGGCGTTGAACCGTCGCATCTCATCGACCGCGCCGTCCGGGAGGACCTCGCCGGTCCGCTTGTACCGTTCCCCGCCAAAGTCGTAGGCGACGGTTTCATACTTGAAGCCGAAGCGCTTCGCCGCACTGTTGAGCACCTTCAACGCCTCGTCGACTACTTCCGGGCCGGTTCCGTCCCCAGGGATTACCGCAATCTTGTGCACGTTTCTTCCTCCTCTCAGGCTGCAAACAGTCAATAGGCAAGAGTCAAGTCACACGAGTGTTTGCCGAAATGGGCCGGGCACTCTGGACTTACTTGATCTCGGCGGCGACGTCCTCGGCAAACGCGGCTCTGATTGCTGCCAACAGTTCCGGCTGGCCGAGCACGTCGACTGCCGTCATCGCCAGCACCTTGGCGCCATCGATCACGGCGCGATGGCCCTGCTCGGAGGCGGCCCAGTGAGCGAAGTCCGATGAATGCAGCGGCACCCCCGGTGGGGAAACGGCGATCATGGGATGAATCGCGGGGACCAGCTTGCTGACATTGCCCATGTCAGTACTGCCCGCCACACCCGACGACGGCGCCGCGAGTCCCTCAATCGTCCGCCCGAGCCGCGCCAGGTTCGCGGCATACGTGGCGGCGAGGGGCTGGTTGGTGAACATGTCCGAGTAGTCCTCGCCGACCGTTCGAAGATTGAGCGTTGCCCCGCTGGCCACGGCTCCCGCCTGAAAGCAGTCCAGAACGCGCTCGCGCAGGCGCTCGAGGCGTCGCTGGGTCGGGGCGCGGACGTAGAACAACCCGGCGGCCCGTTCCGGCACCACGTTCGGAGCCTGTCCGCCGTCGGTGATGATGCCGTGAATGCGCTCGCTCGCGGCGATGTGCTGGCGGAGCTGCGCGATCGCGTTATACGCGGTGATCAGGCCGTCCAGAGCATTGATGCCACGATGGGGAAAGGCCGAGGCGTGAGCGGCGCGGCCGCGGTACTCCACCTCCATCTGCGTGACGGCGAGTACGTTCATCGCGACCAGATCTGCACCGGCGGGATGAACCATCATTGCCGCATCGACACCCGCAAAGGCGCCGGCGCGTCCCATGAGGATCTTGCCGCCGCCGCCTTCTTCGGCCGGCGTGCCGAGCACCAGCACGCTGCCACCCGTTTCGCGCACGACTTCGGTCAGCGCGACTCCGGCGCCGGCGCCAGCGGCCGCGATGATGTTGTGCCCGCACGCGTGACCGATGCCCGGCAGCGCGTCGTATTCGCAGAGCAACGCGACCGTGGGTTGGCCGCGGCCCAAGCGCGCGGCAAACGCCGTCGGCAAGCCAAAGGCCCGGCGTTCCACCGCAAAACCCTGGTGCTCGAGGTACTCGGACAGCCAATCCGCCGCGTGATGCTCCTCGAACCGCAGCTCCGGCTGCGCGTGGATCCGGGCACTCAGATCGACCAGCGCGGGGCGTTCCGCATCGACCCGGTCACACACCCGCTCCTTCCACTGATCCAGCTGTTGGGACATGGGGGTAACGACGAGACGCCGCGGGGCTACGAATCGTCCTCCATGTCGAGAATCCCTTCGGCGAGCTCGCGCACATCTTCATCCGGATCGTTGAGCATCCGCCGGGCGACCTCGCGTACCATCGGGCCTTCCATGTCCCCGATCACACCCAAGGCCTCGAAGCGCACCTCGGCATCGCTGTCGTTCAGCGCCGGCAACACGACCTCAGGGCCGATCTCATCACTGTAGTCGCCGAGCGCCTCCACGACTGCCAAGCGGACCTCCCGGTCGGGATCATTCATTGCGTCGATCAGGACCGGCACCACGATCTGCTCGTCCTCCCCACTGAGAAAGAAGACTGCGCTGGCGCGCTCCTCGGGATCCGGATCGTTGCGAATCGTTTCTCTCAGCTTGTCGATGTCCGGATCGGCCTCTTGATCGATACCGGCGGGCACGCCGGCTTGGCCCTTTGGGGCGGCGGTTGGCAAGGCGGCGCGCGCCTCGGGCCTGGGTGCAGCCCGCCGCGGCTCGGAGAGTTTCCCCCGCGGGCGCGGCTCGCTCGTCTCACGGCCCTCCCGCAGCCGCTGCAACCGCTCCGCCACTCGCGCGCGACGCGCCGCCCGCTCCGGGCGCTCCGGTGGTTTCTGTACATGCTCAGACTGCTGCGGCGGAGCGGAGGGCTCCTCGGTACGGACCAAGAGGCCAATCGCAACTACCAGGACGATGGCGCCGATGATGATGACTGTCGTGACGGACCGCATTACAATGTCTGCTCCTACTCGTGCCACTATAAATGAACGCTGGCAAGGCGGAAAGATCGGCCGCGGGCCAATGGGACAATGCGGATCCATGTGCCGTATGGTATGAATCGGTTGCGTTTCCAAGCGCGACGGTTGGAGAACCACAATGACCAGAGAGTTTCTGACCACCGACACCGAACTCTTCATCGATCACCGCGTCGACTGGACCCGGTTCTTTCATCTGCGCCGCGGCGCCGGGATCAACGTCCAGGAGGAGATCGAGACGTACAAGTCGATCCTGCGCACCGTGGCCGAGGTGTGTGAGGATATCGAGGCTGCGGCGCGGGATCACTGGCACGAAGAGGTCGAGGTGCGAGACGGACACGTCGTCGTTCCGCCGCACATCGCGGCGGGCTACGAGAAGCTGCGTTCGGCGGGCCTCATCTGCCTGACGCTGAGCCCGGAGTACGGCGGCTATGGTCTTCCCCTGCTCCTCAACGCCGCGTACCTGGAGATGGTCGCGCACGCGGACGCGAGCCTGATGACCATTGTCGGCCTGCAGACGGGGGTCGCACAGGACATCGAGAAGTACGGTGGCGCGGAGCTCCGGCGCGAGTACCTGCCGCGGTTCGTCAGTGGCGAGCTGCAGGGCGCGATGGATCTCACCGAACCACAGGCGGGTTCCGACCTCGGGGGCATTCTCACCAGGGTCACGAAGGAAGACGGCCGCTACTTCGTCGATGGCCAGAAAATCTTCATCACCAACGGCGGTGCCCAGATCCACCTGGTCCTGGCGCGCGACGCCGCGACCTACGACCAGTCGAAAGGGACGACGAACGGGCTCAGCCTCATGCTCTGTCCGGTGACCCTCCCCGATGGGACGCCGAACAACGTTCGCGTCACCCGGGCCGAATCGAAGCTGGGCATCCACGGCTCGCCGACCTGCGTGGTCGAGTTTGATCATGCCGAGGGATTTCTGCTGGGGCAGCCGGGCGCTGGGTTTCGCGCCATGCTCGACCTGATGAACAACGCCCGCCTGGGCGTCGCCGCACAGGCGATCGGCATCGCCGAGGCCGCGTACCAGCAGGCGCGCGCGTACGCCGACGAGCGGGTGCAGTTCGGCGCGCCGATCATCCAGCAGCCGCTGGTCAAGTCGATGCTCATCACCATGGCGGTGCACGTCCGCTCCGCCCGGGCCTTGCTCTACCGCACCTGTGCGCTGAGCGATATGAACGAGTCCCTCCGTCTTTATCTCGAGTCCGACCGGGGGCAGCAGGACCCGAACCGCGCCGCGCTGCAACAGGAGCTGGAACACGGCACCCAGCTGATCCGTTTCTTCACCCCGCTCTGCAAGTTCTACGCGACCGAGCTGAGCAACCAGGTGACCCGACGCGCCATCCAGGTCCACGGCGGCCTCGGCTACATGGCCGAGTCGCCCGTCGGCCATTACCACTCCGATTCCATCATCACGACGATTTACGAGGGAACGTCCGAGATTCAAGCCAGCTTCGCCCTGAAAGAGATGAGCAAGGGAGCGCTGTTCACCGCGCTGGAGCGGACGCAGGCGGAGCTCGAAAGCCTGCGCCATCGGCATCCCGATGTCGTCGAGCAGGTTGCCCACGGGATCGATTGGATCAACCAGTCGATCCCGGCCCTGATGGGGGATCCGCAGTACGCGTTGTTGAACGCCAAGCGCGTCTGCGAGATGGTCGTCGACGTGGTGGTGGCCAGCGAGCTCCTACTCCAAGCGGCGGCGGCGGAAGCGATGCTCGATCTGACCACGACCTTCGTCAACCGCCGCATGCTGTCGGTGGAGATGAACGCACGCCGGATCGCCAGCGGGGACGCGTCGCGTATCAAGCGGTACGACCGGATCCTCGGCTTGTAGCCTCACGGGAAGCCGCAGACGCTTCAAGAACGCGGATCGCCTCGTCTCCCTCTCCTCCCTTGATCCCTCCCCCCGTTGCCACTTCTGGCAACGGCGGAGGGTGAGGGTGGGGGCTCTTCGTGGATTTCGTGGTGAGGATTTTCGTCTCCTCAGGCCTGATATATAGAACGCTCACGCATGAACACCCTCACCCGGTGGCTGGTCCGCCATCCGCTCGTTTTCCTCGTCGCGCACGCCGCGGTCACCGTGACGTTCGCCGCGTACGCGCTTCGCGTCCGCATCGACAGCTCGCTGGAGAACTTCCTGCCCGCCGCGGATCCCCAGGTGCGGTACTACAACGAAGTTCGGGCCACGTTCGGCAGCGATGACGCGGCCGTCATCGGCGTGCGCGCCGACGACCTGTTCTCCCCACCAACGCTGGAAAAGATCGCCCGCGTCACCAGCGCCGTGGCCGCCATCCAAGGCGTCGAGCAGGTCGTCAGCATCACCAACGCGCCGGATCCGGCCGCCGATGTGATCACGCCGCCGCTCCTGCTCCCGCACCGGCCGCCGTCGCCGGAGGACATCGCGACACTGAAGGCCAAGCTGTCGGCGCGGCCGCTGTACGGCAAGAACCTCGTGGCGGATGATTTCCGCGCGGCGGCGATCAATGTCTTCTTCAAGAGCCTGACGGGCGCGGAGTACCGCGAGCTCGGCATCGACGACCGGATTCGTCGGATCCTCGACGCGCAAGGCGGACCGGAGGAGTTCTTCTACACCGGGGCGGCTCACATCAGGGAAGCCACGGTCGATCTCATGCGCGGCGACCTCTTCCGCTTCACGCCGCTCGCCCTCGCCGTCATCGTGATCGTCCTCTGGCTCTCGTTCCGGAGCGTGCGCGGCGTGGCGCTGTCGCTCCTGTCCGTCGGCGTCGCCCTCGTCTGGACCTTCGGCGTGATGGGACTCGCCGGTCGCTCGATCACCTTGGGGACGTTCATCCTGCCGCCCGTCCTGCTCGTGCTCGGCAGCGCGTACGCGATCCACGTCGTGGTGGCGTACCGGCAGCAGGTCGTCGCGGGAACGGGCCGGGGAGAGCTGGTGGAACGAACCCTCCAGCAGGTCGCGTCGCCGCTGTTGCTGTCGGCGCTCGCCACCGGGGTGGGGTTCGGCTCGCTGATGGCGAACCGCATTGGCGCCGTTCGGGACCTCGGGACTTTCGCGGTTGTGGGACTCATGTGCGTCATTGTGACCTCGCTCACCTTCCTCCCCGCCATGCTTCAGCTTGTGGGTTCCCGCGTGCCCGCCGCAGACACGGCCGGGGCCTCGGCGCTTTCGCAGATGCTCGCGCGCTTCGGACAACGCGCCTACGGCTCGCGCCGCACGATCCTCTGGGTCGCCGCGGCGATCGCACTCGCCGCGCTGTGGGGCGCACGATTCATCCGTGTGGACTCCAACTTCATCGCGTACTTCGAACCGGACTCGGAGGTGCGGCGCTCGAACGAAATCATCAACCGTGAAATCGTCGGCAGCAACCCGTTCTACCTGGTCATCGAAGCCAGCGAGCCCGGCCAGCTGAAGCGCTGGGAGGTGCTGAAGAAGATCAAAGAGCTGCAAGGGTTTCTCAACACGCTCCCGGGGATCACCACGACCGTTTCTCTGGTGGACTGGTTGGAGCTCCTCGAAGCCGGGCTGGCTCAGGGGGCGAAGGGCGATCTGATCGTCGACGAGCAGGGGCGATTGGTGGAAGAGGACAAACCCAAGCCGTTCTGGGAGGAACCGAGGAATCTGGCGCCCGTCTTGAGCATGATCAGCGCGAGCCCCAAGACCTTCGAGAGCTTCGTCAACAAGGACTTCACCAAGGCGAGCGTGCTGGTGCGCACCAAGCTTTCGGGATCGAACCAGATCGAGCAGACGCTGGCCCGCATCCGGGAGTACATCGCGCAGAATTTCCCCGCCAACCTCCGTGTGCAACCGACCGGCAGTCTGGTTCTGCTGATCGGGACGAGCTCCGGCCTGGTGGCGGGTCAGATCGAGAGCCTGTCGCTCGCGCTCGGCCCCATCTTCATCGTGTTTGCGCTCATGTTTCTCTCCGTCAGGGTCGGCCTCCTCGCGATCGTCCCGAACATCCTGCCGATCGTCATCTTCTTCGGGGTGTTGGGCTGGATGGGCATCAATCTCGACCTGGGCACGAGCCTGATCGCGGCCGTCGCCCTCGGCCTGGTGGTCAACGCCACCATCCATTACATGGCGCGCCTCAACCTCGAGCTGAAAGGGGAGACGGACCAGGCCGCCGCCGTGGTGCGCACGATCAGAGCGGTCGGCGTGCCGATCACGTACACCGCGGTCGCACTGTTTTTCGGGTTCCTCACGTTTGCCCTCTCGAGCTTCGTGCCCATTCAGAACTTCGGCGTGTTGATGAGCGTGACCATGGCCACCGCGTTCGGGTGCAACGTGCTGCTGCTGCCGGCACTGCTCGCGACCACCAAGTTCATCACCCTGTGGGACCTCGTTGGCGTCAGGCTCGGCGAAGACCCCACGCGGACCATCCCCCTCCTCAGCGGCCTGCGGCCCGCCCAGGCCCGCATCGTCGTCCTGATGGGTCATCTCCATCACTTCGCGCCCGGCGAGTTCATCGTGCGCCGCGGCGACCATGGCGACGAGATGTACGTGATCATTCAGGGCAGGGCCGAGGTGTGGGTCGGGACCGGTCCCGAGCGGCACTGTCTGGCGGAAATGGGTCGCGGGGAGGTCTTCGGCGAGATGGCCCTCGTCCGCCGCCATGAGCGCAGTGCCGATGTGGTGGCCGCAGGGCCGGTCGAGGTGCTCGCAGTGACCCAGCGCTTTCTATCCCGCATCCAGTCCCGCTACCCGCGCATCGGCGCGAAGGTCTTCCTGAACCTCACCCGTATCCTCAGCGATCGCCTCGAGGAGGCGAACGAGCGGTTCGCGGCGCTGCGCGCGAAGTCGGGCTGAGCGGCCTGTTGGCAGCGACGCGGGCGACCCGCTAGAGTGAGCGACATGGGAAGGACGCTGCTCGACAAGGTCTGGGAGGCGCACACCGTGCGGGAGTTGCCGAGCGGGCAGACCCAGCTGTTCATTGGGCTGCACCTGGTCCACGAGGTGACGAGTCCCCAGGCTTTCCAGATGATGCGCGAGCAGGGCCTCACGGTAGCGTACCCCGAGCGCACCGTGGCCACGGCCGATCACATCATCCCCACGGACACCGACGTGCGCCCGTTCCGCGACGAGCAAGCGGAAGGCATGATGGCGGCGATCGAGCGCAACTGCCGCGAGTTCGGCATTCGCCTGTTCGACCGATCCTCGGGGCACCAGGGCATCGTGCACGTCATCGGGCCGGAGCTCGGGCTCACGCAACCCGGCATGACCATCGCCTGCGGCGACAGCCACACGAGCACGCACGGGGCGTTCGGCGCGGTGTCGTTTGGGATCGGCACCAGCCAGGTGCGCGATGTGCTGGCGACCCAGTGTCTGGCGATCCAGAAGCCCAAGGTCCGCCGCGTCTCGGTAGACGGGGCGCTGCGGCCGGGGGTTTACGCGAAGGACGTCATCCTCCACATCATCCGCACGCTCGGGGTGAAGGGCGGTGTCGGGTACGCCTACGAGTACGGCGGCGAGGTCTTTCGGCGGATGACGATGGAAGAGCGCATGACCGTCTGCAACATGACCATCGAGGGCGGGGCGCGCTGCGGGTACGTCAACCCCGACGAGGCGACCTTCGCGTACCTGCGCGGGCGCGAGTGCGTGCCGAGCGGTAGCGCCTTCGACGACGCCGTGGTCTGGTGGAAGAGCATGGCCGCAGATGCCGATGCGCTCTATGACGACACGGTGCGCCTCGATGCCGGCGCCATCCCGCCCGTGGTGACCTGGGGCATCAATCCCGGCCAGGCGATCGGGGTCGATGAACGGATTCCGCCACCCGACGCGTTCGCGGCGGACGAACGCGAGACCGCGGTCGACGCGTATGCGTACATGGATCTGAAACCCGGCACCCCGATCATCGGGACGAGGATCGACGTCGCGTTCATCGGGTCGTGCACCAACGGACGCCTGTCGGATCTGCGCGAGGCCGCGAAGATCGCCAAGCGGGGAAAGGTGAAGCCCCACGTCAAGGCGCTGGTCGTGCCGGGCTCGCAAGCGGTGGCGAAGGCCGCCGAGGCGGAAGGTCTGCACGAGATCTTCCGCTCCGCCGGTTTCGAGTGGCGACTCCCTGGCTGCTCGATGTGCCTGGCGATGAATCCAGACAAGCTCAGCGGCCGTCAAATCTGCGCCTCGTCGAGCAATCGCAACTTCAAAGGCCGCCAGGGCAGCCCGTCCGGGCGCACCTTGTTGATGAGTCCGGCCATGGTGGCGGCGGCAGCCATCGAAGGCGTGGTGGTCGACGTCCGCGCACTGCTTGCAGGGACACACTGATGAGCCAACTCAAACCCGTCCGCCGCGTCACCGGGCGGCCGATCCCATTGCGTGGCAACGACATCGACACCGACCGGATCATCCCGGCCCGTTTCATGAAAGCGGTGACGTTCGACGGCCTCGGGCAGTATGTCTTCCAGGACGTTCGCTTTGACGCCGAAGGGCGGTCCCTCGGCCATGCCATCGACGATCCGCGCTATCAGGCGAAGGGACCTCGCATCGCCATCGTCAACAAGAACTTCGGCTGCGGCTCGTCGCGCGAGCACGCGCCACAGGCGCTGCTGCGGTGGGGCATCACGGCGCTCGTCGGCGAATCATTTGCCGATATTTTCTTCGGCAACTGCGTCGCCCTCGGCATCCCGTGCGTGACCGCCAGCGAGGCGGACGTGGCCAGCCTGATGTCGGCGGTCGAAGCGGACCCAGCGCACGACCTCAGCGTCGACGTCGAGGCACTGACGGCCACGTTCCGCGGCAAGATCTATCCCGTGGACGTGCCCACCGGAGCACGCCAGCAACTCCTCGAAGGCACCTGGGACGCAACGCGCGTCTTGCTCGAGGCCGCAGCCGCCGTGCGCGCCACGGCCGCGCGCCTGCCGTACGTCCGCAGCTTCCGTCGCTGAGCCGGAACGCGAGGCTGACGCGCTTCGCTTCCCCCGCATATCGGTGGAGACGAGGACCGCGTCAATTCCAGCCGGCGCCGTCGACGGCAAGACGAACGGCACGCGCGCAACGGTTGCCCGCCGACGCATGGCAGGACCGGCGCGGCGCGGGACACCGGGGCGAGAGAGGCACGCTTTTTGATGATCATGCCGTGACTCCATAGCGCCTGCCGGCGCACCACCGTTGGTAAGGAGACGTTTATGTTCCACCGCATCAAGCCGCTCCGTGCTTTCTGCGTCATTCTCTTGGCCACGTCCCTGTTCTTGGCCGGTCAAGCGCCGGCGTTTGCACTCAGGCGGCCCGTACGAAAAGCGACCCCGACGCGCACACCAACACGAGTGCGCACCGTCACACCGACCCGTCCCCCCAGCACGCCGACCGCGACACGGACCTGGACCGCAACCGCCACCACGACGAGCACGCCGAAGCCGTCGGCGACCGCCACCCGGATGGCAACTGCCACAGCGACCGTCACGTTGACCCCGGGCGATGGCGGCGGGGGACCACGAATCGGCGGCTGTGAAGTCTTTTCGGCGGACAGCATTTGGAACCGGCGTGTCGATGGTCTACCCATCGACGCGAGCTCGTCCGCCTACGTCAATAGCATCGGAGCCACCGGCGGCGTTCACCCTGACTTTGGCTCCGGAACCTGGAACGGCGGACCGATCGGTATTCCGTACGTGGCCGTGCCCGCCGCACAGCCGTTCGTCCCCATCTCCTTCATCTGGTACGGTGACGAAAGTGATCCCGGACCGTATCCCGTCCCGGCCAATGCCCCGATCGAAGGCGGAAGCAGCAGCACCGGCGATCGGCACGTGCTCGTGGTCGACAGCGGTAACTGTACCCTCTACGAGCTGTACTATGCCTGGCCGCAAGCCGATGGCAGCTGGGAGGCCGGCTCCGGCGCGGCCTTCGATCTGACGTCGAACGCGCTGCGGCCGGCCGGATGGACGTCGGCGGACGCCGCGGGCCTGCCCATCTTGCCGGGGCTCGTCCGGTACGACGAGGTCGCATCCGGAGCCATCAACCACGCGTTGCGTTTCACGGTGCCGCGCACCCGGCGGGCGTACGTCTGGCCCGCACGACACTATGCCTCATCGCTCACCGACCCCTCGCTACCGCCGATGGGCCAGCGCTTTCGACTCAAAGCCGGCTTCGACATCTCGGGATTCTCGCCTGCAAACCAGGTCATTCTGACGGCGCTCAAACGCTATGGCATGTTCATCGCCGACAACGGCTCGGCCTGGTATCTCTCCGGCGCGCCCGACGAGCGCTGGGACAACGACGACCTGCATCGCCTGCAGACCGGTGTGCATGGCTCCGACTTCGAAGCGGTGGATGAATCCTCCTTGATGATCGATCCGGACTCGGGCCAGGCGAGGTAATTCCGGGATCTGCGCCAAGGTGTTCTCGTCAAGGAGCGGCCACACGGCCTGCGTCGCGGCTCACCGCTTGCCGCTCGTCGCTGGAGAGCCGCACGCTGGGCACGGACAGAGTTCGCGAAGGTAGCGGTAGGAGTAGATCCCCGTGTCGTGGCCGTCGCTCCAACCCAGGTTGAGCGCGTACTTCCCGACGACGGCGATGTTCGTCAACTCCGCCTTCGGCGCCTCAACATAACGGCGATCGCCGCTGTGGCCCTGGCACACCGCGCACGGGCACCAGCCGCGAAGATGCGTGAGCGGATAGTCGCTCACGTGGCCGTCGTCCCAGGTGATGCGCAGCGTTCCCTCCGATGAGAGACGGCGGATCTCGGTTGGATGATGTGCTCGTTGCACCTGCGGTCCTTCAACTCTTGATGCCTTGATCCCTCGATCCCCGATAAATCACTCGTCCCGCTTTGGTCCGACGGCCGTGCTGATGACGTCAAGGTACGCCCCGAAATTCCGCGCCCGACGCTCCAGAATGATCCGGCTGTCAACCACGGTCAGAATGACCTCGTCGCCTTCCTGTAGCTTCAGACTGTTGCGAACCCGGCGTGGCAGGACGAGCTCCCCCCGTTTGCCGACTTTCAGCACTTCGACCAATGGCTTGCTCATGCTGCGTTGAGGGTTGGCCATTCGCTGGGGTAATGCAAGCGGTCCGGCCTCCATTCCGGTTGGCGCCATACCGGTCTCTGCTGACAGAAGTTAGCGTCGGCGGGTCAACATGTTCGGTAACGTCGATGGCCGGTTAGGCTCGGCGCGTTGGCACGCGAGCTGCTCCTCCTTCATTTCAAAACCATTCAAGAGGGAGGACGACCCATGATGACACTCGACTTGACAGCGCAACTGGCCCCAGCGGTTTGGGGATTGCTGGCGGTGCTCCTCGCGGCGGTCGCGGGGATTCTGACCTGCATCGACCGTGCGGAACTCGGGGTTCGGAAGAGCGAGCCCGTTCTCCGGCGCGCGCGGCGCCCGGTGCTTGCCGGCATCGTTGGAAGGGTGCTGCCGCGGGCACTCGCGGGGCGGTTCGGCGGCAAACCGGTCCCGGCCGCCGGCTGACGGCGGCGCCCCGCTACCTGAGGGAGATGAAGATGCCCTCGGCTTCGGCGGTCAGCATCTCGCCCGCGTAGAGCCGCGCCTCGGTGAAGATCTTGCGGCCTTCCACGCGGAGCACGCGCGCCTCGATGCACAGCTCGGTCAGCAGCGGCGTGGGCTTGCGGTAGCGGACGGTCAACGTTCCGGTCATCCCCGGACTGCCGGTCATCGACTGAGTCAGGCCGAGCGATTCGTCGAACAGGGCGGCGATGTACCCGCCGTGCAGGTGGCCCGGGGGACCCTGGTAGGCCCAGCCAAACGTCACCTTGCCGCGCACGACGTCGCCATCCACCCACAGGTCGATCGGCGGCGCCAGCGGATTGGCGCGTCCCATGAACGGGCTCAGATCGAAGAAGCCGCCCAACGTCCCCGCCATCGACGCCTCGGGGGTTCCCCAGGTGATGTACTGCCGCGGATGAGTCAGTAGGTGCTCGGCATATCGTTCGAGCCGGTCGGCCGCGACGCGCAGCTCGTCTTCGGGGGCTTCCGTCGTGACGATGCGGTCGATGACGCTCCGCAGGGCTGCGGCCAAGCGGCGCTTCTCGGTCCAGACACCGCGGCCGACCGTTTCGGGATCCTTCGGGGGTGCTTTCACGCTCTTCGTTTCGTTTTCCGCCACGCGGCGCTCCTTCTGCGGCTACCGTAAACCACTCGCGTGTAAAGGGCCACTCCGGTCGCGCCGGCTGATTTCTCGCCGGCAGCCCCTGAGAAACCGCCTGTCCGGCGCTGACGAGAACGCAGAAACGTGGGGAATCGAGCCAACCCGGCAGACTGGTAGGAACACACTTGTACCCAGGGCAACCCGTGGTAGTGTTGGGGTAGCAAGAGAGTTTCAATCCCAGATGACGAGCCAGCCTATATTTTTCGTAGCAAGTCCTTTGCGGTACGGCTCTCGGTTGGATCAAGTGAGGGAAGTGAGGGGTTGCTGATGATTCTCGATCGATTTCGCGTCACGGATCAAGTCGCAATCGTCACCGGCGCGGGCCGGGGCATTGGCGCCGGCAGCGCGCTGGCGCTGGCCGAGGCGGGTGCACACGTCGTGTGCGCGGCGCGAACCGTCGAGCAGATCAACGAGGTGGCGGAGAAGATTCGCGCCCTTGGCCGGAAGGCGCTGGCGATCCCCTGCGACGTCAATGACCGCGCACAGCTCGAGAACATCGTCACGCGGACGATCGGGGAGTTCGGCCAGATCGACATCGTCGTGAACAACGCCGGGGGTACGCCGCCGCAGGAGGCACTCTTTACGAGCGAACAGATGCTCGAGGAGGCCTTCCACTTCAACGTCACCACCGCCTTTCTGCTCTCGCGCCTCGCCGCCCGCCACATGATCGAGCGCGGCGCGGGCGCCGTGGTAAACATCTCGTCGTCGGTGAGCCGCTTTCCGCTGCCGGGCTTCGTCGCCTACTGCACCGCGAAAGCGGCGCTGTCACATATGACGCGCGTGCTGGCCCACGAGTGGGCCCCCAAGATTCGTCTCAACGCCCTCGCCGTCGGCTCCGTCGAGACCTCCGCCCTGGCGCTGTTCATCGACGATGACCTGCGCACCAAGATGTCCGCGCTGACACCGATGCGGCGGCTCGGCACGGTCGAGGACGTTGCCGCCGCCGTCCTGTACCTGGCGTCGCCCGCAGCGAGCTGGGTCACCGGCAAGGTCTTCGAGATCGACGGCGGCAGCGAGCAGTCGAACTGGCCCTTCCCGCCGCCGCAGATCTGAGGCGATCGAAAGGGGGCGGGTTCCCCGAGGATCGAGCGGACCCGTTCCTTGGTCGAGAACCCCCCACCTCCACCGGCTTGACCCTCCGCGGCTCGCGGGGATAGACGCAGGTCGCATGGGCATCCTGGACAATAGAGTTGCGATCGTAACCGGTGGGGCGTCGGGCATCGGGGCGGCGACGCTGCGCCGCTTTGCGGCCGAAGGTGCTCGCGTGGTCGGTGCCGACGTCAACGACGAGGGCGGCGAGCGGGTGGCGGCGGAGATTCGCGCCCAGGGTGGTGTGGCCCGCTTTCATCACGCGGACGTGACCCAACTCGCCGATCTCCAGCAGACCGTCGCGTTTGCGATCGAGCAGTTCGGCGGCCTCGACATCATGCACAACAACGCCGCCGCCAGTGGTGGCGGGTATGTGGCCGACATCGACCCGGCGGTCTGGCAGCAGAGCCTCGCCATCATGCTGAGCGGCGTCTTCCATGGCATCAAGGCGGCCATTCCCGCGATGCTCGAACGCGGCGGCGGCTCGATCATCAACACCGCCTCCGTCGAAGGATTGTTCGGAGAGGTGATGTCGGCCCCATACTGCACGGCGAAGGCGGGCGTCATCAACCTCACCCGCACCGCGGCGATGGAGTACGGGCGCCGCAACATCCGGGTGAACTGCATCTGTCCTGGAGTCGTGGACACGCCCATGTTCGAGCTGGTCCTCGCCGTGTCGCCCAACACGCGCGAGCATATCGCCGCCCAACATGCGCTCGGCCGAGTCCTGCGGCCGGAGGAGATCGCCAACGTCGCTCTCTTTCTCGCCAGCGAGCAGTCGTCCGCCATCACCGGTGCCGCCATCGTGGCCGACGGCGGTCTGACCGCCGGGCTGCACATCGCCGGGTTCCCGCCCTTCTGACGTCCAAGGCCGTGCGGGATGGCGACCTGGCCGGTACGTGTAGTTACGGCACGAACAGGATTGCCTCGGCGCGGTAGCCGACGCAGCGCGTCTTGCCGAACAAGAGGGGATTGCAGGCCGCCGAGCTCTTACACGGCTTACCCCCCTCGTTCCCCGCATCGCAGACGCCGGGGAAATCGCTGTTCGCGCTGCGCGGGAATTCGACCACGCCGTTCGTCGTCGTGCGGTTGCGGAACTCGAACAGCCCGCGTCCGCACTCTTCACCTGCGTCGCACTGCGCGTCGGTCAGGCAATCCCTTCCCGTTCCGGCGTCCGACAGCGCAAGCAGGCATTTGCCGGCGGCGCGACACTTGCCGCCGGGGCAGTGATGCGGTCGCGTGCACGGCAGCGTGTCACGTTGTCCGCCCACGCACACGTAGTACGCGTCCGACTCCTGTGCCGCGCACTGTGCCTCGGGGCAGTCGACGATGGCCTCGTCATCCTGCGGTGCCGGCTCACAGGCCTGGCCAGCATTGACGCCTGCGTCGCAGGCGTTTCGCCACAGGCGCCGGCGCCGGATGCGCAGGACGGAGTCGTCCTGGTCGGTCGTGCCGAAGAGCGTGAGCTCCTTGGGGCGATCGGGCAGCTGCTGCGGGATAAACACCGGCGCACTGCCAAAGGCCGTGCCGACCGGCGTCCACGATTCCAGAAACGCCGCGCTGGGGACGGCGATGCGGC
>Ga0316622_100000022_pt1 | contig 60739 bp, 43 predicted proteins | sample OWC_Aug_OW2_C1_D_FD_207646 | JGI IMG/M metagenome (GOLD analysis project Ga0316622, IMG submission 207646) | Wetland soil microbial communities from Old Woman Creek delta, Ohio, United States - OWC_Aug_OW2_C1_D5_C | ecosystem: Environmental > Terrestrial > Soil > Wetlands | place: USA: Ohio... | reverse complement strand
GGTCAAGCGAGTCCTACCGGGTGATCGCGGACGCGGGAGATCTCTCTGCGGTGCTTTGGGGTCCTAGTAGGCCAGCTTGAGGCTGTGCGGCGGTGTGCGCCGAAGAGTCGGGGTCGACATCCGGCGATCGTAGAGTTTGGGCCAGGCCGCGAAAGCCGGGGTTCGTGACGGCTGCAGCCTCTGGGCGAATACTCTCTCCCAGGTCCAGCGCGAGTTGGTGAGTCCGATCCACATCGCGGGGGTGATCGAGCCGGGCCGGCGTTCCGATCGTCGCTTGACGAGATTTCGGAAGACGGCGAACAGATGCGCGCGCTCGAGTTGCGCCTCGCTCCTTCGTCCGAACGCGATCGTCTCTCGCGCATGCCCCTTGACCGAGTGGCGGAAGAACCGGTGCAGCGTGTCGATCGGGAACATCGCCCGATCGCGAGCGATCGCCTCCGGTGTGCGCGGTGAGCCCTTGGGGCCGCGCTTGGGATTGGGGAAGACGCGGTGCCGAACCTTCCCGCCGAGGGGGTGCCGCCGGATGGCCCGGGCGTAGTCTTTCTTGTCGTCGGACAGCAGGGTCAAGGGTGTGCTCCGAACTTTGGGGAGAACGAGATCGAGTTGCCGGAGGAGCGCGCGGGCGTAGGGGTCTCGGGCGGGCCTGCCGGACTGCCGGTCCCAGTAATCCTGCCGCCGCCGCTGCGCCGGCGACAGATGCCCTCCTCGCCTGTGAGGGGCGAAACCGAGCCCGTACAGGAACCACGAGTGGTGGCCCACGGTCGTGCCGAGGCCGCAGGGATGGTACTGGGTTCCGGTGAAAGTCTCGAAATCGTCGTAGTTGATCGGCTCCCAGATCTCCGGCATGGCCGCGAGGCAGATCCTGTGGAGTAGTTCGGCGTGGCGTCCCAGGCGTGCCACCCTTTTGGTGACCGTGCTGGGGGTGCAGCCCACGGCACGGGCGATCTGGCGGTGAGCGGCTCCGTTGACGATGCCGTGGGCGATGGGGACGGTCAGCTCGGGGCGCTTGAGGTAGTAGCTCGCCGCAAACGATTGCTGAGAGAAGCCTCCACGGCATGCGCGACACCGGAACCTGGGTACGACGCGGTCGTCGCACTTGCGTCGGTAGGTGGACCCCAGACGTCTGTAGCGGAAGTCTCTGGGCTCGACCCGGTGCTGGGGACAATCAGGACGCGGGCAGAACGACGGAACGAACTGTTCCGCGGGGATGTCTTCCACCTGGACGCTCGGCCATTCCACGGCAGGCGATACGGCAAGCCGTATGCCGCACGTCGAAGGCCCAGACCACGCCGATTCTCGCCTGAACGATGTCCGGCCGCTGTCCGCATTGTCCGCCCGCGGACACCGCGGGCGAACAATCTCGGAACCACTATGCGGAAGCTCAGGGGACGTGGATCACGGCCCGGATCGGGACCACGGGCTCGTCCGGGTCGTTGCTCCACACCGCGATCGTCGCGGCAGAGTCCCCCGGGCGTGCCGCCGCGGCGTCGAAAGCGGCCGTGATCTCGGCGCAGCCGGCCGGAAAGACACTTCCCGCCTGCGGGGAGAGCGAGAGCCAGCGCGGCGTCCGGCCCGGCAGCCTCGGACCATCGCGGCCCCCGGCACGCACACCGAGCGTCTCGCAATCACGCCCCCGGTTCGCACCCCCGGGCGCGGAGTCCGTCGCGCCCACGGGCAAGGTCCAGCAGGGCCCGACGCGCAGGGTGAAATCGAGGATCTCGACCCCTCGGTTGCAGACGCGGAAGCCGCTCGAGCCACGCGCGCCTCGGGGGACCGAGGCCTCGACGAGGGACGGAGTCGCCTCGACCTCGGGCGCGCCGATGACCGTGAGCGCGATGGGGACCGTGACGACGGGGCTCGCCGGATCGTTGCTCGCGAGCTCGAGCTCCACGTCGTAGCGTCCGCCCGGGATCTCGACGGGATCCAGGGAGACGACGAGGGTCTCGGTTCCGAGCGGGGGGACGGCGCTCGCGGTCGGCTCTACGCCGAGAAAGCCCTTCAAGCAGCCGCGAGAACTCATCGCCGCGAGATCGGCGGGAAACGACAGGCCGGACGAAAGCGGGGACACCGTCCCCGCCACGAGGTCGATCGTGGAGATCCGTCCCGCCCGGCTCTCTGCCACGAACGCACGCGCGCCCGAAGGGTCCAGCACCAGGGCGAAGGGTCCGGCGAGGCCGTCGGCGAGAGCCCGCACCCGCCCCGTGGCCAGGTCGATGGAATCCAGGACACCCCTTCCGAACTCGCACACGTAGGCGACGCCCCGCACCGGGTCCAGCGCCAGGCCCCTCGGCTGAGTCAGGCCGGACGCCACGCGCCGGACCTCGCCCGTGAGCAGGTCCACGGCCGACAGCTCGCCGGTCTCGTTCTGCGTGACGTATACCGTCCTCGCCTCCCCCAAGGCCAGGTAGGTCGGATACGCGAGGCCCGCCGCGACCGCACCCATCGCGCCCGTGGCGAGATCGACGGCGGTCAGGCGGCCCGGATCCGCCTCGACCACGAACGCCGTGCGCGCATCCTGGTCGAGGATCACGCCGACCGGGGTGTCGAGGCCGCGAGCGACGACCCGGATCGCGCCCGAGGCGAGATCGACGGCGCTGAGCTCGCCTTCGAAATACTCGGTCACGTAAGCGATGCCGGAGCCCGGATCGAGCGCCACCCCGTACGGCCCACCCAGGTTCGACGCGACCTCCCTCGCGGCCGCCGTCGTCAGGTCCACGACGCGCAGCGAGCCCCGGGTCGCCTCGACGACGGCCGCCGACGAGAACGCGCATCGGTCCCGGGAGACGGGTGCACCGGGCCGGCCCCGCAGGCGCGCGGACAGGTCGAGCACGCTGCCGCCGAGGTTGGACACGGTGAGGGTGCGCGTCTGGCGCCGGCCCTCGAGCAGCGTGGCCGAGACCTGGGACGGCCGGACATCGATCACGGGCGGCTCGATCGCGCTCCCCTCGAGACGCACGTCGCGCACGGGGAGCGCGGGGTCGTTGCTGGTCAGGCGCAGGGTCCCCGCGAAGGTCCCCGCGCTTTCCGGAGCGAACGCCACACGCACGGAGTCACGGCGGCGCGGAGGGACGCTCATCGAGGAGACGGACGGGAAGAACCCCTCCGCATCGCTCGCGATGGAGGCGATCTCGAGCACCCCGCTCCCGTTGTTGTGGACCGAGAGGACGGCTTCCCGGCTCGCTCCGACGAAGATCGTCCCGAAGTCGACACGATCCAGCGCCTGGGTATGGCGCAGGCGGACCACGTGGCGGTTCACGCCGCAGAAGGCGTCCACGGTGGGAGAGGCCCGGACCTCGACCCGGACGTTCCCGTCCGCGGCGAGCGCTTCGAGCCGCGCCGGAGTCAACGGGAACGTCCGGAGCGCGGATCCGCAGACGAGTGTCCTGCCCACGCCGCCGAGCAACGCGCCCTCCACCCGCGCCGTGGCGGTCTCGCCGTCCTCGTTGTAGTCGCCGATCACGACCAGCTCGAGCGTCCCGCCGGCCGCGGGAGGAAGGGCCAGCGGCAGATCGTGGAACGTCTCGACTCCCCTTGTGGTGTAGTCCCGGACCGACTCCACCACCACGTCCTCGCCGGCGACGACGAGGGACGGGGTCCCTTCCCCGCGGAAGCGGAGCGGCACCGCGACGACGGGCCGTTCGGGGTCCTGGCTCTCGAGCACGAGGAACGCCAGGTCGTCCCCCGCATCGACATCGGACGCGTCGAAGCTCAGCGTGACGTCCAGATTCCCGCCGGCCGGGACGTTTCCCGAAGGCGGACGGACGCCGACCCATGGCACGCCCCCCGATGTGAACAGCGCGGCGTTGCGCAGGAGTCGAGCTGCATCGCCGGTCCAGAACCCGGTCCCACCGACGAACAGGTTGAGCGCCGCGACGTTCTCCCGCGCCAGTGCCGCGAGCGGTCTCCCGCCGTCCCAGAAGGCGATCGGGATACCCTCCCGGGCGACCTTCACCTCACCGATGATCTCGGCCCAGGCCGAGTCCACGCGCGCCGTGAGCGGGTGCGCCGGTGCGGGCCCGGTCAACGTAGTCTCGCCCAGGGCACGCGTGCCCAGATCGAACGGCATGAATCCGTCGCTGAGGAACCTGCCCCGGATCTCCCAGCCTTCGATGAACGAGGCCAGGGTCAGGACCACTCCGCCGCCGCGCTCCGCGTACGCGGCAAGGACGTCCCCGAGCAGGACGGGATCGGCGAACGGACGATTGGCGACGACGATGACCGCGGAGTATGACAGAAGAAAAGGAAGGCCCGGCGTGGACGCCCCGGCATCGTACGTCTGGATGCTCGAGAAGCCTCCCAGCGTTTCCAGGAAGAGACGAATCTCCGAGACGTCGATCCCGCTCTCGAGGATCAGGGCGCGCGGCATGCCGCCGAGCGCGCCGACCCGACGTCGCACCGACGCGGTGAAGGCGAGATCGCTCCCGCCTTGGTTCTCCACGGTGACCGTGCGCGTGGTCCTGGTCCCGACGGGCATCGTCACGACCACTTTCGCCGGCGAGACGACGATCCGAGGAGGATCGGCGGAAGGGAGAACGGGGAGCACGTGGGACTGGAGCAGGACGAGAGCGGCCACGGGAGCGGCCGGCAGCCCTCGTCGCCAGCCGAAGCCGTGGGTGCGACGGTGGAACAGCATCGTCATCCCGTCCGTTGCCTGTCTGGAATCGGGTATACCGCGTTGGGGAATGGAACGCAATCCCCGTCTGCGCGCCCGTCCGCGCGCGGAATGGAAGTGGATTCACAGAGGAGTGCAGGATCACTTCCCCTTGAACCGGGGCGGCCGCTTCTCCTTGAAGGCGAGGATCCCCTCGAGGTAGTCCTCGCTCTCATACACCGTCCTGCGCATCCCCTGGATCATCTCGAAGATCTCGGCCGGGAGCATCTGGCCCGCCAGCAGCATCCGGAACTGGCGCTTGAGCACCTTGACCGCCAGCGGCGCGTTGTCGGCGATCGCACGGGCGATCGCGTAGGCCTGCTCCTCGGCCGCCGCGGCCGTGGCGGCCTTGTGGTTGACCAGGCGCGCGCCCAGCGCCTCGTCGGCAGAGATCGGGCGGGCGGTGTAGAGCATCTCCTTGGCCTTGTGCGGTCCGACGGTGTGGATGAAGTGGACCAGGCCGGACGGGTTGTAGGGCAAGCCGAGCTTGGCGGGCGTGATGGCGAAGGTCGCGTCCTGGGAGCAGACGACGATGTCGCAGGAGATGATCAGGTCGCAGGCGCCGCCCCACACCCCGCCCTCGACGAGCGCGATGACCGGCAGCGGGAAGACCTGGACCTTGCGCAGGAGCGTCTCGAGCGAGTCCTCGTAGTCCAGGGGGTCGCGGCCGTGCACCGGGAGCTCGTGGATGTCGTGCCCCGCGGACCAGACCTTCGAACCGGGCTGGGACCGCAGGACGACGACCCGCGCTCCGTCCCGCTCCAGCGAGTCGAACGCGGCGACGAGCTCGCTCACCAGCTTGTCGCAGATGCAGTTCCGTCGGACCGGGTTGTTGAGGGTGATCGTGCCCACGCCGCCTTCGAGCGCCACGAGGATCAGGTCCATGTCCCCTCCGGTCGTCCGGTCCGGTTCAATCGAGCAGCCTCTCGATCTCCTCCAGAACCCGGCGCTCCTCGGCCGAGATCTTCGACGTGAGACCGAGGATGCCACCGGCGGCTTCCGCCACCCCGCGCGCCGACGCGAGACAGTTGCTGCGCATCTGCCAGCGCTCGTCGGCGGTGAAGTAGCCCCAGAGCCGCCCCACGTACGCCTTCCACGACGCGAAGAGGCGCGGGTCGGGCTTCCGCGCGAGGCCGTTCGTCAGGAGCTCGCGCCCGATCCGGTCCGCGGTCACGCCGCGCTGCCGCGCCGCTTCGAGGAGCGCTTTCCGTTCCCGGTCGTCCAGCTTGCCGTCGGCCCAGGCGACGGCGATGAGCGGGATGAGCGTGACGGCCAAGGCCGTCTCGGGGCTGAACCCGATGGCGGAGAGGCGATTCAGGAACGCCTCGTCCTTGATCTTCACGACCTCGCGCAGCATCCTCCGGCGCTCGCCCTCCTCGGTCACGCGCCGCAGATCCGCGAGCAGTCCCGTGTTCCGGTCCGTGAAGAAGGCCGCTTCGAGCCTCGCTGCGTCCTTCTTGAGCTCGGTCTCTCGTGTGGTCATGGTCCCCTCGCCGGACAGCCTGGGGAGCGGCCGGAGGGCCGCCGTCCCGGCTGCTACATCCCCAGGCTCTTCACCAGAAACGCGTATTGGTCGGCGGACTCCTCGATCTGCTTCGAGGTCGGCTTGCCGCCTCCGTGCCCGGCACGCGTCTCGATGCGGATGAGGATCGGCTTGTCGCCGGCGTTCGCGGCCTGCAGCGCGGCCGCGAACTTGAACGAGTGCCCCGGGACCACGCGGTCGTCCGTGTCGGCGGTCGTCACGAGCGTCGCGGGGTACTTCGTGCCCTTGCGGATGTTGTGGTACGGCGAGTACGCGTAGAGCGCCCGGAACTCCGCCGGATCGTCGCTCGATCCGTAGTCGTCCACCCAGTAGCGGCCGGCCGTGAACTTGTGGAAGCGGAGCATGTCCATGACGCCCACCGCGGGAAGCGCCGCGCCGAACAGGTCCGGCCGCTGCGTCAGGCACGCGCCCACCAGGAGCCCGCCGTTGCTCGCGCCCGCGATCGCGAGCTTCTCCGGCTTCGTCCATCGGTTCGCGACGAGCCACTCGGCGGCGGAGACGAAGTCGTCGAACACGTTCTGCTTCAAGAGCTTCGTCCCGGCGCGGTGCCAGTCTTCGCCGTACTCGCCCCCGCCGCGCAGGTTCGGCACCGCGAGCACGCCGCCCATCTCCATCCAGGCCAGGCGGCCGACGCTGAAGGAGGGCGTCATCGAGGCGTTGAACCCCCCGTAGCCGTAGAGGAGCGTGGGACGCGCGCCGTCGGGCTTCGTCCCCTTCTTGAAGGCGAGGAACATCGGGACGCGCGTGCCGTCCTTGCTCGTAGAGAAGACCTGGCGCACCTCGAACGCTTCGGGGTCGAAGGCGACCTTCGGCTGCTTCCACGGCTCGCTCTTCCCGCTCAGGAGGTCGTAGCGGTAGGTCGTCGCCGGCCGGTTGTACGACGCGTACGAGTAGAACGTCTCGAGCTGGTCGCGCCGTCCCCCGAACCCCGAGGCCGTGCCGAGCCCGGGCATCTCGACGTCCCGCACGTGCGTGCCGTCCATCCGGTACAGGCGCACGAAGGTGACCGCATCCTTCAGGTACGAGGCCACGAACAGGTTCCCGACGACGTTCACGTTCTCGAGCGCCCACGCGGCCTGCGGGATCACCTCGCGCCGGCCGGACGGGTATCGCGTGTCGATCGCAACCACGCGCCGCCGGGGGGCGTCCAGGTCCGTGAGGAAATACAGGACGGGGCCGTCGTTGCCCAGGAACGAGTACTCGTGCTCCCACGACCCGACCAGCTCGACGGGCAGGCCGTACGGTTCCGCGAGATCGCGGTAGTAGACGAGGTTCCTGCGGTCGGTCCCCTTCCACACGTTGAGCACTAGGTAGCGCCCGTCCTCGCTCACGCTCGTCCCGAACCCCCACTCGGGCTGGTCCGGCCGCGCGTAGACGAGCACGTCCTGCGCCTGCTGCGTCCCCACGCGGTGGTAGAAGACCTTCTGGTTCTTGTTCAGCGCCTGGAAGCGCTCTTCCTCGGGCGGCGCATCGAAGCGGGAGTAGAAGAAGCCGCGGCCGTCCTTCGTCCACGATGCGTCCGAGAACTTCGTCCACTCCACCCTGTCCGGGAGGTCGTGGCCCGTCGTCAGGTCGCGCACGGTCCACTCGCTCCAGTCGGAGCCCGCCACCGCCTTCGCGTAGGCGAGGTAGCGCCCGTCCTCCGAGAACGAGGTCCCCGCGAGCGCGACCGTCCCATCGGCCGACCACGTGTTCGGGTCGAGGATCTTCACCGGCATCCCGTCCAGCCGCTCCGTCCCGTACAGCACGAACTGGTTCTGGAGACCGTCGTTCTTGAAGAAGTCGTAGCGCTCGCCGACCCGAGTCGGAACGGAGTACCGCTCGTAGTTCCAGAGCTCCGTCAGGCGCTTGCGGATCGGCTCGCGCTGCGGAATGGCCTCGAGGAAGGAGAACGTCACCTTGTTCTCGGCCTCGATCCACGCGCGGACCTGCTCCGAGGTGCGCGCATCGTCCTCGAGCCAGCGGTAGGGGTCGGCGACCTTCGTCCCGTGGTAGTCGTCCACGACGTCGACCTTCGTGGTCGTCGGGTAGGAGGGAGTCGCCGCGTCGGCGGCGGACAGCGCAAGGCAGACGAGGAGCGGAAGGAGCGATTCGGTGCGCGACTTCATCGGTGTCCTCCAGGGCATCCGACGAGTTTATCGCGCCTGGGGACGCCGAGACCAGGCCCACTTCCCGGGCGCTCGAAACCCCGGCGTCGCCCGTGAGCGACGACGCCGCTCTTGCTGCCGCCGCGGTTCCGGCGCCTGCGCGCGGGCGCTACGGACGGATCGACCGACCCTCGCGCGAGATCCCTACTTCATCTGCTCTTTGAGGGTGGTGAGCGCCTGCAGGACCGTATCGATGTTCGAGACGACCGTCTTGCCGTCGGCCAGTGTCTTCGACGTGATCGGGGACGCTGCCGCCACTCCGCCCGAGGTCAGATCCATCGAGAGCATCTTCTTGGTGTCCACCAGGTCGGCCATGAAAGGATCGAAGGACGCCTTGGCGGCTTCGAACGGGGGCTTCACGCTCTCCATGAGCTCCGTCACCTTGGCCTGCCGGGCCTCCATCGTCGCTTTGATCTCGGGATTCTGGATCTCCCCCATCTCCTTCTGCCAGGTCTTCAGGTAATCCTCTCTCTGGGCCTTGAAATCCTCGGATCCCTTCCGAGCCTTCTCCCGGCCCTTGACCATGTCGTCGACGCGCTTCGAGAAATCCTTGAAGTTCGACTGCAGATCCTTGGAGTCCTTTGCGTTCGTGACGGCGGTGAGGGAGGTGAGTGCGTCTTCGACCTGGGTCTTGACCGAGGTCATGGCCTTGGTGATCGTCTCGAGGGCCTTGGCGGACTTCTCGGCCGACTTCGCCTGCTGCGCCATGGACGGGAGCGGCGCGAGCGCCACCGCAGCGACGAGGGCGACAGTCAACACAGCGGGACAGGCCTTGAACAGCTTCTTGGTGAGCATGGTCTGGTCCTTTCTTTCGTCCCCGAAACGGGAACGAACCCTGGCGATTACCGACCGTCTTCTAGCACAGTTGGCACGCGGTGGCAATTGCGCGGGCGTTTCGGCCGGGCCGGGAATGCGCGCTAGAATGGCGGACCGTGCCCCCGGGGACGCCGGGGACGTCGAGAGGCATCGCCTCGTGGAAAGGGACAGCATGAAGCGTCTTCTCGGTTGCGGAGCGATCGGCATCGTCCTCGTGGTTGTGGGGCTCGGCGTTCTCGCCTGGGCGGTCGGCGTCTACAACGGTCTCGTGCGGCAGCAGGTTTCCGTGGAGCGGGCCTGGGCGGACGTGGAGAACGTCTACCAGCGGCGCATGGACCTGATCCCGAACCTGGTCGAGACGGTGAAGGGGGTCGCGTCGTTCGAGAAGGAGACCTACACCGCGGTCACCGCGGCCCGGGCACGGGCCTCCCAGATGGTCCTCGGCCCTGAGGTCCTGAACGATCCGGCCCGGTTCGGAGAGTTCCAGAAGGCGCAGGGCGAGCTGTCCGGCGCCCTCTCGCGGCTCCTCGTCACGGTCGAGAACTACCCGCAGCTCAAGGCCAATCAGAACTTCCTCGAGCTGCAGTCCCAGCTCGAGGGGACGGAGAACCGGATCGCGGTGGAGCGGCGCCGCTTCAACGAGGTGGTGCAGGGCTACAACACCGCGATCCGGGTCTTCCCCGCGTCCGTCCTGGCGGGGCTGTTCCAGTTCACACCGAAGGCGTTCTTCGAGGCCGAGGAGGGGGCCGCCGAGGCCCCGAAGGTCCAGTTCTGATCCTCCCGCGCGCGCTCGCCGTCTTGCGTCTCGGGTCGCTCGCCCTCGCCCTGTGGCTCGGGATCGGCGCTGCGTACGAGGCGGCAGCGCTCGAGGTCCCGGCAGCGCCCTCGGGCCGGGTCAACGACTACGCCGGGCTCCTCGACTCCGGGGCGCGCACGGAGATCGAGTCGTCGCTCGCCGCGTACGAGCGCGAGTCCTCGACCCAGGTCGTGGTGGCGATCTTCCGCTCCCTCGAGGACGAGGACCTGGTCGATTTCACGAACCGCCTGTTCGAGCGCTGGCGGCTCGGCCAGAAGGGGCTCGACAACGGCGTGCTGCTCGCCGTGTATCTCGAGGACCGCAAGGCGAGGATCGAGGTGGGCTACGGGCTCGAGGGGCGTCTGACCGATGCGCTGTCCCGGCGCATCCTCGAGCTGGAGCTGATCCCGCGCTTTCGCGAGAGGGATTACGCCGGGGGGATCCGCGCCGCGTGCGCGGCGATCGTGGCCGCGACGCGGGGAGAGTACAACGCACCCACGCGGGGCCGCGCGCGCGGCAGGGGCAACTCGCTCCTGACGCTCGTCATCGTGCTGGCGGCGATCCTCGGCGTGGCGCTCCTGCGCGGCCTCGCGGGACTCGACACCGGGATCACCTACGATGCGCGAGGTCGGCGCATCGTTCGCCGTCGCGGGGGCGGTTTCGGCGGCTGGGGAGGCTTCGGCGGGGGGTTCGGCGGAGGATTCGGAGGAGGCGGCGGAGGCGGAGGCTTCTCCGGAGGCGGCGGGATGTCGGGCGGCGGCGGCGCGTCGGGGTCGTGGTGATGGCGCTCTGGAGAAGACGTTCCTCGGAGTTTCTCGGCCCGGAGGCGGAAGCCCGGCTCCTCGCCGCGATCCGTCGCGCCGAGGCCAGGACCTCGGGCGAGATCCGCGTGCACGTCGATGCCCGTTGCAAGGGAGATCCGCTGCAGGCCGCGCGCCGCCAGTTCGTGCGGCTCGGCATGAGCGCGACCGCCCTGCGCAACGGGGTCCTCTTCTACGTCGCCCCGCGCGAGCGGAAGTTCGCGATCCTCGGAGACGAGGAGATCCATCGCCACGTGGGCGAGGCGTTCTGGAACTCCCTCAGGGACCTGCTCTCGGCGAGCTTCGCCGCCGGGAAGTTCGCGGACGGGCTCGCGGAGGCGATCGACGCGGTGGGCGAGGAGCTGGCCCGGGCCTTCCCCCGGCAGGAGGGGGACGTCAACGAACTCCCGGACGTCATTTCGCGCTCGGAGCGGGAGTCGGACGAGAGAGAGAGCGAAGCGCCCTAGGCGTGCCGCGGAGTCGGGTTCACCCCCCCTTGAGCGACGCGCGCGGCAGCGGCGGGGCGATGAACGTGGTGAGGATCACCACGACCACGATCGCGGAGCGACGCAGCCGCGTCCATCACGCTTCATCCCTCCGCGACCGAGCGGCGGGCCCGCGGGAGCGCCGCGTCGCCAGGACGTGGTCCGGTACCGGGCTCAGGTCCCAGATCACGCCCAGCCCGCGCAGGATCCGCAAGCCGTAGTAGGTGAGGTCGATCTCGCGGGGGAGAAACCCCTGGCGTGCCGACGTCGGGTAGCGGTGGTGGTTGTTGTGCCAGCCTTCCCCCACCGCCAGCAGCGCGATGATCCAGCTGTTGCGGCTCTGGTCCTTGGTCTCGAAGGGGCGCGCGCCGATCAGGTGGGCGGCCGAGTTGACCAGGCAGGTGACGTGGAAGAGGATCACCGTGGACACGAAGAACCCCCAGACCAGCATCTGCCAGCCGTTCGTGCCCGAGGCGGGCCAGACGCGCTCGAGGACCGAGCCCAGTGCGAACATCCCCGCGGCCGTGAGCGCCGGCACCAGCGAGTCGAAGCGATTGAGCCAGCGCAGCTCCGGAAAGCGCGCCAGGTCCGGCACGCGCGCCAGGTCCGTGGGGAAGTTCCGGGGATCCATGAGCCAGCCGATGTGGCTCCACCAGAAGCCGCTCACGTGCGGGGAGTGAGGATCGCCCTCGCGATCCGCAAGCTGGTGGTGCCGGCGGTGGTGCGCGGCCCACCACAGCGGGCCGCGCTGCACGGCGCTGTTGCCCAGGAGCGCGAAGACGAACTGCGCCGCGCGCGAGGTCTTGTAGCTTCGGTGCGAGAAGTACCGGTGGTAGAAGCCGGTGACGAAGAAGGCCCGCAGCAGGTAGAAGCCGACGGCGACGGCCAGCGCGATCGGGCTCCAACCGACCCACAGCACGGCCAGGCAGGCCAGGTGCAGGAAGGCGAAGGGGGCGATCCTCGCCCAGTGGACGCGCGGTCCGGGAGCGGCCGCGGGCCCGGCGGCCTGCGCCGTGTCGAGCCAGCTGCGCGCCGCGGTCAGGACGGCGGCGAGCCGACGCCCGCCCGCGCGGATCATGTGCGTCCTCCGTCGCGGGTCCCGGGAAGCCACGGGAAGAACGCGTTCGTGCTGGCCATGTAGTCCTCGTATCCTGGCTTCGAGCGCGCCAGGTCCGCCTCGAGCAGGGTCACGCCCGAGACGCGCAGCAGGAGAAAGGTCATCAGCGCGGGGCTGTACACGGTCCAGGTCGAGCGGGGCGTTGCCAGCGCCAGCAAGAAGAAGCTCCACCATACCACAGCGTCGCCGAAGTAGTTCGGATGACGGGTATAGCGCCACAGCCCCGTGCGCAGGACCCGGCCGCGGTTGCGCGGGTCGGCCCGGAAGCGCGCGAGCTCGAGGTCCCCGAGCGTTTCGAACGCGAACCCCACGCAGAAGACCGCGAGCGCCAGCGCGTCGAGCCAGCCCAGGGGCGCGGCGGAAACCTGCACCTGCATGAGCGGCGCGGAAATCAGCCACTGGAGCCCCGCCTGCAGCAGGAACACCGTGAACAGGCTGACCGCGCCGAAGCGCGCTCCGTGCCGCTCCCGCATCCGCCGGTAGCGCGGATCCTCTCCCCTGCCCAGCGCGCGCCAGGCGATGTGAGCCGCGAGCCGGACTCCCCACAGCGTCGCGAGTGCTGCCCCCAGGAGCCGCCGGGGAGAGGCGCCGTCGCCGCCCAGCAGAAAGTACAGCCACGCGAGGAGCGCAAATCCCGGCCCCCAGAAGATGTCGACGATGCTCGCGTCCTTCTTGAGCAGGCTGACGACCCAGACCGCCGTCATGAGCAGGACGGCCGCCGCCAGGCCGAGCAGCCAGGCCCCCAGCCAGCCGAGGGTCACCGCTGCTCCCGCGCGGCGGCCACGCTCCCCCGAGCCGGATCGAGCAGGTAGTGCGCCACGAGCCACTCCTCCCCGCCCCGGAAGCCGAACAGCTCGGCGCAGGCCAGCAGGAACAGGCGCCAGCGCGTAAACCACAGCCACGCCGCGTCCTCGCCGTAATGCTCGCCGAGGATGCGCAACGCCTCCGCCCGTCCCGCGTCCAGGCGCTCGAGCCACGCCTCGAGCGTCCGCTCGTAGTGCAGGCCGGAGACCTCCCAGCGGCGCACGACCCGAAGATCCCGATCGTAGCCGGGGAGCAGGTCGAGGGAGGGCATGATCCCGCCCGTGAAGAAGTGACGCGCCATCCAGTCGGAATCGTTGTCGATCTCGAAGGGGTAGGTGAAGCGCCGGTGGCAGAAGACGTGGACGAACAGCTTCCCGCCGGGACGCAGCCAGCCCGCGATCCGCGACAGCAGCTGCTCGTGGTTGCGCACGTGCTCGAACATCTCCACGGACAGCACCCGGTCGAAACGGCGCTCGAATTGAAGGGAGTTCACGTCGGCGCGCAGCGTCTCCACGTTGCCGAGCCCGCGAGCGCGGGCGCGGGCCGCGATGAACTCCTGCTGCGTCCGGGCGTTGGAGACGGTGGTCACGCGCGTCCGGGGACAGGACTCGGCGATCCACAGCCCCAGGGAGCCCCAGCCGCTTCCCAGGTCGAGGACCTCCATCCCGTCCTCCAGCTCGGCCCGCTCGCAGGTGAGGCGGAGCATCTCCTCCTCCGCGGCGTCGAGGCCCATCTCCCGCGAGGACCAGTGGCAGCAGCTGTACTTGAGCCGCGATCCGAGGAGCAGCCGGAAGAACTCGGGCGGCAGCTCGTAGTGCTGGACGTTGGCCGCATCGGTCGCGACGGCGATCGGGGATCCGGCCCCGAACTCGAGGGCGCTCGGGCGCGCTCCCCGCCGCTCCCGGCGCAGCCGCTGACGCAGCAGACGGCGGATCCCGAGACGCAGCAGGACGTCGGGAACGACCCCGCTCTCCGCGATTCGTACGAGCACGCTCATGCTTCGCCTCAGCGTTGCGGCACGAGCGCCGGAACCGCCGCCGCCGGACGCGCCAGCAGGAGCTGCAGCACGCCGATGTTGCGCTCGAGGAAGCCGGCCGCGCAGTAGCCGAAATAGAACTCCCAGGCGCGGCGGAAGCGTGCGTCGAACCCCAGGCTCTCGAGCCGGCCGGACTCGGCGCGGAAACGCTCCCGCCAGGCATCGAGCGTCCTCGGGTAGTGGCTCGTGATGTCCTGGAGGTGAGCCACGCGCAGGTCGCTCGCCTCGGTCATGGCGCCGCACAGCGAGGTCAGCGAGGGAAGGAACCCGCCGGGGAAGATGTGGCGCTGGATGAAATCGACCGAATGCAGGTAGGCGCGGTACTGCTGGTCCGCGATCACGATCCCCTGGAGCAGCATCGAGCCCGCGGGCTGCAGAAGCTCCGCGCAGACCCTGAAGTAGTCCCCCAGGAAGCGGGCGCCGACCGCCTCGATCATCTCGATCGAGACCAGCTTGTCGAAGCGGCGCCCCGAGGCGGCGGGCAGGCGGCGGTAGTCCTGCAGGACGATCTCGACCCGCCCCTCGAGACCGGCCTCCCGCACGCGCTCGAGGGCGAGGTCTCGCTGGCGCCGCGAGAGGGTGACCCCCAAGACGCGGCAGCCGTAGCGGCCCGCGGCGTGGATCGCGAACCCCCCCCAACCGCAGCCGATCTCGAGGACCTCGTCATGGGGCCCGAGCTCGAGCTTGCGGCAGATCAGGTCGTTCTTGCGAACCGACGCCTCCTGGAGCGTGCTCCCCTCCTCGGCGAACAGCCCGCAGGAGTAGGTCAGCGTGGGATCGAGGAACGCGGCGAAGAACTCGTTCCCCAGGTCGTAGTGGGCCGCGATGTTGCGGCGGCTGCCGGAGAGGGTGTTGGGGCGGAGGCGATGCCATGCGCGGTCGACGAGCCCCTTCAAGCGCGCCGCGCCCGCCTCGAGCCCGCCGCGGGCCCGGCGGTCGCGGGCGAAGATGCGGATCAGCGTGGTGAGATCGTCGGCCGACCAGCGCCCCTCCATGAACGACTCCCCCGCCCCGATCGACCCGCCCAGGACGACGTCGGCGTAGAAGCGCGGGTCGTGGACGGTGAGCTCGCACGCGAGCCCCGCCGCGTCGGCGCGGCCGAGCACGATCCGGTCGCCTTCCTCGACGAGCGTCACCCGCCCGGTCTCCAGGCGCTCGAGCCTGCGCAGCAGCAGCGAGCGGAACATCCTCACGGCCGTGACCGTGCGCGAGCGGGGTGTGGGTGGAAGGGCGTTCCCTTGAGCCAGAGCAATCCGGCGTGGACGTAGATCGCGGCCAGGATCTGGAGGGTCATCGCCGGGTAGCGGACCAGCACCGCGGCCAGGGAGCCGGAGTCGATCTCCTGGCGCTCGAGCGTCATCGCCACATCCAGCACGCGCTCCTCCCCGCGCAGCGTGCCGATCTGGACCGACATCCGCCGACCCGGTCTGCCGACGCGCCAGCGATAGGTCAGATCCATGTCCAGGAACGGGGAGACGTGGAACTCCTTGGCCGTGACGAAGCGCATCGGATCCTCCCGCGCCCCGCAGGCTCTTGCATCGAGGACGTAGCAGTGCCGCTCCCCCCAGGGCGTGTTGTGGACCTCCGCCACGATCCCGTCGATCGTGTCCTCGCCGTCGAAGCAGAAGAACAGGCTCAGGGGATTGAAGCAGTGACCGAAGTAACGCAGATGGGTCAGCACGCGCACCGGCCCTCGCGGGCGGCGGCCGAGGCGCGCCTCGACCAGATCGAGGACGGCGCGATCCAGGGGGAGCTCGGAAGGTCCCAGGTGATCCCCGCGCCGGAGCCAGGCCAGCGCCGGCCGCCGCGCCGACCACAGCCAGCGGCGCTCGAACAGCCGCTCCAGCTCGCCGAGGTCCAGATACATGAGGAAGAGCGGCATGCGCAGGACGTGACGCTTCGGTCCCCAGCGGCGATGGCTCACCGCGCCGCGGTAGATGCAGCTCGTCCAGGACCCGCTCACAGCGCGAGCCCGAAATCGCGGCACGCGTGGAGGGCGCTCGCGAGCCCGTCCTCGTGGAACCCGAATCCCCAGTAGGCGCCGCAGTAGTGCGTGCGCCGCGGGCCGCTGATCCGGTCCCGCTCCCCCTGCGCCTCCACGGTCCTCGGGTCGTAGACAGGGTGCGAATAGCGCAGACGCTCGAGGACCCGCGCGGGCGCGACCGCGCCCTCGTCGTTGAGAGTGATCAGGATCGGCCGCGGCGCGTCGAGTCCCTGCAGGCCGCGCATGTCGTAGGTCGTGAGCGGCGGGGCGTCGCCGCGCGCCTCGCGCCGGATCCGGTAGTTCCAGTTCGCCCGCGCGCGGGGGGCGCGCGGGAGCAGGTCCTCGTCCTGGTGCAGGACCGCGGCGTTCTCCTGGTAGGGAAATGCGGAGAGCACCTCTCGCTCCGCGTCGCTGGGATCCGCGAGCAGGCGCAGGGCCTCGTCGCTGTGCGTCGCCACGACGACCCGGTCGAAGCGCTCCGGCTCGCCGTTCGCGATGCGGAGCTCCACACCTTCCTCGACGCGCCGGATCGAGCGCACCGGGCTGCGGGTGCGCACCGGGCCGCGCAGCCGCGCGGTCAGCGCACGCACGTATTCCCGCGAGCCGCCCCGGATCACCCTCCACGGCAGCCGCTCGCGGGCCTGCAGCAGGCGGTGGCGCGCGGCGAAGCGCAGGAAGAACTCCGCCGGGAACTCGTCGACCCGCCCGGGGGCCATGGACCAGATCGCCGCCACCAGCGGCACCAGGTACTCGCGCTTCAGGCGCGGCGACGGGACCTCGCGCGCCAGGTACTCGCCCAGCGTCCCCGCGACGCGGCCCCGGGCGAGCGCGCGGGAGGCCGCCGTATTGAAGCGCAGGATGTCGAGGATGAGCCGGTAGAACCCCGGCCGCAGCAGGTTCCGGCGCTGCGCGAAGAGGGTGTTCGGCGAGGACCCGCAGTACTCCTGGCCGGTGGCGTCGCAGCGCACGCTGAAGCTCATCGAGGTCGGCTGCGAACCGACCCCCAAGAGGTCCAGCAGGCGCACGAAGTTGGGGTAGGTCGCCTCGTTGTAGACCACGAACCCGGTGTCGACGGCGTAGGAGCGCCCCCCGATCTCGATGTCCACGGTATGGGTGTGCCCGCCCACGCGCTCCGAGCTCTCGAACACCGCAACCTCGTGCTCGCGCTGCAGCACGAAGGCCGCCGCCAGCCCGGAGATCCCCGAGCCCACGACCGCGATCCTCATGGCCGGACCTCCGCGGCGGCGGCGGGGGCGAACAGCCGGTCGATCACCTGCCGGCGATACCGGAAGATGCGGCGGATGTCCGCGGCGACCAGGGGACCCGCGAGAAGATGCGACCAGGGGGCGAGGGGCAGCCGGTACACGACGTGGTCCTCCATCCACGTCCCGTCGCCGCGGTCCTCGAAGCGGTGGGTGTGCCGCCAGAGCGCGTAGGGGCCGCGGATCTGCTCGTCGCAGAAGCGCTCGCCCGGGACCCACTCGCTGATCCGCGAGACCCAGGTCAGCGGCAGGCCGCGCAGGCGCAGCGCATACGTGAGCTCCGTGCCGGCCCGCATCTCGCCGGAGCTGCGTCCCAGAATCCGGAAACGCAGCCACGGAGGCGTGATCCGCTCGAGGTTCGCGGGATCGCAGAAGAAGGCGAAGACCTCGGCGCGAGGCCGCGGGATGAGCTGCTCTGCGCGGAAGACCCGGTCGTGCACGGCTCTCTCTCGGTGCGTGCGGCGCGCGAGGCGGGGCCCGGCGCCTACCTCTTGACGAACGCCGCAGAATCGAACTTATATCATGGCCGAATCGTGCCGTGTACGGAGCCGGAGGCGCCATGAAGGGATGGAAAGCGGCGGCGGCGTTGATCCTGTGCATCGCGGCCTGCCTGGCCGCCGGCGGGCTGGGCGCCGTGGCGACCTCCCGCTCGGTCGCCAGCTGGTATCCCGTCCTGAACAAGCCGTCCTGGACGCCGCCGAACTGGCTGTTCGGACCGGTGTGGACCCTGCTCTACATCGCGATGGGGGTCGCCGTGTGGCGCGTGGCGCGCACGGCGGACCGGCAGCGCGTGGGCGGCGCGATCGCCCTGTTCGCGGCGCAGCTGCTCCTGAACGCGGGCTGGTCGTTCCTGTTCTTCGGCGCGCGCCGGCCGGGCTGGGCCGCGCTCGAGATCCTCGCGCTGTGGGCCGCGATCGCCGCCACGCTGCGCGCCTTCGCGCGCATCGATCCCTGGGCCGCCGGCCTGCTCGTGCCGTACCTGGCCTGGGTGTCGTACGCCGCCGCGCTGAACCTCGCGATCTGGCGCCTGAACCCCTGAGCGCCGGTCCGCGTTACAGCGCCGGCCGCGGCAGCTTGCCGCGGATCTCGAACTCCCCTCTCGGGAAGACGAACGCGGCGCGATCGAGCGCGTCCTTGCGCGTGAGCTCCACGCGCTCCCGGCTCGCCGCGCAGTGCCAGGTCTGCGCCGCGGACGGGCGGCGCGTGGCGAAGGCGCGCGGCGTGAACAGCGCGACGTGGGTCCCCCCCTCGCGATCCCGCGCCGAGCGATACAGGAAACCCTCGACTCCCGCCTCGCGCATCTCGCGCCCGAGGCGCTGGCTGTCGTCGTAGGCCGAGGGGGAGGAGATCCGCCCCCGATACGCCGCGAACGGGGGGCGCGTCAGATCGATCCCGCGCCGGGTGCGCAGCGGCACGCGGAACAGCGACAGGTCGACCTCCAGCCGTCCGAGACGCGCAGTCGTCCCCTCCAGGAACAGCAGCCGGTAGTAGGCGACCTCCGCGAACACGCTGCGCAGCTCCCGTGATCCGTACCACAGCGCGCGCTCGAAGCGCGTGGCGAAGCGCGAGCCGTGCGCCAGGGGCGGGTAGCGGAACGGCGTCGTCAGGAGGTAGTGGAGCCCGCTGAACTCCCGGTCGCCGGGGGGCGGCGGCTTGACCGAGTCGATCATCCTCTCGAGCGCTTCCTGCTCGGCGGGAGAGTCGGCGAGCTTCGACGTGGAGACGACGTGCTGCGCCTCGACCGCGCGCCAGGCCCGGCCCTCGAGGCGCCGGAGCCTAGAGCTTCCCGCGCATCGCGTCCAGATACTCGGCGACACGGACGATCCCGGGTACGGTGGTCATCAGCTCGGCGGGGACGCCGGCGAGGTGGAGGTTCCGGGCGCCGAGCCAGGCCCGGGCGTCCTCCGCGCGCCCTCCGACCAGGGCGTCCAGGCTGCGGAAGATCCGCAGGAACAGCAGGGCCATCTCCCCCTCCCTGGTCATGGGATCGATCGGGCGTCCTGCCGCGACCCGGGAGAGGGTCGCCTCGCTCACCCCCAGCACGCGCGCCGCATCCTTCTGGGAGAAGCCGAGCCCCCCGGCGGCCCGCACGAAGGCCTTGGACAGGACCTCGGCGTCCCGGACCTGGGGGCGCGGGGCCGCGCGGCGCGCGGAGGATCGTCGCGGTTCCATCGATTGAAAGAATACTTCGGTACTCTTCCAATTGCAAGAACTCCGGAACGAGGGGCGTTGCTGCTATAGTCCTCAGCGGGAGCTCGGGAGCCACGGACGTGGCCGCGACCTCGACAGCAGGCGACGATGGGCGGGCGTGGCGGCACCTCCCGCTCTTGCTGCCCGCGCTGGCGCTGGCCCTGCACGGAGCCTACCTGGCGGCCGGCTTCGCGGGCGACGACGTCATCTTCCTGAACCTGATTCGTGACGGAAGCGCGCCCCCGTGGTGGCGAGGCCTGTGGTCGGAGTCCCGCCTCCCCTGTCTGACCTCGCTGTGGTGGGTCCAGGATCTGCCTCCCGGCGGCTTCTGGCGGCCGCTGCCGGGTCTGGTTCTCGAGGCTTCGCTCTTCGTCTTCGGCGAGCGCGCGCTCCCGCTCCACCTCCTGGCGCTGCTGCTGCACGGGGCAAGCGCGGCGCTGCTCGCCCTGCTGGCCGCGCGGCTCACCGCCAGCCGCCGGCTGGGGTTCCTGACGGGACTGTTGTTCGTGACCTGCGAGGACCACAGCATGGTCGTGGGATGGGTCGCGACGCTCACGGACGTGCTGTGCGGGTTCTTCGTGGCGCTCTCGCTTTGGGCGCACCTCGCCTGGCTCGAGCGCCGCCGCGTCACGCCGCTCGCCGTCTCGCTGCTCGCCCTGATCCTCGCCTTCGCCTGCAAGGAGTCGGCGGTCGCGGCGCCCCTCGGGCTCGCGGGCCTCACGATCGTGGTCCACGCGCGCCGCGCGCGGGAGATCTCCCCCGCCGACGGCTGGATCCGGACCGCGGCTCGCGACCGCGCCTCGTGGCTGCCCGGGCTCGTTCTGCTCGCGCTCTTCCTCCTCGCCTATCGGGCCTTCGGCTTCGGCGTGGGAGCCAGCGCGTACTACGCGGATCCCGGGTCCGAGCCCGCGGCCTTCCTCGGCCACCTCGCGGCACAGGTGCCGGTCTTGTGGCTCGCCACGCTCTCGCCGGCGCCTCCGAGCGCAGCGGTGTTCTTCGGGGCGGCGCAGCCGCTGCTTCTCGGCCTGGGCCTCGTCCTGTTCGGGCTCTTCCTGATGGCGCTGCGCCCGCTCCGGCGCGACCCGCTCGCGTGGTGGGCGTTGCTCTTCTATCTCGCGGCTCTCGCACCCCAGACCGGGGCGGAGGGGGGCGAGCGGGCGCTCTACCTGCCGCTGCTCCCGGGTGCCGTGCTGCTGGCGCTGCTCGCCGCCCAGGGCGGCTTCCTCGCGCGGCGTTGGCTGCGCGCGCCGCCCTCGGCATCGCGTCTCAGCCGGCTCGGCGCTTCGTGGGTCTTCGCGGCGGTCCTCGTTCCGGGGATCGTGCTGTCCCCGCTCTACGCGGTCGTCTTCAGCGCCAGCTTCCGATTGCCCGGCCGCCAGGTCCGAAGCCTCGTCGAGCTCGTGGAGGCGACGCGGCCGGGGCACGTCGTCGTCTGCAACACCTCGGGGCCGTTCCTGACGTTCTATCTGCGCGACGAGCTTTCCTGGCGCGTCGGACGGCGCGTGGACACCCGCGTGCTGTCCTCACTGAGCGGGGTGATGAGCGTGGAGCGGACCGCCGAGCGCTCGATCACCCTCAGGACCGACCGGCGAGGCTGGCTGACGAACGGCTTCGCGCTCGTGGCACGCACGAGCACGAAGCTCGCGGAGGGCCAGTCGTTCCCGACCGACCTGTTCACGGCCACGATCGTCGAGCTCGCCCCGGGGGAGCGGATGCCCGACGCGCTCGCGGTGCGCTTCGATTTCAAGCGATCGATCGAGGACCCGCGGATCCTGTTCGCCACCTGGACGGGAGAGTCCTTCGTCCGGCTCGACACGGCCGCGCTCCCCCCCGGCGCGCCTCATCGTCTCGCCGATACCTCCGACATCTGGCGGGGCATGTTCTAGAGCGCTGGCGGCGCGCGTTCGGGCCATGATCTATCATCTTTCTTTGCAGCGCGCGGGCCCCGCGGAAGGAGGACGACGATGAAGGTCGAGCTGGATACGAACCAGGTGGGGATCGGCAAGACGGTGAGCCTTCCGGTCGCGGCCGCGATCGAGCGGGCGGAAGCGTGCCTCAAGGAGGAAGGGTTCGGCATCCTCACCCGCATCGACGTGCGCGCGACGATGAAGGAGAAGCTGGGGATCGACGTCCCGCCCTGCGTGATCCTCGGCGCCTGCAACCCGGCCCTGGCGCACCGCGCGCTCGAGGCGGAGCCGCAGGTGAGCCTGCTGATGCCGTGCAACGTGGTCGTCAGAGAGGAGAGCGGGGGCAAGGTGCGGGTCGAGGCGATGAACGCGGGGATGATCTCGACCCTCTTTCCCGAGGCCGATCTCTCCGCGATGGCGCGCGAGGCCACGGAGCGGCTGACCCGCGCCATCCGCGCGATCTGACCGCGCCGCTCGTTCTCAGGGTCCCGGGTAGGCCCGGATCCAGTCGATCTCCAGACGGAACGGACCTTCCTGCCTTCCCGCGATGATCAGCCCGAAGGTCTGCACGGCGGAGCGGTCGAGCTCGGGCCAGTCCTGCAGCGTCCGCCCCCGGAGGACCGGACGGAACGCCTCGAACGGCAGCCGGATCTCCTCGCAGATCCCCGGGCGCGTGCCGAAGAACGCCTGGTAGTTGACGCCGTCGAAGCGGCGGTCGGTGCGCAGGCGCAGGCCGTAGCGCTTTCCGTCCCCGCGCACGCGCAGCAGGATGCCGGAATACGCGGAGAGGTCGTGGGGTCGCGCGAGCGAGCGCACCGACGCGAATCCTCCCCCGTCGGCCAGCGAGACCTCTCCCGCGAACACTGCCATCCCCTTCTCGATCTCCATGGCGCTCGACGAGCGCCCCCCCATCACGACGTCGTCGATGCTCGGCCAGGGCTGGCTCTCCGCGGAAAAGTCGAAGAGGGTCAGAACCGCCGGGCCGGCGCTGCCTCCGGATCCCGGCGTCATCCGCGCTCCTCCCGGTGCATCGCCGCGTCCAGCGTGACCCCGCGCAGGAGCCAGAGCGCCGTCACGAAGACCGCCACGGAGCCGGCGAGCCACGCGGCCCCGAGCCGTTCTCCCGTGGCTGCGAGGGTGATGCTCGGTCCCACGGCGGCCACGGCCAGCAGCAGCGGCGCGTGGCCGTAGATCCAGCCCGCGAACGCCGGAAGCGTCGGCCTGAGGGGCCGCTCGAACAACCCCTCGAAGTAGATGCACCACAGGGCCAGCGGGACGACGATCCATGCCAGGGGCCCGGTGCCGTGCCGGGCATCCATGGCGTTGACGACGCCGACCACGGTCTCCCCCAGGGCGATCAGCACGAACAGGCCGTAGCGCTCAGGGAGGTGAGAGCGGCTCAGCCGCGGGAGCGCGCGCTGCATCCCGAGGGTGAGCGGCGGAGCGGCGAGCTCGAGGAGCAGCGCGGCGCCCCACATCGCGAAGCGCGCGGGGGCCGGCACCGCGAGCGACACCAGCAGCACGATCTGCGCGAGGCCGAACAGGGCCAGGAACACGCGGGCCACCGGCCGGAACGCGGGATTGTGGAACGCCGCCCGTGCGTAGAGGACCCAGAGCAGCCCGCGGATCCCCACGTACCCCAGGACCCACGCCGCGACCTCGGAGCCGAGCGGATCGTGGGCGGCCCAGGCCATCACCGCGGCCGGGATCACAAGCAGGAACATGGCCAGCATGTGGCTCGCATCCGGGCTCTCGAAGCGCTCGTTGTAGTACACGACCCCGTTCCAGGCCCACCACAGGAACACGAACGCCGCGGCGAACCGCCCGAGCGCGGGCCAGGAAGGGTCCGCGACGAGCCCGTGGGCGAGACGTGCGACCACGGCGACCACCGCCAGGTCGAAGAACAGCTCCAGGAACGAGGTCTTGCGCTCCCGATCCTCGTCCTCGTCCGTGCGCAGCGCGGGCGCGCGCCAGGAGAGGCCGCTCACGGGCGTCCCCGGCGCCGGTCCAGCGCGCCCCAGGCGCGCAGCGCCTCGACGGCAGGCGTCATGCTCTCTCCGGTAGGGACCCCACGGCAGGTTGAATGCTAGCCCGTGTGAGCACCCAGTGCTAGAGTCCTCCGTCCCACAACGGAGGAACCGATGTCCGTCAACCCGAACCGTTTCGGAGCGCCCCGGCGCATCCTCGTGGTCGTCGCGAATCCCTCGAAATCCACCACCCTGGGCTGGCCCGTGGGATTCTGGGCGTCGGAGCTGACCCACGCCTGGTACGAGTTCCGCGAGGCCGGCTACGAGTGCACGATCGCCAGCCCCGCGGGCGGCAAGGTCGAGCTCGACGCCCTGAGCGACCCGCGCGACGCGAGCGGCTACTCGGCCGAAGACGTGCTCTCCATGGGCTTCCTGAACACCCCGGGGCTCGTGAAGCTCCTGGAGGCCACCCCCGCCCTGAGCACGCTCCGCCAAGCGGACTTCGATGCCCTGTACATCGCCGGCGGGCAGTCCCCGATGTTCACCTTCCGCGAGAACGCGGCGCTCCAGAAGACGATCCGCGCCTTCTGGGACGCCGGGAAGATCGTCGCGGCCGTGTGCCACGGCACCGCCGCCCTGCTCGAGGTGAAGCTCGCGGACGGCTCCCCCCTGATCGCCGGCAGGCACATGACCGGGTTCGCCAACAGCGAGGAGGACTTCGCGGACCAGGTGGTCGGCCAGAAGGTCATGCCCTACCGGATCGAGGACGCGGCGCGCGAGCGCGGGGCGAACTTCGCGGCCGCCCCCGCGTTCCGGCCGCACGCGGTGCGCGACGGCCAGCTCATCACCGGCCAGCAGCAGTACTCCGGCCGCCTCGCGGCTCTCGAGGTCATCCGGGCGCTCGGCGCCTAGGTCCGGGCGAGAGGGAGGAACGATTCCATGAAGAAGAAGGTTGCGGTCCTGGGGTCGGGTGTGGTCGGTCAGACCCTGTCCGACGGTCTTCTCAAGCACGGGCATGCGGTGATGCGCGGCACGCGCGAGCCGGCGAAGCTCGCCCCCTGGAAGGGCGGGGTCGGCCCGGACGCGTCGGTGGGGACCTTCGCCGAGGCCGCGCGCTTCGGCGAGATCGTCGTGCTCGCGGTGAAGGGAACGGCGGCCGAGGCGGCGGTCGATCTGTGCGGCCCCGAGGCGCTGGCGGGGAAGACGGTGATCGACGCCACGAACCCGATCGCCGACGCCCCGCCCGTACACGGCGTGCTGCGCTTCTTCACGAGCCTGGACGAATCGCTCATGGAGCGGCTGCAGAAGCGCGCGCCCGCGGCACGCTTCGTCAAGGCGTTCTCCTGCGTGGGCAGCGCGCTGATGGTGAACCCGCAGCTCGGCGGCGTGCGCCCCACCATGTTCATCTGCGGCAGCCACGCGGGGGCCAAGGACGAGGTGAAGGCCATCCTCGAGCAGTTCGGCTGGGAGACGGAGGACATGGGCGCGATCGAGGCCGCCCGCGCCATCGAGCCCCTGTGCATGCTCTGGTGCATCCCCGGCTTCACGCGGAATCACTGGGCGCACGCGTTCAAGCTGCTCGGGCGGTGATCCGGGAGGCCGGACCTCAGGCGACCGGAGCGGCCGCCCGCTCCAGGTCTGTTCACGGGCGGCGTTTCGTGGAACAATTGAGCGCGAGATCGCGGAAGATTCCACGAACGCGCCCGGGGGCCTAGCCACAACCCGGCTGCGCCCTCGCTGCAGGTAGGCTGCGACGCGTCCAGCAAGGGTTCCGGCGATGGGAACTGCCGGTCGCCTCTTCAACGTCGATCGCGCGCCATGAGCCTCACGGCGGGGGCGCGGCTCGGACCCTACGAGGTCGTCGATCTCCTCGGCGCCGGAGGAATGGGCGAGGTCTACCGCGCCCGCGATCCACGCCTCGGCCGTGAGGTCGCCGTCAAGATCCTCCCCGCCGAGCTCGCCACGGACTCCGTCCGTCTGCGCCGCTTCGAGCAGGAGGCCCGCGCGGTCGCCGCCCTGAATCATCCCCACATCTTGACCGTCTTCGACGTCGGCTCCCACGACGGCACGCCGTACGTCGTCACGGAGCTTCTCGAGGGGGAGACCCTGCGCGAGGTCCTCGCCCGCCGCTCGCCGACGCTGCCCCAGCTGCTCACCTTCGCCGTGCAGGCGGCTCAGGGCCTCGCCGCGGCGCATCAGAAAGGGATCATCCACCGCGACCTCAAGCCCGAGAACCTCTTCCTGACCACGGACGGCCGTGTGAAGATCCTCGATTTCGGCCTGGCGAGGATCGTCCCGTCCGTGCCTGTCGACACGCCCCAGGACGACCTCACGCGGCCCGGGACGGTCGTGGGCACGATCGCGTACATGGCGCCGGAGCAGGTCAAGGCCTTTCCGGTCGATCCCCGCAGCGACCTGTTCTCCTTCGGGGTCGTGCTCTACGAGTTGCTCTCGCGCACCCATCCTTTCCGGCGTGACACCGTGACGGCGACGCTCGTGGCGATCGTGGAGGAGACGCCTCCCCCGCCCTCGACCCGCAACGCGGAGATCCCCGCGGCGCTCGACCGGCTGGTGCAGCGCTGCATCGAGAAGAACCGCGAGGAGCGCTTCCGGAGCGCGCGCGAGCTGGCCCTGGCGCTCGAGGCGGTGCTCCACGCCCCCGCCGGCGCCACGTGGCTCTCGGAGCTGGAGGAACGAAGCCCGTATCCGGGGCTGCTGTCGTTCACCGAGAAGGATGCAGCGGTTTTCTTCGGGCGAGAGGACGAGGTGAAGGGGCTCTGGCGGCGGATCGCAGACCGCAGGCTGCTGGCGGTGATCGGGCCGTCGGGCGCGGGCAAGACCTCCTTCGTGCGCGCGGGAGTGGTCGCATCGAGGCCCGCGGGCTGGGGAGCGATCGTGTGCAGTCCGGGGGCGGCGCCGATGCGCAGCCTCGGGCAGGCGCTCGCTCCCGAGCTGGCGGCCGATCCCGAGGCGCTGCGCCGGCTCTTGAACTTCGACGACCCGGAGGCGGCCTTCGAGCTGGTGGCGCGCTGGCGCTGGGCGAATGAGGAGGTGCTCCTCGTCGTGGACCAGTTCGAGGAGCTGTTCACGCTGAGCGATCAGGAGACCCAGCAGCGCTTCGCGACCCTTCTCGGCCGGCTCGCCAGGCAAGCCGGCCTGCACGTTGTCCTGTCGCTGCGCGACGACTTCCTGATCCGCTGCTCCGAGCACGAGGCGCTCGCGCCGGTCTTCGAGTCGCTGACACCGCTCCCGGCTCTCACCCCAGAAGGCTTGAGGCGCGCGCTGGTCGAGCCCGCTAAGAAGCTCGGCTACGGCTTCGAGGACGACGCTCTCGTGGACGAGATGATCGCCTCGGTCGAGGGGGTGCGCGGGGCGCTGCCGCTCCTGGCCTTTGCGGTGGCGCGGCTGTGGGAGGGGCGCGACCGGGAGCGGAAGCTCTTGACGCGCGAGGCCTACCAGGAGATCGGCGGCGTGGCCGGGGCTCTGGCCCAGCACGCCGAAGCCGTCATGTCCCGCATCGGCCCGGAGCGGCATGCGATCGTCCGCGAGATCTTCCGCAATCTCGTCACCGCGCAGGGAACACGGGCCGTTGTGGACCGCGACGAGCTGCTCTCGGCGTTTCCCGAGCAGGAGGACGTCGGGAGCGTGCTGCGGGAGCTGATCGCCGCGCGGTTGCTGACGAGCTACGAGGTGGAGGAAGCGGAGGGGCAGCCGAGCCGTCACCGGGTGGAGGTGGCGCACGAGTCGCTGCTCAAGGCGTGGCCGCGGCTGGTGAAGTGGCAGGCGCAGGACGAGGAGGGGGCGGTCCTCCGGGACCAGCTCAAGCAGGCGGCGCGCCTGTGGCAGGAGAAGAGTCGCACCGGGGATCTGCTCTGGACGGGGACGGCGTACCAGGAATTCCAGCTCTGGCGCGGACGCTACACGGGGAAGCTCACGGCGATCGAGGACGACTTCGCGCGCGCGATGGCCGAGAAGGCGCGCAGGAAGAGACGGCTCGTGGTGACCGCAGCGACCGCGGCGTTTCTTGCCCTGGCGGGCGTCGCGGTCGCAATCGGGATCTTGCGCTATCAGGCCGCGAAGGAGCGGGACAAGGCGGAGGCCGAGGCACTGCGCGCCGAGGCCGGCAAGCTCCTCGCAATCGGCCGGACCGAGATCGACGTGGACCGCACGGCCGCGCTCGCGTACGTGCGAAAGAGCCTGGAGCTGGCCGACACGCCGGAGGCACGTCGCTTCGCGGTCGAGGTCCTCTGGCGCGGTCCAGTGGCTCGCATCCTGGACCCGGAGACAACGGTTGAGGGATTGGAGGGGCGGGAATCCGGGATGTGGGAGAAGAAGCCGGTCCTGAGTGCGGAGGGGAGCTGGCTCGCGCTTCAAAACACCGCCACTGGCCGCGTCGTGCTGTTCCCCCAGGACGGGGGCCCTCCGCTCATGCTGCCCCGCCCGCCCGAGGGGAACGCCGAGGCATTGGACTTCGGCCCCGGAAGCGACACTCTCGTCACGAACGGACCGGGAGCGAGTTTACGCCTCGTGTCGCTCCCCGACCTGCGAGAGGTCCGGAGATTCGAGCTCGGCGGCGCCGGGTCGACGGGCTGGGTCTCGAATGGCGAGTTGCTCACGTTGACGCGCATCACACCCGACGGCAGGCATCAGCTGCTCCGGTCCTGGCCCATCCCCCAGGGGGAGCCACGAATCCTCGCCACGCTGGACACATCCGGCTTGACGAGCTGGAAGCTGGATCGAACGGGACGGTGGCTCGTCTACGTTCAGGATCGAACGCTGTACCTCCGGGCCGTCAACGCATCGGGAGGCTCCTCCGCGCGGATCCTGGGACGGCTTCCAGGCGAACTGTCGATTGCAAGCAGCTTCGAGGTCCTGCCGGGGGGACGGGGCGTGGCGACGATGGAGAAGTCCGGTGACGTTCGGCTCTGGTGGCTCGCGGAGAGAGCACCACCACGGACGCGCCTCCTGCGGTCGGCACCATCACCGGGGGGCTCGGAACTCGTCGTCGACGATGACGCGTCGCATCTGGCTTGTGTGAGGGGCCTTTCCGGTCGGACGCGGCTGTACGATCTTCTCGATCCGCCGGACGCGGATGCCGTGGTGCTCAACGAGCCCCAGTCCAGCCAAGCGAGTTATGGCACCATCGAACGAGACGGCAGGTGGGTCGTCACGAGCAACTCGCGGCGCCTCCGATTCTGGCCCACTTCCTCTCCGTGGAGACGCACACTGCCCCTCGAAGGAACGGCACAGCTTGGGCTGGAGTTCACACCGGACAGCCGATGGCTCGCCTCATGTCCCCTCGATCACCCTGCACGCCTCTTTCCGACAAACCCTTCCGATGGCTCGTTCCGCGACCTTTCGCCGCCGGTTTCCTGCTACAGCGTCACGACGGATCCCAAGAGCACGTATGTCCTCGTGACGACATGGGCCGACCACCCGCATCGCCGCAACGACGGCGGCGTTCTCCTCTATCCCGTGGCGGGGGGCGCTCCGCGCCACCTTCGAACCGGCTGGGAAGGCGCCATGTCGACTCACCCCGCTGCTGTCGATGCGACCGGGCGGCGCGCGATGGCCTGCCTTGGTGAGTCTGCATACGAGCCCACCATCAAGGACAACTTGATCCGAGTCTGGGACCTCCCGTCGGGAAGCGGAAGGACCTACACGCGCCCTGGTCGGGGATCGGGACGTCTCGACCAATTCTGCAATGACCTTGCATTCTCGGAAGATGGCCGCTTGATCAGCGGTGGGACGGGAGGCGTCTTTCGCTACGCCGTCCCTCCCGATTCGGGCGCAGTACTCTCGGGAGAGACGCTATTCGCGGCTGCGGCTGCGGGCTTCGCACCGAGTCCAGACGGCAGGAAACTCCTGATCCTGGCGACCAACCGTGACGGCTTTCCTATCGATTATGACGAAGTCGTTCTCTTCGATCTGGTCGAGCGCATCTCGCGCAAGATCACGACACACGGTGAGAAGCTGTTCACCGCGACCTTCGATTCCACGGGCAGGATCATCGTCACGGGCGATCATGACGGAATCGTGCGGGCCGGATCCGTCACGGGAGAGGAACCCCACCTGCTCCTCGGGGGACACAGTTCCTGGGTGCAATCCGTCGCGGTCTCCGCCGACAAGCGCTGGATCGCGTCGGCCGGTGAGCAGGGCCTGTTTCTCTGGCCGATGCCCGACGTGACGAAGCCGCCGCTTCACACGCTGCCTCACGCCGCGCTGCTGGCGAAACTCGACGCCCTCACCAATCTCCGCGTGGTTCGCGACCCCTCTGCCTCCACGGGCTGGAAGCTCGACGTCGGCCCGTTCCCCGGCTGGAAGGACGTGCCCAGCTGGTGACGCACCAAGCGGGATCGCAGGAGCGCAAGCCGCTGCGCGTCTCGAGTCTCGAGATGCGGGATCGTGCCCCCACGCCGGTCTCGGACGCTTCCGGCCGCCAGGAATCGGCCGCCCGTTCTTGTCAAAACGCAACCTCGAGCCCCAGGCGCGCGGTCGCCGGTGGGTAGTATCGACTTGCCATCCCGTAGCTCGGATTCGGGTTGATCTGGTTCCCCTCTGCATCCACGTTGAAATAGTGGACTTGCTCGTAGTCCACCGCCTTGTCGCCGCTGAAGAGGTGGTAGATGTCGAGGATCAGCCGCGGCTTCCACCGCCCGACCGAGTTCCGCAGGAAGGTGTAGTCGACCCGCAGGCTCAGGTCGAAGATCGACGCAGTACGGCCGGCCGTGCCCCTTCTCTGTAGAAACGTGTACCACACACCCCCGTACGCCCCCCCTCCGAACTCGTTGAGCGGCGTCCCGCTCTGCCAGAGCACCGACGCTCCGAGGTTGAGCCCGGACTCGAAACGGTAGAATCCGGAGCCCTTGGCGACGTGCGTCCTGTCGTTCGGCAACAGGCCGTCGCCGTTGATCAACATGTCCGGGACGTCGAAGGAGCCGTTGACGTTGGGCTGCCAATACCCGAAGTCGGTGTTGAAGAGGCCCATGTAGTTGCCGCGGTTCTCCGACAGCACGTACGACGCGAGGTAGCCGGTGCGGTCCGTCGGACGCCCCTCGAACGTGAATTCGACCGCCTTGTACACGTGCCCGGCGCGCGGATAGTCTGCCGCCAGCGCCCCCCGGCCCGGATTGCCCCACACGTACGTCTCCGTCTCGGTGACCAGAGCGTCCTCGATCGTGTCGCCGAGCGTCCGGTAGTTCAACCGAACTCCCGCCCGGTGCCGGTCCCCCAGTTGGCGCTGGTATCCAAGCGAATACTCGTCGGAATAGATGCCATGAAGGCCATCTACCTTGGGTTGCACCCCCACCGGGGCGTTCATGCAGTCGCCCCCGGTGGGATCGACTCGAGGATCGTGGTCATAACTACAGTAGCTCCAGGGACCCTCGGCTCCCGCGTACCAGAATTGCGAATGGCTCCAGAGCTCCTGGTAGAAACGGGCCGCGGAGCCGTAGATCCTCTGCGTTCCGACTCGCCCCGGCTGGTAGACGAAGCCGAGGCGAGGCTGCCACTCGTGATCGATCGTCTGGGCCACTTCGCCGGTTGACGCGACGATGTCCTCGCGCGCCCAGCGAACGCCGTAGCTGAAGACCCAGCGCGGCCCGATGCGCCAGGAATCCTGAACAAACGCGGAAGGTATGCGGTTGTGAAATGTGCCCTTCACGTCTTGGATGCTGAGGCCGAACGAGTCGGCGCCAAAGTAGATGACGACGTCGTCGCTCCAGTCGTTCAGGGTCTCTTTGTTGTCGCGGTACTCGAGACCGGCCTTGATCTCGTGCCCGCCGAGTGCCCATGCCGCCTTCAACCCTGCCGTGAACTGGCTGTTCGACCACGCCGTGAACACCGTGGAGCCTCCCGACCACACGCCGGTCGTCGCATCGATGAACAGCTGCTCGTTGCGTCCACGCTCCGTCCCGGGCAGGTTGCTGGCCTCCCGCCACAGGTTGGAGAGCGAGGACTCGAGCAGAACGCGGGGTCCCAAGACGTGCGTCCCGCGCAGCGAGATGCCGATCCCGCCGTTCTCGACGCGCCGCAGGTACGGATCGGGGTTGAGGAACGATACGGGACTGCTGCCGAAATACATCGGTAAGGCGCCGACGGCGTCCCGGCTGTTCGGATCGCCGATGACGGTCAACGCCAGGCTGTTCGACCCGTTGACGCGCCAGTCGATCTTCCCCGAGAAGCGGTGGACCGTCGAAGAATCCTTGAAATAGCCGACCCCGGAGAGTTCGGTGTCGACGCTCTGGTACATCGGATCGTAGGCGAGGAAGAACCACGCGTGCTCCCTGACCAGCGGACCCGAGAGGCTGAACCCGAGGTCATACTGGGCAAAGTCCTTCTGCTGAAGCTCCAGAGGGCTCTGCCGCGAATCCTCGGACACGACGTGGCCGGTCCAGTAGCCGATGAACTTGCCGGCGAGGCGATCGCCCCCCGTCGGCGTCACCACGTTCACGATCCCGCCGAGCGCGCTGCGGTACTCCGCCTCGTACCCTCCCGTCTTCACCTCGACCTCCTGGATGAAGTCCGGCGGCAGCATCGTCCCGCCCAGCCCGATCCCCGGGTCGGTCATCTCGATCCCGTCCACGAAGTAGCGGTTCTCCTCTCCCGTCGCGCCGTTGAAGTTGATCCCATCGTCGAGGTAGCTCACGCTCACGTTCGGCAGCAGCGCCGCGATGCTCTGGTAGTCACGCTGGACCGGCAGGTTGTCGAAGACCGAGGCCGTGATGTTCCCTCCGGTGGTCGTGCCCGCCGGATCGATCGGCGGAGCCTTGCCGACGACCTCGACGTGCTCGACGATCTCGCCGAGGGGCGAGAGCTTGACGGGGGGGACCGCGGTCGTCTGGCCGAGCCTCACCACCACCGGCCCGACCGTCAAGGGCTGGTACTTGGGATCCAGAATCAAGAGCTCGTACTCCCCGAGCGGGAGCGCCGTGATCCGGTACGAGCCATCCCGGTTCGTGAGGGCGGTCCGAGCGATCCGTGGCGCGGGCTTCGAAGCCACCACCTCCACGCCCTGGAGCGGCCTGCCGTCCGGCGCGGAGACCGTGCCCTCGACATCGCCCGTGGTTTCCTGCGCGAGCGCAGCCACCCAGAAGGCGAGAACGAGCACGGGCGTGACGAACGAGATCTGAACCAACTTGCCGCGCGGGAAGGAGGACCCTCGGTGGACGCGCATGGCGCCCCTCCTTGGCCTGCCGCGGCCGTGCGCCCGAGTCAACCAGGGCGGCGCCCTGAACGCAGAACGTCGTCCTCCACGAGGCCGGTCCCGGCGCGCGGAGGCTTTGTCGAACATTCTACTGCTTTCGCGGAATCCGGGAGAGGTTGGTTGGATGCCGGGCGGCGCTTTCTCGACTAGATATCTCAGCTATATCGGAACGTCTCTCTACAACGTCAACCGCCGCAGCCTCAGGGCGTTCGCGATCACCGACACGGAGGAGAAGCTCATCGCGGCGCTCGCGATCATCGGGCTCAGCAGCAGCCCGAAGAACGGGTACAGCACGCCCGCGGCGATCGGCACCCCCAGCAGGTTGTAGACGAAGGCGAAGAAGAGATTCTGGCGGATGTTGCGCAGCGTCCCGCGGCTCAGGCGGCGCGCCCGCACGATCCCCCGCAGGTCCCCCTTCACGAGGGTGATCGAGGCGCTCTCCATCGCGATGTCCGTGCCCGTGCCCATGGCGATCCCGACGTCGGCCTGAGCCAGCGCGGGCGCGTCGTTGACCCCGTCCCCGGCCATGGCCACGACGTGACCCTCCGCCTGGAGCCGCTGTACGACCTCGCTCTTGCGCTCGGGGAGGACCCCCGCCTCGACCTCCGCGATCCCCAGGCGGCCGGCGACGGCCCTGGCGGTCGCCGCGTGGTCGCCCGTGAGCATGACGATGCGCATCCCCTCGGCCGCCAGCTCCTCGAGGGCCCGCGGCGTCGTGTCCTTCACCGGATCTGCGACCGCGAGCAGGCCCGCAAGTCGCCCCGCGGCCGCGACGAAGACCAGCGTCTGACCGTCCTGGCGCAGCGCCTCCGCCTTCTGGCGTAGCGCTTCGATCGACACGCCGTGCTCACCCAGCAGTCGCTCGTCGCCGAGGGCGACCTTCATCCCCTCGACCTCGCCGACCACGCCCAGCCCCGTGCGCGACGAGAAGCCGGATGCGCCGCGCCGCGCGGCGCCGCGCTCCTCCGATCCCGCCACGATCGCTGCCGCGAGGGGGTGCTCGCTGCCCCGCTCGATCGCCGCGGCCAGAGCCAGGACCTCCGCCTCGTCGTGTCCTTCGGCGGGGAACACCCCAGTCAGGCGCGGCTTCCCCTCGGTGAGCGTCCCCGTCTTGTCGATCACGAGAACGTCCGCCTTCTCCAGGATCTCGAGCGCCTCGGCGTCGCGCACCAGGACCCCCGCCTGTGCGCCGCGCCCGGTCCCGACCATGATCGACATCGGGGTCGCGAGGCCGAGCGCGCAGGGACAGGCGATGATCAGGACCGCGACCGCGTTGACCAGGGCATGCGCCAGGCGCGGCTCGGGCCCGAGCCAGCCCCACGTCAGCGCGGTGATCACGGCGACCAGGATCACGCCGGGCACGAACCACGCCGCCACGGTGTCCGCAAGGCGCTGGATCGGCGCGCGGCTGCGCTGCGCCTCGCTCACCCGCTCCACGATCCGCGCCAGGAGCGTATCCTTGCCCACGCGCTCGGCGCGGATCACGAGTGAGCCGGTCTGGTTGAGCGTTCCCCCGGTCACCGGATCCATCTCCGCCTTCTCGACGGGGATCGACTCCCCCGTCACCATCGACTCGTCGACGCCGCTCCGGCCGGAGAGGACGATCCCGTCCACCGGGACCTTCTCCCCGGGCCGCACGCGCAGCACGTCGCCGACCCGGACATGGGCGAGCGGAACGTCCTCCTCGCGTCCATCGGCGCCGACGCGGCGCGCGGTCGTGGGGGCGAGCCGGAGCAGCGCGTGGATCGCCCCGGCCGTGGCGTGACGCGCCTTGAGCTCCAGGACCTGGCCCATGAGCACGAGGGTCGTGATCACCGCCGCCGCCTCGAAGTAGACCGGAATCCGCGCGCCGTGTCCCGTGAAGCCGTGGGGCAGAAGATCCGGGAAGAGCAGCGCGAACACGCTGAAGGCGAAGGCCGCACCGGTTCCCATGGCGATCAGCGTGAACATGTTGAGGCGGCGATGCACGAGGGAGGCCCAGCCGCGCTGGAAGAACGGCCAGCCTCCCCAGAGCACGACCGGGGCGGAGAGCGCGAGCTGCAGCCAGTCGAGGCCCCGCCCGGGGACGAGCCGCTCCAGGGGCCGGCCCGGGAGCATCTCGGACATCCCCAGGAGGAACACCGGCAAGGTGAGCACGAGGCTCGTCCAGAATCTGCGGGCCATCGCGCGGAACTCTGGGCTCGGGCCCTCCTCGAGCGTCGCCGTGCGCGGCTCGAGGTCCATGCCGCAGATCGGGCAGGCCCCGGGCCGGTCGCTGACGATCTCGGGATGCATCGGGCAGGTGTACTCGGCCCCCGCCGCGGCTGGGGCCGCGGCCGTCGCCGGCGCCGCAGCCGGACCGATCGTGAGGAGCGGGAGGCCGGCCGGCTGCCGCGGCCGCTCGAGGAACGACTCGGGCGCTTCCACGAAGCGCGTCCGGCAGCGCGGGTTGCAGAAGTGGTAGGTCTTGCCCGCGTGCGTGGCGCTCCCGCCGGCCGCCCGTCCCGGCACCACGCGCATCCCGCACACCGGATCGATGACCGTGTCCCCGGCCGCTTCAGCCTGCGTCCCGTGATCGTGCTCCTGCACGGCTCTCCCTCGCCCGCGGTCAGGATACACAACCGCGGGGCGAGGGCGGAGCCGTCGACTCTCAGCGGACCGCGGCAGGCCCCTGGACGAGCCCCTTCGCGGTCGCGCCGAACCTCTCGGACCAGCGGATCCTGCCCGTGAGCTGCATCAGGAGGAACAGGGTCAGGATGCTCCCGATCGTGACGATGAGCCCGGTGAACCCCTCGAAGAAGTGGGCGTAGGAGAACAGCACGAGGTAGACGAGCTGGCTTCCCCCCGCCTCGAGGGCCGCGAAGCGGATCCCCACCACCAGCCGGAGGTAGCTCACCACGAGGAACACCGACACGGCGGAGGAGATCGCGAAGGCCAGGAGCACGTCGATGTGGTCGACGGTGTAGGCGAAGAGCAGGTGGAACGCGAAGAACGCCGCCGCGAGGAACAGGTAGTTCATCGGATGCAGGTCGATCCCCCGCATCAGGCAGATCACGAACATCCACACGAAGAAGAACCCGAGACACACGGGGGCGAAGAAGGAGATCTTCGCGGCCAGCGGGCCGGGGTTCAGCTTCTTCGGCATCTGGATCCCGATCTGGAACCCGGAGATGAGGTTCTCCGAGGTCCACTTCAGCGTCCATCCTCGGGGGGTCTGCTCTTTCGAGGTGGGCGAGATCGTCCCCTCGGGGAAGTCGATCTCCTTGAAGTCGGTCACCATCGTCAGCTCGAAGTTCTTGACCCGGTTCACGTCGGAGCCGAAGGAGTAGCGCCACCAGTCGAGTCCCTGGGAGCGGTAGGCGATCGCGAAGGGGACTCGGGTTCCCTGCCGCACGGGCACGATCTGGCGCACGATCCTCTCTCCGCCCTCGTCGACCGGAACGATCTGGGGGTCCACGACCCCATCCACCTCGAAGCGGAAGCCGTCGTAGAGGGCCCGTGTGGTGGGGAAGCGGTAGGCGATCACGAGCCGCCCGTCGCGGTCGTCGTGGAGGTACGCGTACTGCCCCCTGAAATCCAGGGCGTAGGTCGCGTACCAGAGCAGACCCTTGCGCCTGTGATCCATGCGGAAGTCCACGTCCACCTGGGAGCGGTCGAGGATGACCGGCCGCTGGCGCTCGACCCGGGTCGTCCGCACCACGAGCTTCTTCTCCCTCGTCGCCGCATCCTCCACCGTCTGCTTCTCCTCGACCTCCTCGTCCCACACGAACGTCACCTGGGGCGAGACCTGGGTCTGGGTCGAGCCCCACAGCGCGGACACCTGCTCCTTCAGCTGCCGTTCCGTGCTCCAGGTACGCTGGCTCACGCTCCCGCCGAGAACGATCCAGCTTAGCCCGACGAGCACGTAGATCGCCGCGATCGCTGCCATCCGCTTGGTCATGGCGTCTCCTTTCGACGCAGAAGATCCCGCACGAGTGCGGCGACCGGAGAGCGCGCGCGTGGAAGCGGCGCGGCATTCTCGTGGCATTTCCGTGCAAGGAACGGTCCCCGAGGGAAAGACGGGTACAATCCCGGGCGTGCGACGCGCCGGGTTGATCCTCGTGGTGGACGACGATCCTCAGATCCGCGAGGTCGTCGCGTTCGCGCTCGGGAAGGAGGGGTTCGAGACCGTACTGGCCGGCGACGGCGCCGAGGCCCTCGCCGCCTTCGAGCGGGTGCGCCCGGATGCGCTCGTGCTCGACATCCTGATGCCGGAGATGGACGGGACGGAGGTGTGCCGGGCACTGCGCGCGCGCTCGTCCGTGCCGATCGTGTTCCTCTCCTCGAAGGACGAGGAGGTGGACCGGATCCTGGGTCTCGAGCTGGGGGGGGACGATTACGTCACGAAGCCGTTCAGCCCGCGGGAGCTCGTGGCGCGCGTGAAGGCGGTGCTGCGCCGCGCGGCCCCGCGGCAAGCGCCGGGTGCTGCTCCGTCGAGCCCGACGCAGCGCAGCCGGATCCGCCACGGGCGGCTCGACCTCGACCTGGACCGCTGCGTGGCCGCCTGGGGCGAGGTCGAGGTCGTCCTCACGGCGACGGAGTTCGGGCTGCTCAGGACGCTCCTCGCGTACCCGGGCAAGGTGTATTCCCGGGAGGAGCTGATGGCCGGCTACGCGGAGGGAGCGTTCGTGGCCGACCGGACCGTGGACAGCCACATTCGAAGGCTCCGGAAGAAATTCGCCCTGGTCGGCGCGGAGCCCATCGAGACGGTGCATGGCCTCGGATACAAGATCGGCGCGTGCCGCTAGGCCCGCTCGGCGGCCGCGGCTGCGCACGATCCTGCTCATCGTCAACCTCCTGATCCTGCTCCTTCCGCTGGGCGGGATCGCGGCGCTGCGCCTGTACGAGGACGAGCTGATCCGGAGCACCGAGGCCCAGCTCCTGGTCCAGGGCGCTCTCGTGCGCGAGATGTTCCGCGACGCCTACGCCCGGGCCGCGGGACTGCCCTCCCCCGCGCTGCGGCCTTCGACCCCGCTCCCCCCCGGCGAGGAGTCGCAGCGGGTCCTTCTGCCCCAGCTCGACGTCTCGCGCGACCAGGTCCTTCCTCCCGCCCCCGAGGCGACGGTTCCCGAAGCGCCGCCCGACCCGGCGGCCGCCGCGGCCGGCGCCGCTCTCGAGCCCGGTCTGCGCGCGGCGGCGCAGGACACGCTCGTGGGAATCCGGCTCCTGGACCGCGCGGGGACCGTCGTCGCGAGCACGCGCGGAGAGCGGGGTCTGTCTCTCGCCGCGAGGGAGGAGGTGGCGCGGGCGCTGCGGGGCGAGCGCGCGAGCCTGCTGCGGCGCCGGATCTCCGACGAGCCGACCCCTCCCCTCGCGTCGCTCAGCCGCGGCCAGCGCTACCGGGTGTTCGTGGCCCTTCCGGTCGTCCTCGAGGGGGAGGAGGTCGTGGGCGCGGTGGCGCTCTCGCGCACGCCCCTCGACATCGCCAAGGGGCTGTACCTCCACCGCCGTGCGCTCCAGTTCGGAGCGGGAGTCCTGCTCGCGGTCGTGGTCGCCGTGTCGGCCCTGACCGCCCTCACGATCGTGCGGCCGGCGCGGGAGCTCATGCGTCGGGCCGAGCGCGTGGCCCGCGGGGAGCGCGGGCTGGCGGTCGAGATCGCGGAGCCGGGGACGCGAGAGATGGCGCACCTCGCGCGCGCGATCGCGGACATGGCGAGCACTCTCGAGGAGCGCGCGGACTACATCCGCACCTTCGCGTCCCACGTCTCGCACGAGTTCAAGACGCCGCTCACGGCGATCCGCGGGGCCGTGGAGCTCCTGCGCGACCACGGGGCCACGATGAGTCCCGAGGAGCGGGAGCGCTTCCTGGCGATCCTCGGAGATTCCTCCGAGCGGCTGGAGCGGCTCGTGCAGCGGCTCCTGGAGCTCGCGCGGGCCGACGTGGCGGCGCCGGGAGACGAGCGCGCGCGGCTCGCTCCGGCCCTCGAGACGGCCGCGGGGAGGGCGCGAAGCGCGGGGCTCGAGGTCGTGCTGGAAGCATCCGGAAGCCTGGGACGCGTGCGCATGGGCTCCGAGGTGCTGGACGAGGTGCTCTCGAACCTGCTCGAGAACGCCCGCGTCCACGGCGGAGCCGGAGTCCGCGTGCGGATCGCCGCGCGCGTCGAGCGGGCGGCGTCTCCCCCTGCCGCGGAGATCACGGTCGCGGACGACGGCGCAGGGATCTCGGAGGCGAATGCCGGACGGATCTTCACCCCCTTCTTCACGACCGCACGGGACAAGGGCGGGAGCGGTCTGGGGCTCTCGATCGTGCGGGCCCTGCTCGAATCCCACGGCGGGTCGATCCGCCTCGAGCCGGCGGCGCGCGGCGCACGGTTCGTGGTGAGGATCCCCGCGGAGCCGGAGTGAAACCACGGCAGGGCGGTCATCCTACGCTCGCGCCCGCTCCGGCAAGCTCGCGCAGTCGAGCGACCAATTTCATGAGGCCGGCGGTGTCGAGCGCGCAGTAGCGCAGCAGGGACTCGCGCAGGCGCTCCCTCTCGTCGGCCGGCATGCCGTCGCCATGGAACATCAACCGCTCGAGCTCGAAGCTCGCGGTCGCCCCCTCGGCGACCTCCAGGCCTTCGTATCCGGGGCCGGACACGAGGGCGGGAAGGACGGCCTTGAGGCTGAAGCTGCCGCCGAAATCCGGGTGATAGACGTGATTGCGAACGACCGGGAGCGGGTCGGCGAGCCGCGCGGCGATCGCCAGGAGCTTCTCCTCGAGCTCCGGCACCGCGGCCGCCAGCAGCTCGATCCCCTGGCGCTCGAAGCTCGCGTTGTAGGCGACGACGGTCTGTGCGCCGCGGCAGGCCTCGACGAGCCGGTGCGCGAGCTCGGGGCGTGGATCCTCGGGTCCATCCGCGAGCCACTCGTGGTGATAGACGGTTCCGTCCTTGGTCGGGCGATGACAGCTGAACTGCACCGGCACCCTGTCGTAGGGATGACACCCGTCCCACACCGGGATGGCGAGCCCGACCGTCTCGAAGTCGAGGAACGCGACCGGTTCCCGGAATTCCCTGAGCGCTGCCGCGAGGCCCGGCTCGACGATGAGACGGCCCGTCTGCACCGAGCGCCGCTGGCGCTCCTGGATCGCGCTGAGTCCGGCGCCGGGAGGCAGCCGATCGATCGTCTCGAACCCCTGGGCGATCAGGTCCGCGCCCCCTCGCTGCACGCGGTAGAGGGTGCTCACATGATGCTCCGGCGGTTCTTCCCAGCAGCGGTTCAGGAACGGGCAGTCGTAGGGCTTCCTGCACTGCTCGCCGACAGGGACTTCGGGGAGGCTGCCCGCGAGCATGCGCAGCTGCTCGGCGATCAGATCGGGCAGCCCCGCCTGCAGCGCCTCGACCTCGCCGGTGACCTCCTCCCTCGTGAAGAGATCGTCGAGGTCCGGATACGCACACGCGCGGTTGAGATGCATCAGCTCGGCGCGAGGGACTGCGAGCCCGCTCTTCCGCAGGACGTGCAGCTGGATCGCCACGTCGGGGAGGTGCTCCTGCTTGACGCCGGTGGTCGACTTGACCTCGATCAGGTGGAAGTCATCCCCCGCGCGCTCCAGGATGTCGATCGCGGCGTAGACGCCATCCGCGAGGAACGAGGCTTCGTAGATGGCCGGGACCTTCTGGTCGATCAGCCTTCGCGTCCTCGAGACCCGCTCGCGGATCGCGCGGGGCGGCAGGTCGACGAGCTCGCCCCCGGGCACGTAGGTCCGGGCCACGTCTCCGACCCGCGTGCCCCGGTCGAAGATCGCCTGTTGCGCGGGCTCGGGAATGAGCTCGGGGGCTTCCGGCTCGTGCACGCGCCACCAGAGTTGCTTGTGGCACTGGAGCCCGCAGGTGAACCGGGACTTCGAAAGCCGGAGCGAGCTGTTCATGGCGAGCACGGTCTCCGAGGCGAACGATCCGAACGAAACAGGCCCCTCGGGGACAGTCTACGCCTGATCGCCATGGCTCGTGGCGGTGCTGTGCGCGATGAAGCCGGATCAGCGCGAGGCCAGAAGCCAGGAGCGGAAGGCGGCCACGCGCGGGCGGAACGCGGCCAGGGCGAGCGCCGCGCCGAACGACAGCAGGGCGAGCACGAAGAGCCAGCCCGCGACGTCCTCGATCGCGAGCGGGACCCCGGTGTGGATGTGCAGGTCGAGGGCGACCGACTCCAGATCGTTCATGAGCGCGCCCCCCTTCCCCTCGCGATACCACGCCAGGAAATCGGCGTCGTGCATCAGCTTCCACGCGAAGCTCAGCGTGTGGATCTGCACGAAGCAGCCGAGGAAGGCGCCGAGCGGACGCTCGATCTCGGGCCTGCGCCAGCCCACGTTGGCGAGCGCCATGAACAGGAAGACCGCAGCGAGGATCAGCTCCCCGACGTGGCCCATCGCCGCGATCACGAGCTCGCGCCGCCATGCGGCCGACACGGCGACGAGCCAGAGCGCGGCGAGGGCGCCGATCCCGACGAGCATGCGCGGGCTGCGGCGGAGGACCGATCCCAGCGCGAGCCAGCCCGCGCCCACGAGAACCGCGAGCGCCGGCTTGAAGTCGTCCTCGTGGGTGAACCCGCCGCCGTAGACGAAGTCGAACGCCGGGAGCGCCGGGTGGCCGAGGATCCACGACGCGACCGCGTGGCCGAGCTCGTGGAAGAGCGTCGCGAGGGCGGAGAGCACGGTCGCCACGAGCGGGATCAGGTTGGCGAGGAGCGCCGCCCCGAAGGCCACGCCCAGCATCCTCGCCTCGGCCCGGCCGAATCCCTGCTGTTCCGGCGGACCCGCGACCGCATGCACCTCGACGACGGGGGCGGCCGCGAGCTTGCCGAAGACGACGCCGCAGCGCGCGCACTCGATCGCCTCGTCGGCGTTCTGGAAGCCGCACTTCGGACACGACTCGACGATCTCTTTCGGTGCGGCTGCGTTCGTCGTTCCCATGTTCGTGGGTAGAAGCTAGGTGCGCCCCGGGGCGGAGGCAATCGGCCGGGACGCCGGTCCCGCAACGCCTCGTCCCGGGCGCGGATCGCGGATCCCGTGTACACTTTCCGGGCTTTTCGGGGGTTGGCGTTGCAGCTCGAGCCGGGTGGGGACCTGCTCCATGACCGTCTTCTCGACAAGATCGGGGCAGGCGGGATGGGAGAGGTGTGGCGGGCGAAGGACACGACCCTCGACCGTGAGGTGGCGATCAAGGTCCTCTGGGCGTTCGGTTGCGTGTTCTTCGAGATGCTCACGGGCCGCCGGCCGTTCGACGGGGGAGACGGTGACCGACGTCCTGGCCGCGGTGGTGACGCACGTTCCCGATCCGAGCGCCCTCCCCTCTTCCACGCCTCCTTCCGTACGGCGACTCCCGACGCGCTGCCTGGACAAGGACCCGCACACGCGGCTGCGTTCCGCTGCCTCCTCCGTTTCACTCCGGAAGCGTCGAAGCAGCTCGCGGCCCTTTGAGACTTCCCTCGTGAGCCAGTTCATCTCCCATTACGAGGTCCTCTCCCGCATCGGCGCGGGCGGCATGGGGGAGGTCTATCGCGCCCGCGACACACGCCTGGGCCGGACGGTGGCCTTGAAGTTCCTCCCCGAGGCCTTCGCTCAGGACCGCGAGCGCGTGTCGCGATTCCAGCGCGAGGCACAGCTGCTCGCCTCCCTGAACCATCCGAACATCGCGAGCCTGTACGGGTTCGAGGAAGCCGACCGCAAGCCGTTCCTGGTCATGGAGCTGGCCGAGGGTGAGAGCCTCGATCAGCGCCTGCGCCGGGGACCGATGCCGCTGGACGAGACCCTCGCCATCGCCCTCCAGATCGCCCAAGCGCTCGAGGAGGCCCACGATCGCGGAGTGATCCACCGCGATCTGAAGCCCGGGAACGTGCACGTGAACGACGAGGGGAAGGTCAAGGTCCTGGACTTCGGACTGGCCAAGGCTCTCGAGGCCGACTCCGGCGTCGACAGCGCCGAGACCCTGACCCGGTCCCCCACGATCACGCGGGTGACCGAAGCCGGCGTGATCCTCGGCACCGCAGCCTACATGAGCCCCGAGCAGGCGAAGGGCCGGCGTGCCGACCGCCGCTCGGACGTGTGGAGCTTCGGGATCGTGCTCCTCGAGATGCTCTCCGGCCAGCGCGCCTTCGAGGGCGAATCGATGACGGAGACCCTGGCGGCGATCATGAAGGACCCGATTCCGCTGGAACGCCTCCCCCAGGACACGCCTCCCCCGCTCCGCTCGCTCCTGGCGCGGTGCCTCGAGCGGGATCCGAAGCGGCGCCTGCAGGCGATCGGCGAGGCCCGGATTGCGATCGAGGGGATGCTGACGCCACGCGATGCGAGCAGCCCCGCACACGCGGTCCACGCTGCCGTCGCGCCCGCATCTCCGGCCGTTGCTGCGGGCCGGCGCCGACTCGGCACCTGGCTCCCCTGGGCGCTCGCCGCGATCGGCCTCGCGCTCGCCGCCGTTGCTTGGCTGCGCGGCGCCGGCGGAGCAGTCGCCGAGCCGGGCGGCTCCGTCCGCAAGTTCCTGATCGAGACCGGGACCTTCGCGGACGCCGGACGGCGGCCCGCGGTCCTGTCCCCTGATGGGCGGCGCATCGCGTACGTCCACGGCGACGGGATCTGGATCCGGGACCTGTTCTCGCTCGAGCCGCGGCTCCTGGTCTCGGCGCCGGGGCGCCCGCCCGAGGAGATGCCGGGGGATCCGATGTGGTCCCCGGACGGCCGGCAGATCGCCTACACCGCCGCCGCGCGGCTGTGGAAGATCCTCGCCGAGGGTGGCACTCCCGCCGCGGTGTGCAGCGTGGGGGACGGGTTCTCGGGTGGATCCTGGCTCACGGGCGACCGGATCGTCTACAGCGTCCCGCGCGGGAACATGTTCGAGGTATCGGCGCGCGGGGGCGATCCCAAGGTGCTCCTGGCCCGCGGCGAGAGCGACGTGGATTTCCACGACCCCTGGGGACTCCCCGGAGGCCGCGCGATCGTGTACGCGCTCCACCGCAAGGAAGGGGTGGACACGATCGAGCTCCTGGCGGACGGAAAGCGCAAGCAGCTCCTCCGCCTGCCCGTCAAGGACTCGAGCTCGCCTCAGGTCGTGAACATGGTCTCGTACGCGCCGAGCGGACACCTGCTGTACCAGAGGGAGCAGGGGAACCGCGGCGTGTGGGCGGTGCCGTTCTCGCTCGAGAACCTCGAGGTCAAGGGCGAGCCGTTCCTGATCGCGGCCTACGGGAGCGCCCCGTCGGCGTCCGAGGACGGGACGCTGCTCTACGTTCCCGGGCGCGAGGAGACCCCGCTCCAGCTCGTCTGGATGAACCGTCAGGGAGAGGTCGTGGAGAAGGTGGGGGACGCGCTGCGCGGCCTGAGCGCTCCCGCGCTCTCCCCCGACGGGAAGAAGGTCGCCTACTCGGCCGAGGAGAACGGAGCCGGGGAGATCTGGGTACGGGACTTCACGAGCGGCACACGAACGCGCCTGACCTTCACCCCCGCGGACGAGAGCCAGCCGAAGTGGATCCCCGGGCAGAACCGGATCGCGTTCGTCTCGACGCTTGAGGGACGCTCCGTCGTGAGTGCCCGTGCGGCCGACGGCTCGGGTGACGCGGTGGTTCTCGCGGAGGATGCCGCCGTTCCGGGGTTCACGCCGGACGGTAAGTGGATGATCTTCCAGGGAACGAGCGACACCCGCAGCGGCCTCATGCGGCGCCCGGCGAGCGGAAGCGGGGAATCCGAAATGTTCCTCCCCGGCTCCGGGAGCAACCTCTACAATCCGACGCTCTCCCCCGACGGCCGTTACGTCGCGTACCTTTCCTGGGAGCGCGGCACCCCGACCACGTACATCCGCCCGTTCCCCGCGGGAGAGGGGAAGTGGGAGCTTCCCGGTTCCTGGGAATCCACCCTGGTCTGGCTCGCGGACCGCATTCTCTTCACGACCGATCGTCCCGAGCCGGCGCTCATGGAGATCCCCGCGGACCTGCGCGGGACGCTCTCCCTGGGAACGCCGCGCAAGCTGTTCAACCTCAGGCCGCAGCGCTTGGGCCGGGGGTCCTTGAGCGCCAGCCCCGACGGAAGCCGGATCCTCATGGTGCAGGACACGGGAGCGGAATGGACGCCGGAGAACGTGGCGCTCGTGGAGAGCTGGCTTCTCGAATTCTCGGAGGGCCCCGTTGCCCGGTGACGTGGTACGCCGGCGCAGGCTGTTCGCTCAGGCTCTTGCCGCGCTCGCGGTGATCGGCTTCGCCGTGGCGCTCTTGGCGTGGGCCGAGCTCGAGGACCGCGCGCGCCACCGCGAGATGGTCACGCTCCTGACCTCGGAAGGGGGCGCGCTCGTCGAGGCGCTCGGCCACGCCGTGGAAGACGCTCTCGCCTCGAGCCGAGAGGTGGAGGAGCTGGCATCGGCGCGCCTGCTCGACATCGCGCGCCTGCTCGACCGCCTCGACACGGCGGGACGCCTCGATCCGGGCTCGCTGGGCCGCGTCGCCGCCGACCTCGGACTCCACCATGTTCTCGCGCTGGATCGCGACCTGCGGCGAGAGAAGGAAGCCTGCCCCGACGATCACGCCGGGACGCCCCATCCCAGCCCGTACATCTCCGCGCTCCGGCCGCTCGTGGACGGACGCGCGGACGAGCTCGTCCTCGGAACCCGCGAAGCGCCCTATGGTGGGGGGATGCGCTATGCGGCAGCGGTCCGCCGGACTCGTGGGGGCGGGGCGCTTCTGGTCGTCATGGACGCGCGCCAGATGTTGGCCTTCGAGAAGAGGGTGGGCGCTGCGAACCTGATGGAAGCGGTGGCGTCCACCGGCGGGATCCTGTACGCGGTGCTCGAGGGACCGGACGGTCGCCGGCTGGCGGGAACGAGCCGTGAGCCGGACGCGCCGGCGTCCAGGGCCATCGAGCTGGAGCGGGATATCGAGCTTCCGCGCGGAGAACTGGGCCGGCTCCGTGTGGGGCTCGCGGCCGACGCGCTGGATGCCGCGGCGCGCTCGGGACGGCGGCGCAGCGCTGCCGCGGCGCTGGTCGCGTTCGCGCTGGCCCTGTCGCTCGCGGGGATCGTGGCCGGCGCGCGGCGTGCCGCCACGCTGCGCGCGGAGACGGCGCGCGCGCGCTCGCTCACCGATGCGGTGCTCGAAGGGATCGGAGATTCGGTCGTGGTTGTGGACGCCACGGGGATCGTGCGGCTCGTGAATCCGGCCGCCTGCCGGCTCTTCGGTCGCCCGGCCGAGGATCTGGTCGGCAGGCACTGTAGCGAAACCCCCTGCGCCAGCGTTGCGGAGCTGCTTGCGGGAACGCAGACCGCCAGGGAATTCCCCGTGACGCGCGCGGGCGACGCGTCGGCGACCGAGGTTCTCGGCTCGGCGTCGCCGGTTCGAGACGACGCGGGAAACGTCGTCGGCACCGCGCTCGTCCTGCGCGACCTCAGCGATGTGAGGCGTCTCGAGCGGGAGGCGCGCCGCACGCAGAGTCTGGCTGCGTTCGGGAGGCTCGCGGCCGCCGTGGCCCACGAGGTTCGCAATCCCCTGAACGCGATCTCGGTCGGGGTGCAGCGCATCCAGAAGCAGTTCGCTCCGGCGCACGGTGCGGCGGAGCACGGGCGGCTCACCGAGGTGCTGCGGGCCGAAATCGATCGGCTCGACGGAATCGTCAAGGGCTTCCTCGACCTCGCCCGGCCCCCGCGCCTCGAACCGACGGCGGGCGACCTGGATTCGCTGGTCCGCGAGACCGCCGAGCTCCTCGCCCAAGGACTGCCGGCAGGCCCCCGGCTGAGCGTTCTCCCCGGCGGACTGCCCCGCGTGATTTTCGACCGCCAAGCGGTCCGCCAGATCCTCCACAACGTCGTGCGAAACGCCGCCGAGGCGACCGGGGAGTCGGGACACGTGCAGATCCGGACGCGCCGCGAAGGAGCCAGCGCCTGCATCGAGGTGCAGGACGACGGCCCGGGAATCACTCCGGAGAATCTCGAGCGGGTGTTCGAGTTCGGTTTCACCACGAAACCGGCCGGCAACGGCCTCGGGCTGCCGATCGTGCACCGGCTCGTGTCCGAGATGGGCGGCAGCGTCACGATCGAGCCTTGTCCGGACGGAGGGACCGTGGTACGAGTCCTGCTGCCGTTGGCAGCCGAGGCGACGGGCTGAGGAGAGGCGCATGGCCGGGGAGCAGCGGATCCTGATCGCGGACGACGAGGAAACCCAGCGGGAGATGCTCGGTGGATTCCTGCGCCACCTGGGTTACGAGGTCGCCGAGGCGGTCGATGGCGTCGAGGCCGCCGACCGGGTCCGCCGGGGCGGGATGGATCTCGTGCTTCTCGACCAGCGCATGCCGCGCCTCGGCGGCGCGGATGCCGTGCGGGCCCTGCGCGAGATCGATCCGGATCTCGACATTGTGGTCATCACCGCCTTCGGAAGCGTGGAGGAGGCGGTCGAGGCGCTCAAGCTGGGCGCGACCGACTACCTCACCAAGCCGCTGGACCTCGACCGGCTCCAGATCGTCATCCGCAAGGCGCTGGAGCGGCGCACGCTGCTCCGGGAGAACCGGGAGCTTAGGCAGAAACTCGCCGGAGGCCCGCGACTCGAGGGGTTCGTCGGCGGGAGCGGAGCCGTCGAGGAGGTGCTCAACACCGTAGCGCGGGTCGCTCCGACGGATGCCACGGTGCTCGTGACCGGCGAGAGCGGGACGGGCAAGGAGCTGATCGCGCGGGCGATCCACGCGGCGTCGCGGCGCGCCTCGGGGCCGTTCGTCGCGCTGCACTGCGCCGCCCTGGCCGAGAGCGTGCTCGAGAGCGAGCTGTTCGGCCATGAGAAGGGCGCGTTCACGGGGGCGGACCGCACCCGCTCGGGGCGGTTCGAGGCGGCAGAGGGTGGGACGCTGTTTCTGGACGAGGTGAGCGAAATCCCCCTGGCCGCCCAGGTGAAGCTGCTGCGGGTTCTTCAGGAACGACAGGTCGAGCGGGTCGGCAGCAACGTTGCGCTGCCGCTCGACGTCCGGCTCGTCGCCGCCAGCCAGGTGGACCTCATGGAGGCCTGCCGGAGCGGAAGATTCCGCGAGGATCTCTACTACCGGCTGGCGGTGGTCAAGATCTTCGTCCCGCCCCTCAAGCATCGCCGCGGCGACATTCCCGAACTCGTCGCACACTTCCTGCGCAAGCACTCGGGGGCCGGAGCGCGCCTCGTGACGGGCGTGAGCCGCGAGGCGATGGACGCTCTCGTCCGCTACGACTATCCAGGCAACGTTCGCGAGCTCGAGAACATGGTGCACAGCGCCGTCGTCCTCGCCCGCGGCGAGATCCTCACCACGGACGACCTGCCCGCGGCCGTGAGGACCGGGGCGGACGAGGAGGGGCTCACCTTCCGGCGCTTCGAGGGATCCCTTCCGCAGCAGGTGGAAAGCCTGGAGCGCGAGCTGATCGAGGCCGCGCTGCGCGCCGAGGACGGTGTGCAGTACCGGGCCGCGGAGCGGCTCGGCATCAGCGAGAGGACTCTGCGCTACAAGCTCGAGAAGTACCGCCGGAAGTGAGTCTACGCCGGCTCCGGACCGGCAAGGAGCGTCGCCACCCGCGTTCCGTTCCGACGAAATCGACGAGGACCGGGTGCGATCCTCAGGCCCGTCGCTTTCCTGTGGGTGTGGCACGGCCGATGCAGCTCTCCGCGGCGGACCGACGAGCACCGAGAAGCTGCCGGTCGGGAGAACGGCGATGAGAATCGACGGATCAAGCCTCGCAGCGATTGTTCTGGTCTCCCTCCCTCTGATTGCGGCCAGCGCCCCCGGGACATCCGCGGACGCTGCCGCGCCCGTGCCGGCCGAGGAGCAGATCCGGGGCTGCACGACGCAGGATGGAAACGCCTGTCCCTGCGCTGGATCCTGTCCCTGCTCGGGACTCCGCGGGCCAGGGTGGCGGCGTGGGGCGGGAGTTCGCGCCGGCTCGATCGGCGGCGTGCGGCAAGGAGAAGCCGTGCGCTGTCCGGACTGCGTCTGCGGCCAGCCCTGCGACGGCTGCAAGGCCGGACTCCAGGTGCGCGAGCGGCGGCGCGACCGGATTCACGAGCCGGGAACCGGCGAATGGGGTCCGTGTTGGGGCTCTGGGCGCCGCGCGGCAAGGTGATAGGCGCTCTTGGAGCGGTTCCGGAATACACTGGTCGCGCTTGAGGAGGAAGCCGCTCCCGCTCTCGACCCGTCACGACCATGACGCGAAGCTCGTTGTGCCTTTTCGCGCTCGCGCTCGACCTGTCCGGCGCTCTCGCGGCGGAGCCGGAGCGGGACCGCGCGCTTCTCACCGTGCAGGGCAAGGTCGTCAGCATCCGGGAAACAGCGGACTCTTCCGGAGCCACGTGGACGGATGCCGACGTGGTCCCGAGCGGAAGCAACGAACCTGTCCGGATCCGGATCGCCCCCCCGGAGATCCTCGAAGCGGACGGCTTTCGTATCGCCGTGGGTGACACCCTCGAGGCCCGCGTGTTCTCCGACGAGATGCCCTTCGCCGCGCAGGCGCTGCGCAACCAAAGCACAGGACGCGCGCTGCGCCTTCGCTGCCTGCACGGTGATCCGTTGTGGACCACGGGCGAGGACGGGCGTCGCGAGGGGCGCGCCGGGAAGGGCGGCGGCCGTCGACGCCGTGGTGGCCCCTAGCCCGATCCGGATCTTCTCCCCCTGATCGCTCGACATCGTTCTCGTGCGACGAAGGTCGCCGGATCGCTCTTGCTGCCGACGAGACTTGCCGACGGCCGCGAACTCTCCCGCCCCCCCGCTACAGGCACTCACCGCGGAATTCCGGCAAGTTCCACGTGCGGGGACGGGTTTCGCCTCCTGGCATCGAGATTGAAGAGGAGGGGATCCGGCGGTCGTGGTGGCCGCCGCAACGATCGGTTCGATCTTGAAGGGAGGAGACGATGAAGTTCGCAAAGGGATTGGGGCTGGCGGTTCTCTTGACGCTCGGTCTCGGCACCATGGCGCTCGCGGCGGGCCCGAACATCGACTGCCCGGACGCCGACGGAGACGGCATCTGCAACGGTCAGGATCCCGACTACGTCCCGTGCACGACCTGCAATCCGGACTGTCCGGATGCCGACGGCGACGGCATCTGCAACGGTCAGGACCCCGATTACGCCCCGCCGCGGGATCGCCAGCGGATCTGGGACCGGATCCACATCCCGACGCGGGACCAGATCCGGCTGGTCGGCACCACGTTCGGAATGCTCTTCTGAGATTCGAGCCGTTTCGCCATCCGGCTCGACTCCCCTCTCAGCAGTAGCGTTGCGAGACTCCGGTCGCGGGCGGCGAATCCGCCGCCCGCCTCCGTTCTTCCGCGACGAAGAACTCCTCGCAGAGGCCGCGACCCTTACTGGCAGGCGCCGATCGCCTGCGGCTTGCACGGCGCGAACGCGGGGGGACGCTCGCCCGAGGTCGCCTGACCGTACGACCCCTCGTTCGCCGAGTTCTGCGGCACGATCAGCCAAAACCGCCCCGGCGGAGGATTCTCGAGCAGCCAGGACCGGCTGCGGCCGGTGGTGCAGGTCAAGCTCGTGAGGCTCGACCAGTTGCCGACCGCCCCCTGGTAGACGGCGAAGTCCTGGCCGGGTACCGCCAGGTCGTTGCACGGCGCGCCCCAGCTGAGCGCCAGGCTGCCGGGCGCGAGGCCGCCGCCGTGGGCGCGGATCATCCAGGTACCGGTCGTCGGCGGGAAGGCGCCATAGGTCGTCGGGTCGGTCGATTCGGCCTGCCAGTAGGAATCGCCGCCGCGGCTCGAGTCGTAGTCCAGGATGTAGGTCGCGGTGGGGTCCGCCACCAGGTCGAAGAAGCCGACGTAGTAGTCGCCGGACGCGAGGAGCACCGGCGACGACAGCGTGTAGCGGTTCCACAGCGCAGCGCCGACGACCTGAACCGTGGAGTCCTCGCTGTGGATCAGGGTCGCGGCCGAGGGGCTGCCGGAACCGGTCGGAGCCGTGTATACCAGGATCCGGATCGCGCGCCCCGGGGCGACCGAGGAGTGGCTGATCCGGACGTCCACGCTGGTGAGCTTGAACGGGTAGCAGCTGGGGGTGAACTTCTTGATCCAGGCGCCGCGGGTGGTTCCGGAGTAGCCGTACGTGCCGTTCTGGGCGCCATCGTCGGCCTGCAGATCCGCCGCACCACAGATCCCCGCGGGAACGGCGCTCACCAGCGGCACCTCCCCGGGCATCCCGGCCACCTCCACGCAGCGCGGGTAGGCCGCCTGCGCGCCGGGGCGGATCTTCTCCTCCCGCTCGCGCTGGTGGAAGCTCGTGATCCGGGTGTCGCAGTAGGACATGATCGTGCCCGTCGTCTGCACGACCGTCCCGCTGTAGCAGCCGCTCTCGGCGTTGTAGCACTGGTCGAGAGGGGGCACGTAGCAGTGGCTGTGCGGGCTCGAGAAGTTGTGGCCGATCTCGTGGGCCACGAGCCGCCGTTCCCACGCGGCGCCGTTCCCCTCGATGAGGCTGACGCCGTAGTCGGCGGCGCTGGGGTTCAGCGGCACGTTGCTGCACAGCACGTTGATGTAGGCGCGCCCCGCGCCCCCCGCGGGGTAGGTGCTGAACACGTGCGCGGCGCTGCGGAAGACCTGTTGCAGGTCGGGCGTGCCGTTCCACTTGGCGCGCATCTCGTTGAGCACGGTGCTGGTGTTGTTCGAGCCGCCGGAGTAGCCGTCGGGCTCGGCGGCGTTCATCAGGACGTACGGGACCTGCAGCTGGACCCTGACCTCGCTCTCGTACACCGCCGAGATCTGGGCCAGGAGATTGAGCGTGTAGGTCTGGGCTGCCGCCACGCCGCCCAGCTTGCCGACCCACTCCACGGTCCCCTCGACGGCGATCTTCGCCAGCAGCAGGGTGCCCGCGTCGATCGACTGAGGGCTCGACGCGGCGAGCGACTGCTCCTTCGAGAGGAAAAGCGGCTCCGCGGAGCCGCTGCCGGCGACGACCGTGGAGTCCTCCACGTCGCATTTCGCGAGCGCCGGGCCCTGGGCGCCGTCGTCCACGATCTGGATGTCGTCGGCCCCGGGCGAGTCGGGGCCGAAGCCGCGCGGGCCGAAGGTGAATTCCTTGCCGCCGGTCCGGATGAAGCCGGCGATCCTGCCTTCGAAGAGGTTCAGGGACACCGCGCTCGCCGGATCGCCCGCCACCTGGCCGCGGAAGAAGCGCATCGCAGGGCCGGCCACCTCGCGGATTCCGCCGGTCCGTCCCACGTAGAAGCGCGCGTCCCGCTCGAGCAGGTCGAACGCGCTGACCTCGAGCTCGACCCAGCGACCGTCCGGCAAGGGGAAGTCCACGACCCGCGCGCTTCCCGCGCTGAAGAGGCTGCGCCAAGCCTGCGGCTCCGGATGCACGCGGATCCGCCCCGCCGCGACCGCCTCCGGCATCCGCGACACGAGGAGGACCTTCTCGGGATGGCGCGGAAGCGGGACTTGCGCCCGAACCTCGAGCGCGGTCGAGTGCGCGCCGAGAACGACCAGAATGAACGCGGCACAGCGTGCGGCGATGTTCCGCCCGCCGAGGGTCCGTTTCGCCATCATGGCCCATTCCTCCTCTGCGCAGTACGCCAGAATCGAAGATGGGCACGCCGCAGCCGGAGCGCGATGACGGGTTCGTCATCGAGGGAAGTCTCTGGAACGGCGAGGGAAAGGTCGCGCCCATCCCGGGCTACGGCAGGGACCGAGTCCCGCGCGATGGTAGAATGCGCGGCAGGATGGAAACGACAGATTTCCGGTCCCTGTCGGAAGCCGAGAACGCCCGCGGATGACGCCGACTCTCAGGATTGCGATCGTCGCGACGGTCTGCACTCTCGCTCTCGCTGCGAAACCTCGCCCGGCGACGTCGGACCGTCCCAGGACCGTCATCGAGATCGAGGTAAAGGAGAACCGCGTCGACGGGTGCACGTCCTGCGGGTGTCGGATCCCGGGAGAAACCGAGAGCGGCAAGCGCGGTGAGTGGTGGCTGGCCTTCGGTGTGGTGAGACCGGGCGCGGGAGGGGCGTGGGAGGCGATCGCCGCCTCTTCGTACTGCGGCAGCGGCCCCTTCAAGAAGGTCCTCCCCGCGTTCGCGCAGACGGTCGGAACGCCCTACCTGATCGCGGATCTCTCGCTCGATGGTTCCTCACCCGACACCGCGGCGCGCCTGACCATCCAGACGTTCACCGCATTCGGCTCCGAGGGCCGCCCCGAGTACGCGCGGCGAACCGAGGAGCGGAGACTGAGCGTGCGGCAGGACGGCGACCTGGCGCTGCCGCTTCTCGTCGCGGACGCGGGCGCGAGGGAGGCGTTCGGAGTCCACGAGGTCCTGCTGCGGCTGCGCACCTCCGCGCTCTCCCCGGTGGCGCGCGCGTACGGCAGCGTCGCGGTGTCGGCCGACGTGCCGGGGGCCTCCATCCTGCTCGACGGCGGCTTCGTCGGGCGGGTCACGGAAGGGGCGCCGGTGCTCGTCGGCAACGTGCCGGCCGGGGACCGGGAGCTGAGTGTCGTCGATCTCTCCGGACGCGAGGCGCGGCGAACCGTGCAGGTGAGCGAGGGGCAGACCGCCCCGGCATCGCTCTCCGTGCTCAACCTCCCGGCCGAGGCGCGGCCCGACCGGTTGTCCCGCGTCGGCCGCAATCCCCAGGGTTACGAGGAGTACTGGCGCGGGATCGACGGCGTGCTCGTCGTCCGGATCCCGGCCGGCGAGTTTCTCATGGGGAGCCCCGAGGGCCGCGGCCTCGCGAACGAGCGGCCGCAGCGCAGGGTCCACGTCTCCGAGTTCCTCATCGACAAGACGGAGGTGACGTGGAGGCAAATGCGGAAGTTCCACGCGGCGACCGGGCAGCCTCTTCCGAAGGCGCCGGTATCGGGGACTTCCGATCCGTACCCCGTCTCCTTCGTTCTCTGGGACGAAGCGGCAGCCTACTGCGCGTGGGCGGGTGGCCGCCTGCCGACGGAGGCGGAGTGGGAGAAGGCCGCCCGCGGAACGGACGGCCGGGAGTACCCCTGGGGGGAGAGCTTCGAGTCCGACCGCTGCAACACGATCAGCGGCGGCCTGCATCAGGTCGAGGACGTCGGGAGCTATCCCCGTTGCGTCAGCCCTTATGGCGTTCTCGACCTCGCGGGCGGAATGTGGGAGTGGTGCTCCGATTGGTACGCGGACGACTCCTACGCGCGAGGTCCCGCCGCGGATCCCCGCGGTCCGGAGTCGGGCACCCAGCGCGTGAAGCGGGGCGGGGCCTGGATGAGCCAGCCGAACTGGGTGCGCGCGGCGTACCGGGACAAGGGTGTGTCGACGTCTCCCAATGTCGACCACGGCTTCCGCTGCGTCCAGGAGGTCCCGGCCGAATGACCCCGCGACTTCTCCGTGCGCTCACGGGCGCCGCGCTGCTGTCGCTCGCCTCGGCGCGGGACGCCGGCGCCTTTCTCGCGCGGGCCCGTCTGGAGCTGAACACCGAGGTCGCGATCAACTCCGCGGAGAGCCCTTCCCGTGTGGCCTGCGCGGTCTCGGAGGAGGCGACCGCCTACTCGACGAGGACCTTCCGGCTGACCCTGGGAGACGCCGGACCCGGCGCGGAGGGTCAACCTGGAGCGCCCGTGGCGCCGAGCCGGTGCGCCCACGCAGCCGGCCTCGATCCAGCGGCCCTGCCGCAGGAGGGTCCAAGCACGCCGTCCCTCGTCGTCGAGATCGCCACGAGAGTGTCCCTGGAGCCGCTGATGGAAGGCGAGAAGCTCCTCGTCCTGAACGTCTCGTGGGCCGTGAGCCGCTTCACCGGCCTCGATGCCGCCGGCAAGCCGACCTATGAGCCGTCTCGGCAGGAGCGAACCCTTGTCTTCTCCGACGAGTCCGACGCGTTCGTTCCCCTCCTCGTGGCCGACACCGAGCAGCGCGCGGCGCTGCGATTCCGCGAGATCCTTCTGGGATTCCGCGTCGCGGCACGACCGGCCGAAGCGGAGCGCTACGGCGCGATCGCGATCCCATCTCCGCCGGCCGGCGCGAGCGTGCTGCTGGACGGAGGCCTGGCCGCGACGATCCCCGGCGGCTGGACGACCCTCCCCAACGTCGCGGCGGGGCTGCGGGAGGTGGCGATCCGCGACTCCACCGGCGCCCTGAGCCGAAGGGTGGTCCGCGTCAAGCCGGGGCGCACGACTCCCGTCGCTCTCGAGCCGTATGGAGCGGCCCGAGGTCCGGCGCTCGAGCGCCCGGTCCCCCTGGGGCGGAACGCGCAGGGATTCGAGGAACTGAGGCGGACGAGCGACGACGCGGTCGTGGTGAGGATCCCAGCCGGGGAGATCCTCATGGGCAACAAGGATGCAGAGGGAGCCCCTCACGAGCACCGCGTGCACGTATCCGAGTTCCTCATGGACAAGACTCCGGTGGCGTGGGGCCCGTTCAAGAGGTTCGCCGCCGCAACCGGCATCGCCCTTCCCCTCCACGTCCCCTACTGGGGGATTCACGACGACCACCCGGTCAACTACGTGACCTGGGAGGAGGCAAAGGCCTACTGCGAGTGGGCCGGGGGACGCCTGCCGACGGAGGCGGAGCGGGAGAAGGCCGCCCGTGGTACGGACGAACGAAAGTACCCCTGGGGCGACGAGGAGCCGACTCCCGAGCGTGGTGTGTTTCGCCACTCCTGGGGCCACGAGGCCACGGAAGCCGTCGGAACCCATCCAGCGGGAGCAAGCCCTTACGGTCTCCTCGACATGGGCGGGAACGTCTGGGAATGGTGCTCGGACTGGTACAGCCGCGAATACTACCCCTCGAGCCCCGAGAAGGACCCGAAGGGTCCGCCGACGGGCCGCGAGCACGTCGTTCGTGGCGGCTCGTGGGACAGCCGCCCCTCAGTCCTGAGCGCTTCGTGCCGCAACTGGGGCCACCGGGGCTACCGCGAGGGAGACTTCGGATTCCGCTGTGCGATGAACTCCCCCTCCGCCGAAGCTCGGCCCCGGAGATGACGGGCTGACGAAGCGCGCCTACGGACAGCTCCTTGCGGTGCGCGGCGTGTCGTTCGAGGCGCTGCCGAGGTTCCCTCCGCAGACGTTTCTGGAGCGGACGAGATAATAGAAGACGGTCACCGGCGTGGACGGATCGGACGCCGTGAGCCCGGTCTGGCCGGTGGCGACGCAGGTCGCCGCCGCGAAGCTCGCCGCCGTGGTGCTGCGCACGAGGTCGTAGAGGACGACCGTGCCCCCGGGGAGCGTCGGCGCGTCCCACTGCATTTGCGAGTTGTCGGCGCGTGTCGGGAACCGGAAGTTGCGGGCCTCTCCCGGCACGGCCCACGCGGAGAGATCGCCCGGCGCGCAATCGGAGGCGTCGGGAACGCCGTCGCCGTCGGAGTCGGTCACGCCGACCGTCGTCGTCTCGAGATCCGTGTCGTTCGCGGGGTTCGGATCGATGACGCTCGAGCTGACCGCCGCGCTGGCAAGGATGGAGCCCGGGGACCCGGGCGCCGTGACCTCGATCTGCACCGTCGCCGCCGCCCCGCTCGCGATCGATCCGATCGCGCAGGTGACGGGTCCGGTCCCGGCGCATGAACCCTGACTCGGCACCGCCCCGACGAAGATTGCGCCCTCGGGCGGCCCGCCGCGCAGAACGACGCCATCCGCCGGGTACGATCCGAGGTTGCTGATCGTCGCCGTGTAGACGACGTTCGCGCCCGGCGCCACGGGATCGGGCGCGTCCGACAGTCCCACCCCGAGATCGGTCGGCGGACCGATCCGGCAGTCGCGGGCGATCGACAGGAGATAGTTCCCCGGCGTCCCGCTCGAGTACTCGACCCTCGCGTAGTAGGTGCCGCCCGCCCGCGCGCGGTACGCCAGAGAGTCCGCCGGCGAGCTGGGCGTGGTCGCGCTCAGGCTGCCGGTTCCGGGCGTCACCGAGGAAGCCGCGTTGGAGTCGTTGACGATCACCAGGAGTGCGCCGGCCGCATCCAGCAACGAGAGGGCGCCGTCGAACGGCGTGTTGTCCCGGGTGGGATCGAGATCGAGCCCGAGGTGGATGAGATCTCCCGCCGCGGCGGCGAAGGAGAAGATGTCCACGTCCGACGTGCCGCTGAGAGTGCCGCTGAAGTAGAGATTGGCCCCGGTGCCGGCCGTGGCGATCGAGTTGTTCGGCTCGGCCTCGGGTGTCGCGGAGGCAGAGGGCGGCTGCACGGCGGCGTACAACCGGTAGGGCTCGGCCGACGAGATCGTCCGGTAGTTCATGCGCAGATACGCGGGCGCGCCGCCGAGCGGGGTGCCGGCCACGTTCGGGGACAGGCCCCCGAAGGGGGTGTCGTTGTCCTGGTGATCGTACTCGAGCGTGTCGGCGCTGCTCGTGACCCTGAGATCGAAGTCGGTCCCGTTGGCGGCAGCCCCGTCCGCGAGGGCGAACACGCGCGCCCCGCTCGCGGGGGTCCCGAGCGAGAAGAAGTCGACGTCGAAGGTGGCGACCGAGCCTTCGATTCCGCACGCGAAGGGGTTCGCGGTCGCGGGGGTGTTGTTGGTGCCGGAGTTGCCGCTCGTGTCCGACTCCCCCGCGCACTCGTTGACCTCGACCGTGAAGCTGCCCCCGCTCGACGCGGCCAGCTCGTCGACGTAGACGTAGACCGACTGGCCGGCGCCCAGGGCCAGGCAGCGCACCTCCTCGCTCCCCGGTACCGTGGAGTTACGGTTCGCGGCGCCGAGGCAGTTGGTGATGTTCGCGGGCGGGCCGGCTACCGGGCAATCGCCCGCCGCGTACAGGACGGCATTCCCGGCGCCGTAGTCGCTCACCCGGAAGGAATAGGTTCCGCTCGCCGCCGCCGTGTACCTGTACACGACGTCGCGCCCCGCGGCGGTGGTCGCCGATTGTCCGAGGCCCGTGAAGCAGGTAGACGGCGACGGCAGCTCGTAGCTGTCCAGGGCGCCGACCGTTGTCCCGATCACGGGGCTGTCGAGGGCGAGGGGGATCGCCGCGCCGCACGTGTCGTTCCCGGGAACCAGGCTCTGCTCGACCCGGATCTGGATCGCCGTGTTGCCTGCCGCCGGCGGCGGCGTATCGAACTTCCAGACGACGATGTAGTACGTGGCCCCGGAGGTCAACGTGACACCGCTCAGGGCCGACTGCCCCGGCTCGACCGCGCACCCGAAGTCGTCGTTGCATCCTCCGGCCAGCTCCTGAAGCCCCGAGCACGCCCCGTTGCTCGAATAGACCGCCATCACGGTGTCGTCCACGGTCGTGCCCGTCGGCGCGTCGGCGCAAAGGCTGAACGTGTAGCTCGCGGTCGTCGAAGGCGTGAACGCGTACCAGATGCTCCGGGACACGAGCGGCTGGCAGCTCGGCGCCGCTGGATCGCCGGCGCTCGTCGCGCCGCGGATGTCCGCCACGGTGGTGGTGAGGTAGGGGAACGGCCCCGCCCCGGGAATGGACTGCGCCCCGGCGCATTGATCGTTGGCGGGGGCGTCGGGCGGCAGCGGCTCGCGCGTGACCTGCAGCTGCACGGCGGAACTGCCGGCGGGCGGAGGGGTGTTGCCGAACTGCCAGGCGACGATGTAGACGGTCGTGCCTGCCGTCAGCTGCAGGCTGCTGATCGTGGATTGCAGGTCCCCGACCGAACAGGAATCGTCGTCGCAGCCGCCTCCGATCTCCGAGAAACCGGCGCACGATCCCGAGGCGCTGTAGGCCGCAAGCACCGTATCGGCGACCGTCGTCGTCGTCGGGGCGTCGCCGCACAGAGAGAAGGAGTAGAGGCCGCTCTCCGTCGGAGCGAAACGGAACCACACGCTGCGCGAGACGTTCGCCTGGCAGGACGGAACCGGCGGGTCTCCGGCGATCGTGGCGTCGGTGATGTCGTAGGTCCCCGAAAGGTACGGGAACGGGCCCGCGCCCGGCACGATCTCGGCGCCCGCGCAGGTGTCGTTCGGCGGGGCGGCCATCGATTCGAGCCCGGCGCTACCGGCGGCGGCGTCGGAGGGCGCGTCGACCGCACCGCCCGCGTGCTTAGGGGAGGTCAGGAGGCCGCGCACCATGATCGGCGCCACCAGCTCCGAGGTGTCGACGGCGAGGCGCAGGACGACCCCGCCCGACGGCTCCGCCGTGGCCACCTGCCAGCGCGCCGCAGCCTCGCTCCCCTCGGCGTCCACGACCCGGAGGCTGTGGTACGCGAGAACCGTCGTGCCCGATCGATCGAGGAAGCGGATCGACCTGCGGTCGGCAGAGATCTTGATCGCGAGCGCGGTCCGCAGCGAGAAATCGAAGATGTACGCGCCAGACACCGCCCCGGCGCCGAACTCCAGCCCATGCTGGAGACCCTTGGGGCCGCTCTGGATCCACTCCGTCAGCAGCTCGTCGCGGTTGGTCTCGATGCGCTCGCCGAGGGCGAGTGGCGGCGTGGGGACGATCTCCCGGACGTCGCCCATCAAGCCGTATCTTCCGAGGCTGAGCTCGAGGCTCCAGTCATCCACCCTCGGGCCCGCCGGGCCGACCAGAACGCCGCTCGATGAAACGCTGACCCGGAACCCGTGCGCTTCGTTGAGCGCCGTCCAAGCCACCGGCTCGGGCATCCCGGCGCCCGCGGGAACGGCGAGCGCGAACAAGAACGCGATCCCGACGAGCAGTCGGCGCGGCCTCGTCATGCTACACCCCCCAGCGTGGCCCCAGCGCTGTGTGAAGAAAACGGCCGGGCGATGCGAGAAGCCATCGCCCGGCCGGGAAAAACCGATCGACCATGTCGGGTGGCCGGAACGGGACAGGTTCGCACCGTCCCGGCCACCGCGCAGACGACCGCTACGGCAGGTCGTCGAACGTGACCAGCGCGTAGCCGTTGGCCTTCAGCGTGAACGTCTTCTCCTTGTTGTAGGCGGGCAGGCGCACCTTGTACGTCGCTGCCTTGCCGGTGTGCTTGTACGAGAACATGAACACGCCTGAGCTATCGGTGGTCGTCGTCAAGAGCACCTTTCCGGTCGGACCGATGAACTGGGCTGTGACCCCGGCCACCGGGTAATCCGGATTCACGGCTGCGGTGGCGGACTTCTTCACCCCGCCGTTCGCTCCGGGATTTCTCTTGAATTCGTTGTAGCTCTGCGGATCGGGAGTGGCGTCTCCGTCGACGCCGGAGTTCGCCTCGCCCCACCCGAAGTCGTACACCTGGGGACTCGCGACCTGAACCGGGCCGTCCTGGAACGGCGAGCTGCCGGTCCCTACATGGTACGCGGTGAGGTCGTTGGTGTTCGAGAGGTTCATGCTCCACTGCGTCGTCCTCTCGAGTCCGTAGTCCAGGTGGATGGTGAGGTAGAACACGCCGGTGGCCGGGACGTCGCAGCCGCTGACGTGGACCGTCTGCGTTCCGCCGCTGGATCCGACCGCCTGCGGGTCGTAGTTGTCGATCACGACGATCGGATACCCGCTGGGCGATCGCTCCGGGGTCGGGATCATGTTGGAGTCCAGGACCTCGACGGTGCAGCCCGGAATCGACGGATACGGCACGAAGCAGCCGCTGTTGAAGCCGGTCCCGTCGTGGACCTGGATCGGGTTGGCCCCCTGAGTGATCCACGGATACGGCAGCGTCACGTACAGATCGACCGGATCGCCGGCCGCGAAGTCCGGGGTCGTCAGGAACACATTGTAGTAGAACTGACCCGGCTGCGAACCGTTGAGCCGGTACGAGTTCCTTTCCCAGGTGGTGCCGTCGGGCTTGAGGTACGGATCCTGCAGGTACGTGAGCCTTAAGCCCTGAGTCGGCAGCGGACACCAGGAGGTGTCGGTCATTCCGCTGTCGCAGCGGTCGTTGTTGGGGTGAGAGCACGTGCCCGAGCCGTCGCAGACGTCGTCCGTGCAAGGATTGCCGTCGTCCGTGCACTGCGTGCCACCCGGAAGCGGGACATTCGGCGGACAGCTCGCGTCGTTGATACCTCTGCAGGAGGCCGCCGCCCAGCACTCGTTCGGCGGCGGGTTGCAGATGGTCGTCAGCGACGCAATACGATCTGCCGGGCAAGCCTGATCCGCGATGCCGGTGCAGGACTCCTCCGGGTCGCACACGTCGCCCGAACCGGGGTTACAGAGCGTGGTCGAAGGAGCTACCACGTCCCCCGGACAAGCCGCTCCCGGCTGACCCGTGCACGACTCATCCGGGTCGCACACGTCGCCGGAGCCGCGGTTGCAAACCGTGGTCGA